>JAEEGF010375828.1_pt1 | contig 16009 bp, 12 predicted proteins | sample 9134171 | NCBI WGS metagenome assembly JAEEGF01 (sample SAMN16246542, study PRJNA631951) | gut metagenome | biome: gut microbiome; feature: rumen; material: AP-attached | host: Bos | place: Iran: Karaj | collected 2018-10
TTATCCCGCGTGCTTAAGGGCACGCTGATTTTGGGATAAAACTGACCAAGGGATTGAAAAGTTAAGTCCCGGTATCCCGTCAGCGGATCAAAAAAGCCATCCTCCGGGATGGCTTTGCTGTTCCCGGATCCGCAATCCGCAAGAAACCGCGAGAACAATAACGGCATGGCAGCGGGGCCCGGGAAAGCGGGAACCGGAAGGATCGTTCCCGAAGTCCGCCCCGGCTGCCGCGTCTCTCTTTGAGAAGCCCGGATTACGATGCTCCGTCCGCTTCCGGATTCTCAGGAGCTTGTTCCTCGCTTATTCCGGTATCCGGCTCTTTGATAATGCCGTAGTCCCGGGCCAGCTTTTCCGCCGTATTAACAGCAGCCGCAACGAAGCTTTTCAGGAACTTTCCGGGGCCGGCAGCAGCGATGGCTTCTTCTGTTTCTATCATTTTGTCATCATTTTTATTATGCTCCCGGCCGTTTCTGAGGAGAGTGATGAGCTTGTAGAAATGTTTGCTGACGCCGTACTGATCATAAATCAGATCCGGGTTTTCTTTTTTGTACCAATGGCGAATGATAGAGCCCTTGTCATCATAGGCATCGTCCGCCTCATCCAGATGGAGCACGTTTTCGGCAATGCTTTTGTAGCCCTCGTAAAGGAAGAACAGGGCTCTTACCAGCTCCCGGTACAGCACCTTGACGAAGGGCGGGCAGTTATCTTCGTTCGCGGGATCCCGGAAGAATGCAATAATGTCCCGGCCGGTTTCGTAGGATTCCCGGAAGCAGCAGAGGTTTTCATAAAGAGAACTCTGCCGGGCCTGCTCCGCCAATTCCGGACGATTGGCGAAGTCGGTTTTTAAAATTCGCTCCAGACAGATGAGATCCCGGGTTTCCTTGAACTTGGCGATATCCAAAGCGTCATAAAGGACTGCCGAAACGGCGGAGAGGGATCTCAGATCTCCGGACAGGAAGCCCTGATCCTCCGGCAGGGGATCCAGAATATGCCGGATTTTCCCGAGAATTTCCCCGGCCTTTTCCCGATCCTCAGGAGCGGTCAGCTGTTCCAGAGCCTTTTCATTCTGAAAGAGCCTGTTACCGGACAGCCGGAGCGCCGGATGAGGCTCACCCATGTCTCCGTACCAGATCTGCCGGAGCTGTACGTTCTTTCTGAGATAGGACAGCATGAAGAGGACAGAGGAAAAAATAATGGGAACATAGCGGTAGCAGTGGGTGATGTCCAGAAAGACGCTGGTGTTTTCGGGAATCTTGGCGCCGATCTTTTCCGCAATCAGTTCCGGTTTTTCCATAAGGTCGTTCAGGAGCACCACCTGAAACTCGAAGCCCAGATCCTGAGCCACGGTTTTGCCCAGTTCGTTGATGGTATCCTGATCCTCCAGAGGCATTTCGGAAACGGCGCCGTTATTTCCGGGATCGGCGTCGCCGTAGCTTCCCAGGATATCCAGAATGTCCTGAAAACTCCCGGCCTTGTTTTTAAAGCATTCCTTAAGGGATTCGGCGGCCAGGTACCAGGCGCTGGATGCGGTGCCGCAAAGAACCAGCCGTTTCAGACTGCCCTTGCCGGAAAGATATCCGGCAAGGCCGGCGCCGGCAAATTTCATGGGTTCGAGCAGAATTTCGGAGCCGTCATCCTGCTTCATGCGGTATTCCATGAGGTCGTAGCTGTCCCGGCCCACAAAGGATATCAGGGTGCCGGAACAGTCTTCGGCAGCGGCTGTTTCATCTTTGGGAACCAGCTCGGAAATGCAATTCCTGATGCTTTTCAGGAAGCGGGAACTTTGTTTTTCAGAACTGTTGAGATGATTGACGGCATTAAGGGTCATCTTGATGCGGGCTGCTTTGCCCGGATTCTCATCGTTCTCCAGGATCCTGACTGCGGTGAGAGAGGCGTGGAGATAATCATTGACCCCGGAGTACATTTTTACCAGCTTTTTCAGATCGAAGTTCTCGCCGCTGCACCATGACAGCCTTTCCGCTATCAGCCTTCTGAGCTCCGGCTGTTCGGAGGCGGTGGCCTTCTGAAAATCACTGAAGAGATCCCGGGCCCGGCTGTAAAAACCGAGACTTTCGCAGAACATTCCTTCTTCGGCGATGTCGCCGGCCCGGCGGGAGGACAGCAGAGGATACAGGTTTGCCAGTTCTCCGGAATGGCGGAAGGTGCTAAGCCTTTCGGTGGTTCTGAAGAGGTCATCGCACAGGGAAAGATTTCTCATGTTGAATTTACCGGGTGCTGCGGCCGGGGGCGGCGGCAGTTTCCGGGCCAGCTGGTTAAGAGCGCCGGCAAGTTCTGAAATGGCATTAAGGGCGTCGTTTGCCCTGGCATCCCGCGCCGCAAGGCTGCAGAGGCTTCTGAGCTTCATGGTATAGCGATCTCGCGGAAAGATTTTCCGGGGCGGCGCCGCAATTTCCGAACAGAAGATGTTCTTTATGGACTCAAGTTTCCCACATCAATAACAAGGGATATTCTTTGCTCTCAAAGGCTTGACCTTACAAAAATTAGCTCCCTTGACAAATCTGCTATTTTATGCCGCTCACACCAGATCCTTCATGTCTGAATTTAGCCCCATTATGAAATTCTGGAAGAACTCCCCTTGTTGTCGAAACCAATCATTGAGTATTGCATTGACTATTGCATATGCCTCCTCGACTTTCCCTTCTTTAATGATGTGTCTCTCATTAAGTGTGTCAACCGCCTTCCTGAAGCAGCGCATCAGTGTATCGATGGCAACAGAAAAGGGGATATCCTCAATTTCCTCGCAGTTCTGTTTGAATATATCCCCGAAGGTTTTGACATCTTTTTCTTCACGCCGGATGTACTCCAGTATCATGGTACAGATGTTGACCATGGTTACGTGGGCAATGATTGATGCAAACAGATTGGCGCGGCACTTTTTAACAAGCCCGAGCAGCTGCTTCTGATTGAAGAAGTTCACCTCTATCAGCCACCGCTTGGCATAATGACGAACAATATCCTCGTCCTTCATCCTGGTATCAGTGCTCAGTATTGCCAGTTTCTTATCCGGGTTAGATCTGTGCCGTAGAAAAACAACCTTAGCCTTAACAGTGTCCGGTGCTCTGGCAGTTGGCTTGGTTTCGACTATGAGAGAGCCCACAATACCATGGCGTGATGACATCAGCGATCCAATGGAGTCTTTGTTCTCTTTCCTGACTATGCCTTCAAGTTCGCTCAGGGAATGATACTTGCCATCGTACAGGAAAGAGGTGTTCTTCATGTGTTTCAGCATGCATATCACATGTAAACCGAGCGCCCGGATTCTGGTGATGAGCGGAGCAGTGGCGAACCAGGTGTCGAAAAGAACGCCATCAGCCTGAAGTCCGGCATCCAGAGCCTGTTTTATCATGGCTATGACAGTTGCCGGCTTTGATTGTGTGCACTCCTCGTACCGCTTCCCGATCAGAGTCCTTTTGTCATAGTCTTTTACGGGATTAATCAGGTTTGAGCCTTTGCGATTCCGTCCCTTATTCTTTTTGCGTTTCCGTCCTTTTTTCATTTTGCATTTGCATGCCCTTTTTCTGGCAGCTCCAACCATGGCAAAATCACAGGGAAGCGTTGTATTTCCGTCTGTCCAGCATAAACTCAGGTACTGAAACCCTAAGCCGAATTGCTGAGAGACATGGTCAAAAACACGGGACAGCATTTCGGTATGCTTGCTTCTGTTCCGGCTGTACAGAGAATCATCAACAATCAGGAATTTTCGCCTGTTTTCTGTCAAGGCCGAAATTTTCTCGCTCAGTTTAATGGCGATACTTATCTGCAAAGCCCTCCAGTTGTAAGACGCATTTCCGAGAAACCGGTACAATGCGCTCTTGGAATAATTTTCGCCACGGATGGCAGTTCCTCCTCTGAGTATGAACGAGAATATTGACGTGGTTGTCAGCAGGGACATAAGGAACTGCAGCATCATGAATACGGGCTGAATTCCCCTCTCCTTATAGAATCCTAGCTTTTTCATAATACCGGAGAAACCAAGTTGTGAGAAAACTCCCAAAAAATGACTATAATCCTTATGTTTGATGTCATATTTCTGTATCATAACACGTGCATTGTTTTTATGTTGTTTGTGATTTGGATACATAAACTTTATCATAAAGGCAAGGCCTAAACTTTGATCTACAATATCTTTTCAAACTTTTTTCAAATTTTTCTAGTATTTTTTCTCTCTCCAATCCCTTATAATGTGAGCCTCAGGTGTCATTTTTGAAGTGGGAAACTCGAGTTTCATAAAAACCAAGCGAAGAAAAGTATGGCTAATGAGATTGATAAACAGACATTTTGGCTGTTTAATCGTCAGTATGATGACAATACCACCGAAGAACAGGATAATAAAATTCTCGAATTGGCTGAAGAGCAAATATATGAATTTGGCTGGGATGAAACATTCAAAAGCTGGAAAAAATACCTTTTTACTGAATGCAAAACCCCGGAGTCAGTCATTAATTTTGCTAATTTGTTCTGGTGGTTTGCGCCTGATAAGTATTCTGTACCGGAACCATATGAATTTTTAGCATATTTTTATTACCGTATCGATTTTAATGTTGAGAAATATGACGATATGGGCATTCTGGACAGTCTTGCCACAGCTATCCTTGTTAAAGCCGGGCATAAGGAAGCTGATCGCATGTTTAATGCTGACTATATTCCTGAACTTGATCCCGGAATAATCGCTGAGGCTCAGGCCTATAAATCTTCAGTGCTTTAAATTGCTGATTGCCTTCGCCGGCGGAGAGGCATTTTTTGGAAAATGATGAAAAAAGATAAACAAGATCCTGATATCTTCCAGGAAATGATGGTTAATGAAATTGACAGACAGACGTATTGGCTGTTCAATCGATACTTCGGTATAATTCCGTCGAAAGTGTATTATATGCTCTGCGATAAGGCTGAAGAGCAAATATATGAATTCGGCTGGGATGAAACCTTCAAAAGCTGGAAAAAATACCTTTTTACTGAATGCAAAACCCCTGAGTCCGCAATTAATTTTGCCAATCTGTTCTGGAGTTACGGCGGTCAGGATCATCCTGTCAGCGAACCGTATGAATTTCTGGGATATTTTTACTTCCGGATTGATTTCGATACGGAGAAGCATGATGCCGGCGGCATCCTTGACAGTCTTGCCATCGCTCTCCTGCCCAGGGCCGGATATTCCTATGCTGATCCCAATATCAACTGCGATTATGTTCCGGAACTTGATCCCAGGATAATTTCCGCAGCTAAGGCATGGAAATCCGCCGGTCTTTAAGACTGCAACAGCCTTGTGAGGTCAGGCCGGGCGCTTTTCGAGAAGACTTTCCCGGGAATCCGGATTAAGACTGACGGCTTTGCATGCGCCGGCGCCGGGTCTCGCTGTCTTTCTAAAACCTCTTTTCTTTGCGCCCCGCTTTTCCTTTGCCGCATCCTGCCCCGGGAACGTTATAATGGCGGGAACCGTTCTCTCCGGAGACAGAGCCGGTTATTTCGTGAGATGTCCGGCCGCTTAAAAAGCGTCCTGACCGGCAGCGTCGGATCGGGATACCGGCAGTAAGATAACAGCAGTAAATTGTGAGATAATTAGGAAACGGTTTTTTACGGAATCAATGCCATGCTTTTAGATGAAATCAATAAAGTTCTTCTGATGATCAATGAAAAGATCGTTCCTCTGGACCAGGAAACCAAAACGGCAGTGAGCAGTCTTAACGGCTTTAACGTAGAGTTCCGGCTTTCCGGGGAGGAGGAACTGCTGCGGCTGTCCGCGGCGGTATTCGAGGTGGAGAATATCTATGATGACGCCTTTCAGACTCTGTCTAAGGAGATTATGATTCTTAATTCTCCGGAAAAACTGCCCTCGGATCTGCGTCTGGGGGTGGATACTGTTGATCAGACCGTTACCATGCAGGGAGTTATTGATGTTTCCGGGGCTCTGGATGCCGAAAGCATCGGTTTTTATATTAAGACCATGCTTTTTTATCTGCCCGGAGTCCGGGAGGATCTTCTCAGGGTTCTGGCGGAGCGGCAGGAGGAGCAGGAGACGGAGCTGCCGCCGGAGAACCCGGCAGTGTTTGCCGCAGAAGTGTAACCGGCGTCTGATAATGATGTTTTTTCGGGGGATTTTGTGTATCTCTTTGCGGTTTGATGCGTTGTCATTACAATAATGCAGTAACGAACAGCAGCGATTAGCGATAGAAGGTATTTCCACCGAGGCTATGCTATGCCGTGCTGACAAAATCAGGATGAAGTTATGACAGCTAAAAATGATGGTATGGAACAGCTTAATGCCGCTCTTAGAGAGTTGTCATCCTATGGTCTTGCTCCCGTGACACAGAATGAAACGTCATTTTTAGTGAATTCGGGGGCGGGAGAGGTTTCTCTGCGCGTTTTCCCGGAAATGGCAGTGTTCTGCCTCTCGGTAAAGGTGGAGAATGCGGATCTGGAAAGGGGCGTTTACGAGGAAGCTCTGGCCATAAACAGCGCTCCGGATCTGCTGTCGGGCAATAACCGGCTGTTTTGCGACAGCTGCGATGACGCAACCATCAGGCTGGGATCCTGCGTCAGCCTGGAAAGAACCGATGCCGCCGCTCTGAAGCACCGCATCCTGGATTTTCTGCAAACCTTTCCCGAGGATCTCAGCGCGGTACGACAGTATATGAGCGGGGAGTTTGCCGGGTCTGATGACATTTCCGGAGATGATAGTTCTCCGTCCTCCGTCATCTCCGGACCTGATTATGTTCCCGGCCTTGACGATCGGCCGTTCAGCGTTTCCGATATGACCTTGATGATGCCGGGCATGATGGCGGTGTAGTCCGGACTCTCGGTACTTGTCCTGCTAAAAACCGATCCGGCATTTACGGAATACAGTTCTCTTTTCTCTGTTCTGGTCTTCATTTGTTTTTTTCTCCTCAAATTCCTGTCTCCCTCACGTTCCCGCTTAAATCTTCGATTCATCTCCTGTTTCTGTAACCTTGCCGCTTCCGGAGCGTTATCCGGCCGTATAATCAATAATTGTAGACGGGCAGGCGGAATTCGGCGGGTATTCCTGACAGAATTTCCCGGGCTGAAGGAAAGAACAGGAAGGCTTATATGACTGGGGTAATCAATAATAATTTAATCCGTAACGACATTGATGGTGAGATTCATAACGTTATCAATAACGGACAGAATCAACCGCTAGTTCATGCCAATCCCGAAAACCAAAATATCCAGAATCTGGAAATTGTGGTGGGCGAGGAAAATATTGCGCAGCATCTCCCCGTGGAGGTGATTGCCAAGTATCAGAAGCTCAGCGATTTTGTGGCCCGGAATCCCCGAGCCACGGTGGATCAGGTTTTAAAAAAGATTACCGATATGGCCAGTACGGGAGAGAACGGTACCCGGACATTGTTTTCCAGCGCCCGGGAAGCCCAGGGCATGGACGTTTTTTTAAATCGGAGCCTCCAGACTCTGATAGGCAATCTCTGCGCCCGGGCCAATCCCCCTGTGAATCAGCAGAATCTCATTGAGGATCTGAAGCAGGCCATGAACCGGATCATGTGTCCTCCGGAATACAATCAGGCCCAAGTCGACAGGGCTGAGGGCAAGCGGCAGCTTCTTATTCAGGCTGCAAACAGTCTCCTCCAGGCCGCGGGCGCCGATACGGATGCCGGCAGGGCCGTCAGCCAGATCCGGGATTTTTACTCCCGGGTGCTTGACAACCAGATGCGGATCTTCCGGAGCCTTCAGGACAACAAGGGGCTCAAAAACCCGGTAACCGCGGGATCTCCGAAGGATGCGCTGGGTATCGGGAAGGTGCTTCCCAATGACATTGAGACATTCAAAAAAGAGTTTACGGCGCCGCAGGTTTCTCCGGATGATGTGAAAAGCGAGGTGCTCTCCGGCAACATGACCATGACTGAGGCTCTCTCACGTCATCCCGAGTACGAGTCGATCCTGAGAGAGCTCTCTGAAGGCAAGCTGAATGAGCTTTCCGCAAATCTCAGTAATATGACTGATTTAAGAAACGATCATGATGGGGACATGAACGAACTTGTCCATATTCAAGTAGGCGGCATTAATGATGACACCGCAAAACAGCTTGTAAGCAAGGTCATGAATAATCTTAAGCTCATTTCCCAGGCCACCGGCAAGGCAGATACGCTGCTGTCAGCTGAAGACCGCGATGAGTTTATCCGTAAATTTGCCACTGCCCCGGGAAATAATGCGAATCCGGAGGTTCCCAATCCTTCGCGAGATCTTTTTCGGGAAAACATGAGCTTTATCAGGGATACCTTTTTCCGGACGGCTCTTTATCAGGAGCAGAATCCCGGCAACGCAAAGCTGCTTAACGATACTCTCAGCCGGCTTATGGGGAATCCCTCCCAGTGCATGAAGCTTTTGAGCGCCATTGATTATTCAGAAGACATTTTCAGGGAAATGCTCCGGAATCCGGTGATCCTGAAGTCATATACCGATATTGTTCAGGGCGCAGTTCATGGCGATGAGCTCAGAACGGCGCTGCAAAATATCTCTCAGGGCCTTCGGAATCCGGTTTTCCGGGGGGACAATTCTCTGCTGCAGTCTCTTCTGAAGACTGTTCCCGCCGCCGTCTACGCCAATAATGCCGCCGATCGGGCGATTCTGGAGCACTATCCCGTTACTCTGGATCTCACTCAGGATGCTCTGGCCTGCATTAATCATGTGCTGAGAGGAGCCCCGGGCGCCAATCAGCAGGACAAGACGGCAGCGGAAATAGACCTGTATGATTTGAGGAACGCCTACCAGGCTCTGTGTCATCCCACGCGGCAGTTGGAGTCTTACATAAAGGGTCTGGGAGATCATCAGGACATCAGAAATCAGGAAGCCCTGGTTCTCAAGGCCGCTTTTCACAGATATTTGGCTGAGAATCCCAATATCTTATATGATCAGAATGGCGTGCCGCAGAATGTTTCCTTCAGAGAGTGCCAAGGCTTTCTGGGATTTATGGGCATTGTCTCCGAGGACAATCATCATCCGGGGCCGAATGAAGTCAGCCTCAGCCGTTACGGCGAAGCCGATCCCACCACGGCCAATATCAAGGAGACCGATGCCGGATTCTTTATTGGCGTTTTCAATGTCATGATGAACAATGCCTCCTTCCTGAAGGCGGCGGCCAAGCTGCCCGAGGTGCATCTCGTAAGAAAGATGTCCGAGGCTCTCAATGTTAATATCGAAAAGCTTCTGGAACAAAATCCGGCTCTCCGGGCCTCCTACGATAATGCCTGTCGGGAGAAGGGCGGCATCGTCAACTGGTTTAAGGCCAATCAGGGGGTTTTTCTGGATGCCTTCCTCACGGAGAATGTCAAGACATCTCTGAGTAACATGAGAAATGAAAATAACGAGGATCTGAATACCCGTAAGAACCGCATTGCGGAAGCCGGACTCAAAGCGCTTTCTGAATATAAAGGCTTTTACAGCAAGTCCGGTACTGCTGCTCCGGGCAATGCCGCTCCGGGGGCTCTCCCGGCCTCTATCAGCACGGTGGAAGGGGTTCTCCGGGAGACTGCCGCGGTGCGGGGATCAGAAAAGCTCGGCCTCCTGGCCGCCTCTCTGGCTGCGGTTTGTCCCCCGGATATCGAGGAGCTTATTCCCGCGGGAACAAACTACCTTAACCTTACCGCGCAGGCCTTTCGGAATCCGGATCAGCTTAATGCCATCAGGGATGCCCTTAATGCCGCGTCTGATGAAGAGAAGCAGACCCCGAAGTATGCTGATGTATTCATGAGCTATGTCCGGCTCAAGGTTTACTGCGAGCAGCATCAAAACCAGCACGAACCTGTTGCCGCCCAGGATCTGGCAGCGGTAAGAGTGACCGCGCAGAATCTGGCCTTCGTTGATGAGAATCTGCCTCAGCCTCAGGCTGGTGATTTCGTGGTGCTAGGGGAAATTCACTCGCCTCTTTACAATGCTCTCAAGAGACGTCTGGCTCCGTCTCGGGAGGCTCTGACCGCTTTCCTGAAGGAGCTTAAGGTCACCGATGACATGTTTGCTCCCGAGCACAATATTTTTGTGAGCAATAAGGAATCCGGCAAGGCCAAATGCCAGGCGGTGAAGAATGCCATCAAGTCCGCCCTGGAAAGTCTTGCAAGGCCGAATGCCGATGTCAGCGGCGTGGCCCGGGAATTATTCGGCAGGATAAAGAATGAGCTGGCCGGAAACAAAACCCGGGAGCTTGCAGCCGCTCTTATGACATTGTCTCCTTATCTGACCAAAACCTTTCATCCGGACAGCGTTAAAGCGCAGGATCAGGCTCACGATATCATGACCCGCAATATTAAGGGGCTTTTCAAGGCCGACTATGTCAAGGGATCCCAGAATCTCCTCGCCGGTGTCCTGGCAAATATCACATCTTCTTACGGCGTCATGGCCGATCAGATGAGAGGAGATCTTACCGAGCTTAAGAGAGTCCATGAATCTCAGATAACCGGCATCCAGGGCATTTTCAATAACAGCGCCTACGGCAGGATCATGCTGGAAAACGCCGTGCACAAGGCCGCCTATGACAACGGCTACAAGACTTTGGCTGATATGAAGTACGCTATTATCAAGGGTAAGGCCCCCGCCGGCAAAACCCCGGCCGATTTGGTGAATGACGCGGTGGCGTACCTCAAGACCAGATTCCAGACAGCAGGGGATCAGCGCCTGAGGGCCGTCCCGCAGAATCAGCGGGAAGCAGAAGAAGCCGCCATTAACAGTTTATGCAATGAGGAAGCGCTCCGGAAGCTGGTGCAGTCCCACCTTTCCCTTGACGATAATAGCGAAAACGTCGGAAACAGCATCCACACCGCCAGAATTAAGTACGCCTTCCGGGTGGTCAAAAACTCTTCTCCCGTGAAAGCCATAAAGGGCTTTTTCAGCGCTATTCCTGGAGTAGGCCGCCTTGCTGCCTTTTTTAAGAACCGGAATCAGCTGAGCAAGGGGCGGGATTATGCAGAAAGCATTCTGAATTCCATTCCGCCGGGACAGACCCTGACTCATTATCATGACAACAAACTCACCGGAGGCTTCGGAATAAAATTCAAGGCATTTGGTGCGGGTTTTAAGGCACAAGCCGAATTATCTCTGGACGGCAATGCGGATTTTAAGGTTTCGCATACCAAGGACGGCAAATTCGTGTTCACTTTGGGTGCGGCCCTGGCGGCTGATCTCAAGGGCACTGCTGCCTTCAAGGAGGCCAAAACCGATGTGGTCTCGGCCAGCGTCGGAGTTGGCGGCGGTTATAAGAAGGTCTATATTCTGACCTTTAATGATCGGGAAAAGGCCAGAGAATTCCTGGCCCGGGCCGCCACTAACAATCTTGACAAAAAAACCATGGGCTCCGCCAATAGTCAGGTAACCCAGAGCGTGAAAAACATCCACGGAGGCGCGGAGATCAAGGCGGATATCTACGGCGTGTTCCAGGAGATTAAGGGCGATGATGTTTCCGCCGTGCGGGAACCGGCCAATGCTCAGGCTTCTGTCGGTGCCCAGGGGGATTATACCCGGAGTTACGAAAGAGGTTCTGATTACCATCGCTATTCCACCCATACCAAGACCACGCTCTATGCGGGAGCCAAGGCGACGTTTTCCTTACAGCAGACCCTGCTGGGGAACAAGGATCCGACTAAGATGACTCCTGAGGAAATGGAGGAATATAACAAGATTGACGCCAATCTCACCACGGGAGACATGATCATTGCCGGTTTCCTGAACCATAACAAGTACATGGCGGATTATGTTATCGGGAAGTACGGCACCAGCCAGTTCAATACTAATGCCGAATACCTGAAAAACGATGAGAATCATCAGTCCGCCAAAACTGGTAAGAAGAGGTGGATGGCCCTGGACGATCTTACCAAATATAAGGAAGATCCCAGCCGTTACATTGCCGAGAGCGTAGCAAACATCCTGAAGAAGGAAGCGATAAATCCGGCGGTGAAGGATGTGGATTCACTGGCAGACTGGCTCTTGTCGAAGATTCCCGGCTGGAAGCAGATGAAGGACTTCAGAAAGTTCCTGGATAATTTTCTGGGGGCTCACGGGGACACCAGCAAAGTCAGAACCAGCGCCGGATTCTCCCTGGGGGATTCCACCAACAATCTGGTACAGTTCCATGCTGAGGTTTCCTATACCGTTGATAATGAAACCCGTTATGACACCAATCTCATTGAGAATTCCTTGAGAAGGGCGGACAAGATCACCAGAGTCGCCGCTGAAAGCTCCGGAAGTCCGGCAGCCCAGATGCAGAAGAATCTGGAGTTCCTGAGAACCTCCCTTAAGGAAATGGGCTGCAGTGAGGATGAGATTGCCAAGGCTGTGGCCCGGCTCCATAACATGCAGTCAAAGGGCATTAAGATCAGCGGCTTTGAGATCAACAGAACCGCCAAGAAGGGCGCCATCAGCAGGATTAATCAGGAACTGGCAGACCGGAACCCCGCTGATAATTTCAAGGCAGAGGTCAATAAGCTGAAGGACAGCGACTTCAAGCTGGACAGCATTGTGTTCAATGTGGCCAGCGCTCATTACAACGAGGTGGATAACTTCAATGTCAGCTTTATTGCCTCTCTGGATCACACGGTCACCAACAAGCAGACCATGGTTAAGAATCAGGTGCTGAAGTTCTAAACTGTTCCAGGCTCAAACGCGAAGGCCGACCTCCGGGACGGCCTTTTCATGCGGAAAAGAGACGGGGAGAGGACGTAATCAGCGTTGCCGTGCGGCTTCTTCTGGCAAAATGCAAGTGTTCTGCTGTAAAATAGGCGGGGTGGAAGGCTTATTTCTTCCCTCCGGAAACGTCTCTGCAAAGAGGTGTTCCGGACGGAGAGACAGGATACAGCCTTCCCCTCACAATGAAAGAATTTTGGAGATATTTGATTATGAAACTCGCTTTAATCGCCGGTTCCGTTCTGATGCTGGCAGCCGGTACTGCCAGCGCCAACTTTGATCTGGTAAACAACACTTCATCAGTCATCAATGCCGTTTATTTCAGCGACAGCGGAACCGATGACTGGGAAGAAAACATGATTGAGGGACAGGTTATCAACCCCGGCGAAACCATGGAAATGCAGGTGGAGGTCAAGTATGACAAGTTCGACCTGCGGGTAGAATCCACCGAAGGCGGCTCTGAGGACTATTTTGAATTTCCGGGTAACGTAAGCACCATTCAGCTGAACGGCGCCGGTAAGTCCCAGTACAAGTAATCCTGAAAATCTGGCAGCATCCTGAAATGTTCAGCGATGCTTTCCTGAGATCCCCCGCAGCTTCAGGAAACCTGTTCCTGACTTGCTTCGGGGGGTTTCTTTACTGTCTGGCCGTCACTTTGATGCCTGGCGCTTTCTGATGCGGCAGCGTTGTATTCATCAAGAAGCTCGCTAGCCAGATAGTCATCACTCATGCAGTGCAAATCGGAGACCCCGTCATGAATGAGAGGGTACAGCTCCGACCGGTAGAAAAAATCCAGAGCTTCATACCGGGAAAGGCCTGATTTTTGCGCAAAGCATTCAATTACCCGGGCATATTTTATTTGTAAAAGCGTCTGACTGGCTTTCATAGCTTTTCGCTCCCGTCAAAACGAATGCAGCTTAGAGCGGCGGCGCTCCGTAAAGCAATCTGCATGTTCGGCTTTTCAAAGCGCAGTCTTTTAATGGCTTCGCTCTTATCTATCAGATTCTCAAAATAGAGTTCCACGGTGTTAAAAACCCGGTCATCCACCGCGCCGCCCGAAACCGCGTCATAGTCAGAAGTATCAGTTCCCCTGCGGCATGCCATCACGAAATCAAGCCAGTCCCCGGAATATGCTGTAAAACGGAGCAGCTTCAGTTTTGCAAAAGCTTCATCGTCAAGAACGTACCGGGAAACGATGCCGTCTCTGCCGCTTTTTTTAAATCTCTGACACCAGTTTTTAGCCTGGTCATACAGCGGCGTCAGATAAAAGCCTCTCCCGAAATCTGTATTAGTCCGGGAATGAAGAAGATCCGGGTTATCCACAGCCATATAGGATCCATGATACAAAATCATGCTTTGAGCCCTCTTTCTCTCACAACCTCAAGAATATCATTCACAATGTACTCTCTCCCCTGGGTGTGGAGAACATCATAGGAGGGAATAATGTAATCTGTGAGGATGCTGCTTTGCCTGTTCAGCATCTGATAAACTTCAGGAGGAGATTTATGCAAGGCAAGGGCGAGGCTTTCAATGCAAAACACGGCAAATTCCAGTTCCTCCTTTGTTTTGATAACCTGATCTTTTTCTGTCATGCTGTTTCCCCTGTTCTCTCTGCATCTCCGTCCCCACGGTCAATACCCGGTCAGGGCCTTATTAAGTCTCATTTATCCGGCAGTCTGCCGCAGAATATCATGCTCCTGGCATGCGCTCCATAATGGTGTCTCTGACCAGAACGGCCAGATCCTGATTGCAGGCGGGGGTGTAAGCCCTGGGGAGGGCAAAATACACCGGCCGGTTCTTCTTCAGGAACAGCGGCAGCGCATCAGCCTTTACCACCTGGTCAGGCAGGCCGTCGTAATTAAGCCAATGGATGAGCTGCGGCTCATGTGGGAGGATCGCATTGGGCAGAAAGAACACCACAATGTCATTCTTTTCCAGTTTTGTCTGGGCGAGAAGCTCCAGAGCCCGGTTCCAGTCATCCCAGATAACGTTGGCATAGTTCACCACCCGGTAAGGCAGGGGCAGTATTTTCTGGAGGCACGAGGCAATGGTTTCGTCATCGCCGGCTCCGGCTCCGTAAACAAGGCAGTTCCCCATGAGGTAAACCGTGCCCTGATACTCCGCGGGGACGCCGATGGTTTTCCGGAAGCCGTTTTCCACATTGAAGTATTTCCCGCGGCAGTCCTTGAGAACCTGCCGGCCGTCCTTTTCCGTAACTCCGGGACTTTTAATGGTTTCAGCAAGCTTGGGAATATCGGCCTTTCTGATATAGTCCGCAAAGGGCTCCAGGTTCCTCTGCCTGAGAAGCTGCCAGGCCTGAGTATTGGACATATTGAGATGCCGGCGCTCTGAAAGCAGTGTGACATCTGTATATTTCATGGCTTCGGAAAAAGGAAAGAAGCCGCAGGTTCTCACGCCGATAACCAGATTGTCCGGCATTTTCGGGAAAAAGGTTCTGGTCATCAGCACGGACAGGATGCAATCCAGGAAGCAGCAACGTTCCCTGTTTCTGAAAAAAATGCGATCAAGACGGCGGCCGAGGATCTGTTTTCTGACTTTGAGCAGCCTGTTTACGTACGGGCGCATATAGTTAACGGAAGCAATCAGCAGAATGTCCCTTGCTGTTTTCAGTCTCAGGATATGGTTGATGTCGCAAACCTCAAAGGAGCGGGAGAGCTCCTGCACGTATACCGAGGAGATGCTGTCGGTGGAAAACACCCGGTCTATGGTTATTCCGGACATGCCGAGATTGGCCAGGAGAGCTTTGCCCACAAACTTGTCATCAAAAAAGACGCTGATTTTATTAATCCCGCGGTCTTTGAAATACTGCCCGACGCTCACGCCGCTGGCGGAGAGTTCCGTAAGCTGCTCGGTAAACCGGGCGTGTATTGCCGCGTCTCCGGTGTTATCTTTCCAGAACTGATCAATGCTGTTAATGCAGAAATCATAATTCGGGGCTTTGGGATCAATGTATGAAATGTAGTTAAACTCGGAATAGTTAATCCTGCCGGAGTCAAAGGAACAAATCCTGCGGTTACCGATAATTGTCCCGAGTTTTCGCTTCCTCAGGATTTCGGTACGCACATGATAAATGCCGGGATTGGTCACGTTCATGGAGAAGCTGTTCTCCCTGCCGTCTATCCGGCAGATCTCGTAGAGGTCGCAGTAAACCCTGAAGGAAAAACTCACCCCGGCCAGCTTATCGCCTTTTACCGCAAAATGAAGCTCGGAATTTCTGATATAAAAGGCGCAGCTGATGTCATAATCCTTTACGGGGATTTTGCGGGTAATGGCATTGGCCGGAAGCGATGCCTCCGGAGCAGCGGCTGAAGCGGAGTCTGGTTCGGCAGCGGTT
>JAEEGF010889683.1_pt1 | contig 16009 bp, 9 predicted proteins | sample 9134171 | NCBI WGS metagenome assembly JAEEGF01 (sample SAMN16246542, study PRJNA631951) | gut metagenome | biome: gut microbiome; feature: rumen; material: AP-attached | host: Bos | place: Iran: Karaj | collected 2018-10
CAGGATCACTTCCTCGAACTTGCCGCCAAAAGCGGTGGTGAGCTCCGTGCAGAAGCGTTTCTCGATGGTGGGACCCAGGATGGGGATGCGGCGGTAGATATGGGTTTTATCGAGAAGGGGCTTGAGCTTGCTCTTGTACACCTTCTCCATCACCAGCGGTACGGCGATGATGATGTCCGGATGAATCTCACTGAAAGCCTGCATGATGATTTTGGGGCTGGGCACGCGGGAGAGGAAGTGCACGTGCATGCCGATGGTCATCTCGAAGAGGAACTCGAACATCATGCCGTACATATGGGCCGACGGCAGCATGGAAACCACGTTCATGCCGGCTTTGAGCATGGGGCAGGCATCCTTGTGGGCAAACTCGATGTTGGAGTACAGCGAACGGTAAGGAAGCATGACGCCCTTGGAGAAGCCGGAGGTACCGGACGTATAGTTGATGATGGCCAGTTCCTCGGCGGTATCCTCATAATAGTTGAGGTCTTCGGGCTCGAAGTTGTTGGGATAACGCTTGCCGAATTCCTCGTTCAGGTGCTCACGTACCTGCGCCAGTTCTTCGGTGGCGGCATGCAGGAACTTGAACGTATTGATCTGGACCACCACGGAAAGGTCTGGCATTTCCTCGGGGGAAAGGCCTTCCCAGATTACCTCGTCCACAAAGAGGACGCGGGCCTCGGAATGGTTGACCAGATAGTGGATATTACCGGGTTTGAACTCGTGCAGGATGGGAACAGCCACGGCGCCATAGGTAATGGCTGCCATGAAGCTGACGCCCCAGTTGGCCTGGTTGCGGGAGCAGATAGCCACCTTGTCTCCCTTCTGGAGGCCGCACTGCTCAAAGGCAATGTGCAGCTTGGCAATACGGCGGGCAACGTCACGGTAGGCCAGCGTCATGCCCTGGTAGTTGGTAAGGGCAGGACGGTCCCAGTTACGGACCATGCTCTCCTGGAGCATTTTATTGACAGATTTGAATTCCATATTTCTGAGGTAAGGTTTAGTTCAGTTTGATTTCTCGGGTTTTGCCGTCATAGCACTCGGCGCTGACGCCTTTGGAGGTGGGAGTGAGAAGGGCGTCGGGCTTGAGCATCTTGCCGCCCTCGGCCTTCAGGAGAGGCTCCCCTCCCTCGAACGGATAGATGAGGGTCTGGATGGAAGTACGGACTACCCAGTAGCGTTTACTCCTGATCTCCAGGAGCTCGGGGAGGTTTTTCACGGTCTCGGGAGCCCGGATTCCCTTGAACCCGGCCACTTTCTCGCCGTGCAGGTTGTAGCGTTCCAGCGTGTTGTCCTTGTGCAGGATAACGGCGGTATAGCCGCCGGCTCCGGTGAAATCATACACGTCGGGGCCCAGCAGCACGGGTTTCGGGAGCGTTACGGGGAAGCCGTTCACCCATCGGCCCAGACGGTCCATCAGGTACATCTTGTCACCGGCGCAGAACAGCCACTGCAGCTTCTTGTTGTTGTAGAAGTCGATGGTCTGGACGCGTCCGGAAATGGTTTCCTTGAACGGGACGCCCCATACGTCCTTGTTATTCTCGTCGCGCAGGCAAATGGCCTTGTGCGCGTTCTGGTACAGATAATTGGTTTTTCCCGTAGCAAAGTTGGTAACGGGGAAAAGGCCTCCGGGCACCACCACTACGGTATCTCTCTCCAGCACCTGGACCTTGGAGCCCTTGAGGGCACGGGTATCCAGCTGGACGTGCATGGAGGGAAGGTCTCCGGAAAGATCCAGCGAGGCGGCGGCGGGAGCATAGCCCGCCCCTTTCACAAAGGAAAGGACCGGGGCCGACAGGCTCTCAGAGAACACCCGGCCGGCTTCCTCGGGGGCGTCGGAGAAGGAGGTATAGGCCACGAAACCGGCGGGAAGCGTGACCGATGCGTCGGACAGGCGGTTTTTCAGGGAATACTCCAGGAATGCCTTGTCGGAGAAAAGGCGTACGGTGGGAAGGTCTGCGAACACGCTCCATCGGCCGGTAACGGAAGCGCACACGCTGTCCTGGACGGCGAAATCCGGGCCCAGGACGGCAGCGAGGGCTCCGGCAAAGGCGTTGGCGGTTTCGCGGCCCAGCTTGAGATCTTTTGCACTGCGAACCAGCACGGCCTCGCGTCCTACCCCGTTTTCGTCCCGGAAGCGGGCCAGGACAACCTCGCGGGGCTGAAGGCTCACAAACCATTCCTCCACGCTGAGCGGACGGCCGGACTTAGCCTTCATGGCCTTGTTGAACGAAGAAAGTGACGCGTTTCCGTCTTCCTGACGGCGGCGGGCTGCCAGGAAATCCTCCGCGCTGCCGATGGGCAGGGAGAGGGCCGATGCCGTGAAATAGGGCAGGACATCGGGGAACTCCGGCTGCTGGGCGGGGGTTCCGGCGAAACAGGAGAAGTAGCTGGATGCGCCTTCTCCGGGCAGGGAGCAGCCGTCAAGGGCCAGGTGGTCCTCCGTGAGCGAAGCGATGCTCCAGGCGCTCCAGGCCGAGAGGTTCTTCACGAAAGTGGCCTTCTGCTGGAATGCCTTTCCGGCATACATCTGCAGCAGTTTGGGGGCATGGGAATGGGCGACCAGGATAACGGCCGGGCCCTCCACATGGGGAACCAGGTCCTTGAGACGGCGGGTGCCCAGGATGGAATGGCCTTCCTCCAGCTGGCGGATGCCGGCATTCAGGAAGGTTTCGCTGCGGGATGCGAGGAGGTATTCTCCGGCAGGCTGCAGCTTAAGGCCGGCGCGGGAGGCCAGGACTTCCAGGGTGGAATCGGGCCGGGCTTCGGCGGCCACAAGGGGCACCAGCGAGCCGCTGTTGTGCAGGGATACGGCCACTCTGTGGCGGCCCAGCGCACTGAGATACTTTACAAAGGCAGGATTTCCGGGAGAGAGGATTCCTTCCAGGAAGCCGGTGGAATCGGCCAGGATGGAGGCGGCCTTTGCGGAGCCGTCGAACACCAGCACGGCCGTGGCATCCGAGGGAATGGCTCCCAGGATATTCCAGGAAGCATCTACCCGTTTTTCGCTCACATGCTCCCCTGCCGGTCTGTACAGCTGGACGACAGCCAGCGCAATACCGGACAGCAGAAGGGCCAGGGCCGTTACAGCTACAAGGGTTGATTTTTTTCCCATATCCTGCAAAGGTACGTATAATTTCTAATTAATCCTCGTTTCCAAGCGCATAACAGCGCCCGCGCAGGTACCAGCTGAGATCTTCGATGCTGCGTCCTTCCAGTTCTTCGGGGAGGATGGGCTTGCCGATGCGCACTTTCACGGTGGTTCCCTTCTTGTTGAAGAGCTCGTGGATGAGGCGCACCGTGCGCAGGCGGGGATGGATGAGGCCCAGCCGATGGAAGCCCGCGGAGTTACGGCCATCGAAGTGGATGGGGATGACGGGAAGGCCCGACCGCTTGATGAGCTTGGTGATGTTGTCGGCCCAGGGTTTGTCCTGGATGGTGAGGAAACTGCCCTCGCGGCGCCTGCTGCGCCGCTGCCAGGTGGCCACTTCCCCGGCCGGGAAAAAGCCGATGGACCCACCGTCGGCAATATGCCTCAGGGCCATGCGGATGCCGTTGATGCTGCGGGCATCGGCCTTCCCTCCCGAGAGATTGTCTACCGGAAGGAAGTACTCCTTGAGGCTGGGGATGAGTGCCAGGAGGAAAGTGGTGAGGATTTTGTAGTCGGGACGGCGGGCGCCCACGACGGCGGTGAGAATAAGGCCGTCGATGCTGCCGAAGTGATGGTTGGAGATGGTGATGAAGCCTCCTTCTGCCGGAATGTTGGCGAGGTCTTCTTGAGGGACGTCATAAGCGACGCCTACTTCTTCCAGCACTTTTTCGGCAAAAGCCGGACCGGTGAGGGTGGCATATCGGCTTTGTATATCGTTCACATGGTCTATTTCCAGAAGATGCATGACGCGGCGGGCCAGCCAGCGGCCGAATTTTCCCTTGAGGCCAAGGGTACCGCACATCTGCTCCTCGGAGATGACGACTACTTTGTCTTCCATATCAATACTTGTATTCCAGGGATTTGAGATTGACGCTGTCTCCACCGTAGAGAAGCGTGTATTCGCCGCGGAGGGGACGCATGTCCTGGATGGACGCATCCCACCACAGGAAGGTTTCGTCCGTGAGCGGAATCTTTGCCAGGACGGTTTCTCCGGCGGGGATATTTACACGGCAGAAGCCGCGAAGGGTCTTGATGGGGGCCTCGGGGTCTGAGGGACGCCGGAGGTAGAGCTGCACGATCTCGGTGCCGTCCACGGCGCCGGCATTGGTGACGGGAACAACCAGCGCTCCCTTTTCCACTTTTGCTTCACCGTACGTGAAAGTGGTGTAGCTGAGGCCGTAGCCGAAGGGATAGAGCGGCTCTCCGCGGAAGAAGCGGTAGGTGTGTCCTTCCATGTTGTAGTCTTCCACCTCGGGGAGGTCCTCAACATGCCTGTAGAAGGTGACCGGCAGCTTTCCGGAGGGGTTGAGGTCTCCGAAGAGGACATCAGCGATGGCCGGACCGCCCTCCTGGCCGGGGTACCATGCCTGGAGGATGGCGCTGCAGGTCTGCGTTTCCGGGACCAGGCCCATGGCGCTGCCGGAGAAATTCACGAGAACAATCTGCTTGCCGGCTTCGTGCAGACGGGAGATGAGTTCCCGCTGTACCTGGGGCAGTTCCAGGCTCACGCGGTCTCCGCCGTCGAATCCGGGAATTTCCACGGGCATTTCCTCGCCTTCCACCTTGGGGGAGATGCCGCCGGCGAAGATGACGATGTCGGCATCGGCTAGTTTCGAAAGAATCTCTTTGTCCGGCTCACCCGTCACGAGGGGGCAGCCTTCCGCGCAGACAATGCCGGGGATGCGCTCCGAAAGCGCCTCATACAGGGTTATGGTCTCCCGGGGAATGCCGTTGTAGTTACCCCACATCATTTCCTCGTCGTTGGCGTTGGGGCCCACGAGGGCAATCTTCTGTCCCTTCTGGAGCGGAAGGATGCCGTCATTTTTGAGGAGGACGAGCGTTTCTCCCGCCATCTTGCGGGACAGGGCGCGGTGGGCAGGGCCTTCCACCAGGGCGGAATCCAGATTGTCCCAGGGGGACTTTCCGTCCATCTCTCCCAGGAGGATACGTTCCTTGAGGGCGCGAAGGAGGGCGCGGTCCAGGTCTTCCTCCACGATGAGGCCGCGGTTATAGGCTTCTTCCAGATACTGGTAGGTGTTGCCGCACTCGATGTCCACGCCGTTTTTGAGGGCTGCGGCCGCCGCAGAGGCACCATCGGCCAGATAATTGTGGCGTCCGGGGACGAAGGCGTCGTCGAGGGCCCAGCAGTCGGAGACAATCATGCCCTTGTACCCCCATTCTCCACGCAGGATGTCGTTCACGAGGTAATCGCTCATGGCGCAGGGAACGCCGCGGAAACGGTTGTAGGCCGTCATGACCTCCTTGACGCCGGCTTTGGTGACAAGGTCCTTGAACGCGGGGAGGTAGGTTTCGCGGAGGTCCCGCTCGCTCACGACGGCGTCGAAGCGGTGGCGGTTCTTCTCCGTTCCGGAGTGCACGGCGAAGTGCTTGGCGCAGGCGTGGAGTTTGGCAACGGCTGCGTCCGGATCTCCCTGCAGGCCGCGCACGACGGCCATGCCCAGCACACCGGTAAGATACGGGTCTTCCCCGTAGGTTTCCATGCCGCGGCCCCAGCGGGGGTCACGGAAGATGTTGATATTGGGCGTCCAGAAGGTAAGGCCCTTGTACCAGCCGCTCTCTGCAGCCTGGTGGTGCTTGATGCGGGCTTCGTCGCTTACGGCGGTGAAAACCTGCTCCAGGAGGGGCTCGTCAAAGGACGAGGCCATGGCGATGGGCATGGGGAACACCGTGGCGCTGCCGTTTCGGCCTACGCCGTGAAGGGCTTCGTTCCACCAGTTGTAGCTTTTGATTCCCACGCTTTCTACGGCGGGAGAATTATATACGAGAAGGGAGGCCTTCTCCGGCACCGAGAGCTGCTGGAGCAGCTCCCGGGCACGGGCTTCGGCTTCTTTTTCCGCCTTCTGACGGGGAGTGGGCCCGCTGCAGGCAACGGCAGCGAGGGCCAGGGACAGGGCTATCAGTTTCGTTTTCATTCTTCAAAGATAATAAAAATCAACGAAACCAAACTCATTCAGGCGATTAGTATTCCTGCCAGGCCTTGATGGAAAGGCCGGAGAGGCCTATCTTGCAAATGGCATGGATGAATGCGCTGGCCAGTCTTGCATTGGTAATGAGCGGGATGTTGTGGTCTACCGCCTTGCGCCGGATGAGGTATCCGTTCCGCAGCTCGCGCTCGGTAAAATTCTTGGGGATGTTGATAACCAGGTCAAAGGCGTGGTCCTCAATCAGTTCCAGTACATTGGGCTTCTTGACGCTGTCGGGCCAGTGCACGGTCTGGGCCGGGATGCCGTTCTCCTCGAAGAAGGCGGCGGAACCGGCCGTTGCGTAAATCTTGTAGCCGGCGTCGCGGAGCATCTGGGCAGCCTCGAGGAGCTCGGCGCGGGAATGGGAAGGGCCGGCCGATATGAGGACGCCCTTGTCCTTGGAAGGAACCGTGTAGCCCACGGAGAGCATACTCATGAGGAGCGCCTCGTAGTAGTTGTCGCCGATGCAGGCAACCTCGCCGGTGGAGGCCATGTCCACGCCGTGGACGGGGTCTGCGTTGAGGAGGCGGGAGAAGGAGAACTGCGAGCACTTCACGCCCACGTAGTCAATGTCGGCGAAGGTCTTTCCGTACGGGGAGACGTCCTTTCCGAGCATGATTTCCGTAGCCATGCCAATGAAGTTGAACTTGGTAATCTTGGAGACGAAGGGGAAGCTGCGGGAGGCGCGCAGGTTGCACTCGATGACGCGGAGGTCGTTGTCCTTGGCCAGGAACTGGATGTTGAAGGGGCCGGAAATCTGCAGGGAGGCGGCAATCTTGGCGGCCGTCTTGCGGATGCGGCGGAGCGTCTCGTAGTAGAGTTTCTGGGCGGGGAACACCACTGTGGCGTCTCCGGAATGCACGCCGGCAAACTCGATGTGCTCGGAGATGGCGTAGCACTTGATTTCTCCGTTACGGGCCACGGCGTCAATTTCCACTTCCTTCGCACGCTGCAGGAACTCGGAGGCGACCACAGGATGCTCCTGGCTCACCACCACGGCATCTTTCAGGGAGCTTTCCAGTTCCTCGCGGCTGGAGACCACTTTCATGGCGGCGCCGGAGAGCACGTAGGAAGGACGGATCATGATGGGGAGGCCCACTTCATCGGCAAAAGCGTAGACATCCTCCACGCTGGAGAGTTCCTTCCAGCGGGGCTGGTCAATGCCCAGGGAGTCGCACATGCGGGAGAATTTCTCGCGGTCCTCGGCCATGTCGATGGACTTGGCGCTGGTTCCGAGGATGCGGACGCCCTGTGCGTCCAGTTTGAGGGCCAGGTTGTTGGGAATCTGGCCGCCGGTAGAGACAATCACGCCGAGGGGCCGTTCCATGTCGCAGATATCCAGCACGCGTTCCAGCGAGAGCTCGTCAAAGAACAGACGGTCGCACACGTCGTAGTCGGTGCTCACGGTCTCGGGGTTGTAGTTGATCATGATGGCGCGGTAGCCCATTTCCTGGATTTTCTTCACAGCCGTTACACCGCACCAGTCAAACTCCACGCTGGAGCCAATGCGGTAGGCACCGCTGCCCAGCACAATCACGGACTTCACGTCCTGCTCGCACTGGATGTCGTCTTCGGTACCGTTGTAGGTAAGGTACAAGTAATTGGTGGTGGCGGGGTACTCGCCGGCCATGGTATCGATCTGTTTGACGCAGGGGCGGATGCCCAGGGAAAGGCGCTTCTGCCTTACCGCGAGGCCGCGGGGATGGCTGTCGGGGCCGGCCGACCCGGAGACCAGGCAGCCCACCTGCCAGTCGGAGAAGCCCAGGCGTTTGGCTCCGAGGAGGGTATCGGCATCCAGGTTCTCGACGGCGCCCACTTCGCTGAGCCGGGAGCTGTAGCGGAAGATGTTCTCCAGGCGGAAGAGGAACCACTTGTCAATCTTGGTAATTTCATGGATGCGGTCGATGGAATAGCCTTTCTCGAAGGCTTTCACGATGGCCAGGATGCGCTTGTCGGTAGGGTGCGTGAGCTCGGCGTCGACATCGGCAATGTCCACATTGTTGCAAAGGAGGCCGTGCAGGCCCTGGCCAATCATCCGGAGGCCCTTCTGGATGGCTTCTTCGAAGGAGCGGCCGATAGCCATCACTTCGCCCACGGACTTCATGGACGAGCCCAGCTGGCGGGACACGCCTTCGAATTTTCCGAGGTCCCAGCGGGGGATCTTGCACACGATATAGTCCAGCGCCGGCTCAAAGCAGGCCGATGTCACCTTGGTCACGGAGTTGGGCACTTCGTCCAGGCCTTTTCCGAGGCCCAGCTTGGCGGCCACGAAGGCCAGCGGATAGCCGGTGGCTTTGGAGGCCAGGGCCGATGAGCGGCTGAGGCGGGCGTTCACCTCGATGACGCGGTAGTCCTCGGAGTCGGGGTCCAGGGCATACTGCACGTTGCACTCGCCCACGATGCCCACGTGACGGATAATCTTGATGGCAATTTCGCGGAGACGGTGGTACTCGCGGTCGCTGAGGGTCTGCGAGGGGGCCACCACAATGCTTTCACCCGTGTGGATGCCCAGCGGGTCAAAGTTCTCCATATTACACACGGTGATGCAGTTGTCGTAGCGGTCACGCACCACCTCGTATTCAATTTCTTTCCAGCCCTTGAGGGATTCCTCGATGAGAATCTGGGGGGAATAGGTGAAGGCCGATGAAGCCAGTTCGCGGAGTTCATCGTCGTTGGAGCAGAAGCCGGAACCCAGGCCGCCCAGGGTGTAGGCGGCGCGGACGATGACCGGATAGCCAATCTCGCGCACCACTTTGAGGGCTTCTTCGATGCTGCTAACTGCCTCGCTGCGGGCGGTTTTGACGCCGATGGAGCGCATCATCTCGGCAAAGAGTTCGCGGTCTTCGGTGTTGATGATGGCCTCAACGGGCGTGCCCAGCACCTTGACGCCGTACTTTTCCAGGATGCCCCTGCGGTAGAGTTCGATACCGCAGTTGAGGGCGGTCTGGCCACCGAAGGAGAGCATGATGGAGTCCGGGCGTTCCTTCTCAATCACTTTCTCGGTGAATTCTGCGGTGACAGGGAGGAAGTAGGTGGCATCTGCAATCCCCTCCGACGTCTGCACCGTGGCAATGTTGGGATTGATGAGGACAGTCTTCTTGCCCTCTTCCTTGAGGGCTTTGAGGGCCTGGGAGCCCGAATAGTCAAACTCGCCGGACTGGCCGATCTTGAGGGCGCCGGAGCCCAGGATAAGGACTTTATGGATGGATTCGCTCATTACTTTCTGGTTTTTTTCATGTTCTCCACGAAGGTTGCAAACAGGGATTCGGTGTCGACGGGGCCGCTGGAGGCCTCGGGATGGAACTGGGCGGAGAAGAAGGGCTTTTCCACGTGGGCGATGCCTTCGTTGGTGCCGTCGTTCAGGTTCACGAACAGGGGCTTCCAGCTGGCGGGAAGGGTGTTGTCGTCAATGGCGAAACCGTGATTCTGGGAGGTGATGTAGCAGGTGTGGGTTCCGGGAACCTTGACCGGCTGGTTGTGGCCGCGGTGGCCATACTTCATCTTATAGGTTTTGGCACCGGCGGCAAGGGCCATGAGCTGGTTGCCAAGGCAGATGCCCATGATGGGGCGGTCCTGCGTAAGGGCCACTTTGATGTGCTCTACGGTTTCCTTGCACATGGCGGGGTCTCCGGGGCCGTTGGAGATGAAGAGGCCGTCGTAGTCCTCCTGCGTAAAATCGTAGTCCCAGGGCACGCGCTTGATGGTAACGTCGTGTTTGAGAAGGCAGCGCATGATGTTGTTCTTGACGCCGCAGTCCACGAGGAGCACCTTGTATTTGCCGTTTCCGTAATAGCGCACTTCCTTCGTGGAGACCTGGGCGACCAGGTTTTCCTTGTTAGGGTCATGGAAGGGAATGTCTTCCTCTCCGAAGACAATCTTTCCCAGCATGGCGCCGCGTTCGCGGAGCTTTTTGGTAAGGGCGCGGGTGTCAATTCCGTAGAGGCCGGGGACATCCTGCTGCTTGAGCCAGGTGCCCAGGTTCCGGTCCGAGTTCCAGTGGCTGAATTTCTCGGAGTAGTCGGAGATGACCAGTGCGGTGCAGTGGATTTTCTCCGACTCGAAGTTGCGGGAGATACCGTTTTCCATCTCGTCGTCGGGGACACCGTAATTGCCGATCATGGGGAACGTGGGGACCAGAATCTGGCCTTTGTAGGAGGGGTCGGTGAGGCTTTCGGGGTAGCCGATCATGGCCGTGTAGAAAACCAGCTCTCCGGAAACAGACCGTTCGCTTCCGAAAGAGAGCGCCTCGTAGACGCTGCCATCTTCCAAAATAAGCTTTGCCTTGCTCATCAGTACACTATTAACTAAATAACCTGTAAAAAAGAAGGCTAATTCGCTCAACGCGAACTAGCCTTCCTGAATGTCCTTATCTATTTTGTTTTGTCCAAGCATCGTAAAAATTTCTTCGGGAGACAAAGATACTAATAATTTTTAAAATAGCACAAAAATAAAAACACTATGTGAGGAGGGTTTTCTATGCAGGGGCGCTTTGGACCAGGTCCAGGGGCGTTTTGGACGAGGTCCACGGCATTTTTGGACGAGGTCCCATTTTAGGGGGTGGACCTGGTCCACCGACTGTGCCACTGAGGGCCCTGGAAGGCACACATGCTGGACCAGGTCCAGGGGGTAAAATGGGACCTCGTCCAAATGATGGGGCAAAATAGCCCTCCGGGAACGGCGCTTCCGGGCTAAGTCTATAGCGACTTCTTAGAAAAAACATTATCTTTGAAGGTTTGAAATAAATGATACTATGAAAAAACTACTGCTTGTGACGATGGCCGCCCTGGCGGCATCGCTCTCACTCCAGGCCCGGCCCATCGACCGCGGCCTGGGAAGCCCCAAGTCGGAGTATATGCCTAAGGGATCGTTCCTGATTGGCCTCGCCGGGGGGTATAACAATTACAATTCCAACGGGATGAACGGCTCGGCGGGCTCTACCTTCTATGGTATCGTCAATGATGTCAACGGGCAGGTGAAAACGGCGAACGTGTCGCTCCTGGCGTCCTATTTCTTTACAAGGAATATGTCCGTGGGCGCCCGTTTCTCGTATGGCAATACCGGCGTGGACGTGAATTCGGCCTCCATGATGTCCTTGGTGCAGCTCGAAAACAAGCATGTGAGGATGGAGTCCTTCACGGGCTCTCTCGTGTACCGCGCCTACATTCCGCTCTTCAACAGCAAGGTGATTGCCCTGTTCGCCGAGGGTCGTCTCAACGGGAAAATCGGCTACAACAAGAACTATGAGCAGCAGAATTACGGAAAGGTGGGAACCTATGCCGATGTCTACAGCGTCTCCATGGGCCTGTATCCCGGAGTGAGTTTCTTTTTCACGAACAATGTCGCCTTTGAACTGTGTCTGCCCCTTCTGGAAGGCGGATACGAATGGAACCGCCAGACTTCCGGTAAGGAGCTCAACGGCTTACAGGGCCATGCGTTTGCTGCGTATCAGCTGGGCCTCCTGGGCCTGAATCTCGGTCTCACAATTAGTTTCTAAGGCTTATGAGAAAGTATGCTTTTCTTTTTTGCGCCCTCCTTGCACTGGCGGGCTGCAGCAAGCAGTGGAATGATCTGGTTCCCGAGAAAGTGGAGCCCCAGATTCTCGCATTCGACGTCGAAGGCCAGGTGAGTTCTTCTGTCAACGTTGACAGGAAAACGGTGAGTATCGTCGTCCCTACGGGCACGGATCTCTCGCAGCTCACTGTGACAAAATTCACTGTGACGGATGGCGTAACCTGCGATCCTTACATCCAGGTAGGAGACAAGATAGACCTGTCTTGGGACCAGTCCGTCGTTCTCATGGCCTATATGGAATATTACGAGTGGACTGTGCATGCAACTACTCAGGACAAGGCCGGTCCAGATCCTGTGGATGGTTCCCAGCTGTACAACATGAGTTTTGACTATTGGAGTCAGCAAGGGTCCAGTCATGTCTGGGTCCCTTACGGGGAAGGAGCCTCGGACGAAGAGAAGGCCACGTGGGGAAGCGCGAACGGTACCACCCAGCCGATGGGCTATGTGACCGTGAGCCCGGAAGATTCCTTCCTCGCCGTTTCCGGAGAAGGAAAGAGGGCTCTCAAACTCCAGACCCAGGGAATGTCCCTTATTATGGGCCTGGTGAAGAAACTGGCAGCCGGCAGCATCTTCAATGGTTACGCCGGCAGCATCGACGTCCTTAAAATGAACGCCAAGATTTATTGGGGCATTCCCTTCACACGGCGTCCCAAGACACTGGAAGGCTATGCCTGCTACAAGCCCGGCAACATTGACTGGTCACAGGAACCCTATAAGAATAAAGAAGGAGAACTGGACAACGCCCACATTTTCGTGGTCCTGGCCGACTGGGAGGCTCCCTTTGAGGTGAGCCCGCCGGAAAAACTGCTGGACGTGGAGAACGATCCCGGTATCATCGGCTACGGCAAAGTGGTCTTTGACCGGAAGATGGAAGCCTACGAGCCGTTCCGGCTGGATATTACCTATCGCAATAACCGGGCGCCCAAGTATATTGCCATCGTGGCCGCTTCCAGCGTGCTGGGAGATTTCTTCACCGGTTCCTCCAGTTCCGTGCTGTATCTGGACGAGATGAAGCTCACTTACTGATCACCAGATGAAACCGTGGCGCTTATGTGCCACGAACCCTGTGCCCGCCCCAGTCTCTGGCTACAAGATAGCCAGCCGATGGCCGTTCGGAGCAGGGCATCCTCTGTGCCATGCCCCCGGTAGTCCAAAAGATGGTAGCCCGGAAGCGGAACAGAATCTCATAAAATCACTATCTTTGGAAAAATTAAACGCAAGGGCAATATGTCACAGATGCTTACTTATCCGGGGTTCTCCGTAGTCTTCATTCAGACGTTCTCCGTTCACCACACAAAAGAATTCATCCTGCCCAAAGGGGCTCTGGACAGGAAGGACAAGGACCTGAAGGCCGATGCCCTCGGGGTTCCCATCGTATGGGTGGAGCGTGACATCGAGAACCAGATCTTCGTCCTGCCGGACAGCAGTCCGCTGAAAGGGCAGGGCAATGTGCGCCGATACAGCCTCCGGGGCTTTGACTTTACCATGCCCATCGTTCCGGCCAGTGACGAAGCTATCTACGAGGCTACCCTCAGCGGGCACTGCAATGTGGAGATGAACCTGTTCTTCGGACACACCGTGAGCATCACTTACCGCTTCCTGTTTGACGGAGAGGCCTGCCGGCTTTCCTGCCCGGTGACCACAGACCATATCATCGTATTCCTGAGCACCTGGCTCAGCGCAGAGTTCTGGTCTACGGACGAAGGCGAAGACAAAACCAGCATAGACTACAAGGCCCATCTCTCGATTGACGCCATCTGGCTGGACGCCGACGGTAACCCGCTGGACACGCCGGAAGCTATCCGGAACCTGGGCACCGGCCGCATTTTTGACGCCGTCGCCCTTCGCTACAAGAACTTCATCTATCGGCACTGCTCGCAGTTCAAGAAAGACATCCCGCTAGGAGAGCGGCAGAAAATTGCCCGCCAATGGAAAAAGACGCCCTTTTCCGTGGACAATGACCTGCATTACGCCATGGTGGACGTGTGGGAGAACATCCAGCACATTGAGCCGGACGGGACAGACCTCTTTTCTCCGGATCGCCCGGACCGTCTTACGGAGGCCCAGATTATCGACCACATTCGGGAAGAGCACAAGAACGAACTCATCGGCCTGCTTTCCCTCTATCCGGAGGAGTGGCCCTACCGGGATCCGGCCGCCTTCGACGAGGTATGCGGGGAGAACATTGCCATCGACACGGACGACCTCGTTCTGGCGGGCAGCAACCTGTGCGTGGTCATCGGCACGTATGGGCGGAGAGGAGCAGGCGAAGAGGGCGTAAACTGGGAAGAGCACCTCAAGGAGCGCGCCCATTACCACGTCTCCTGGCCGGAATACCTCCTAATTCTGCAAATGGTCCTGGCCAAGAAGTATGTTATTGGCCTGGCTACGGATACGGTGGTGCTTTCTACCCTCAACGCAGAGAAAAAATCGTCGCAGGAGCTGATTGGAGCCAACGCGTCCCTGTCCATGCGGCTCACGCGGATGGTGACACAGCTGGACGTGGTCAAATACTCCAAATTCCCTTCGCACAAGGTGATGTTTGACCGAACCACCGCCCGCCTGGGCCTGAGCGAAGACTACGAGCGCCTGGGAGCCCTCATGGAGAGCGTGGACAACAGCCTGCACAACCTCTCGGACTACAAGTCCATGCGCAGCGAGTTCCTCCTCAACATCATCCTGGCCATCATTTCCGTGGCTTCTACCTTTGAGCTGTTCTTCCAGGAGGACGAAATGCCCTTCCTCACCTACTTTGGATTCGAGAGTAACCGGCTGTCGGCCATTGTGGTGGCCGCAATTGCCTGTATCACCATATTTGCCCTGCTTCTGGTGGTGAGTAACGCCATCAGGAACATCTGGGAACGCATTAAATCACTGATAAACTATGAAGATTGAAATTGCAAAGCTGCAAGACGCTCCGGCCCTGGCCGACCTTTTCTTTTGTCACCTGGCTGCACACCCGGAATACATCTCCCACGGAGAAATCCAGATGGGGGTGGGGGAAGGTTCCGTCCAGGATGGCCGTCTCATCGTGAGAACGGCCCCGGACGCCCGTGAGAAATGGATGGAGTATATCCGGCTGCACCTGGAAAACGAGACGATTGCGAGGGTATGGAAGGCCCTTTCCGACGAGGGCGGCATTGTGGGCTTTGTGGTGGCCGATATCGAAGAAGACGGTGACGCGCCCTTTGGAATGGTGTGCGATGTACTCGTCAAAGAGGACTACCGAGGCCACGGAACCGGGGACGCCCTGCTTCAAACGGCCATCGGCTGGCTGCGCGAGCGCGGCGTAAGCGGCATCTACCTGGAATCCGGCAAGGACAACCACGCCGCGCACCGTTTCTTCGAGAAGCGCGGCTTCACGCACATTTCAGAGATTTACAAGCTGACTGTCTTGTAACCCGGAGGGGATGGACGAGGTCTCCCTATCATTTGGACGAGGTCCCATTTTAACCCCTGGACCTGGTCCAGCATGTGTGCCTTCCAGGGCCCTCAGTGGCATAGTTGGTGGACCTGGTCCACCCCCTAAAATGGAACCTCGTCCAAAAACGCTGTGGACCTGGTCCACGCCCTAAAATGGGACCTCGTCCAAAAACGGGTATAATTGACAAAAATGGTTGGTGATTGTGACATTTGTGGTTGGTAACGGCTGATGCCTTGTCTGATAATGCCAACCTCGGGCAGGGCTTGTTTTCTAACGTATTGATATACAGTCAGTTGCAGAACCGCTCATGCCCGAACCCTATTAATATGCCGACTTCGGGCATGATACCTCTCCTACGCATTGATATACAACCATTTACAAAACCGCTCGTGCCCGAACCCTATTAAAACGCCCCACCCCGGCACGGCCTCTTTCATAATGTATTGATATAGTGTTGTGGCGGTACTGTCGCTGCGATGCAGCGTGGCGCTTAAACAGATGAATACTAAACGATTAGAGTAACTGACGAGTGTGCTATTCATACCCGTCAGTTACTCTAATGCGCTGATTGTCAGTGCGATAAGCGCCACGGTTTCATCTTCCGTCCGATGTACGTACATCTAAACCTCACTGGAATGCCGTTTTTTTGTACGTACATCGGGTAAGTCGCCGTTCTACGGCTAGTTTGATGGATGTACGTACATCGCCACCGCACTGGGTTGCCGTTTTTTTGTACGTACATCGGGTAAGTCGCCGTTCTACGGCTAGTTTGATGGATGTACGTACATCGAAACTGCACTGGGTTGGCGTTTTTTTGTACGTACATCGGCTGGGGAGTTGCGAAATAGCCCACTAGCACCCCGATGGCGCAGGTTCAGCCAT
>JAEEGF011024118.1_pt1 | contig 16009 bp, 14 predicted proteins | sample 9134171 | NCBI WGS metagenome assembly JAEEGF01 (sample SAMN16246542, study PRJNA631951) | gut metagenome | biome: gut microbiome; feature: rumen; material: AP-attached | host: Bos | place: Iran: Karaj | collected 2018-10
ATGTTTAACCCTCCTAAATCATGATCGTTTATATTTATGTTATTGCCTTCCGTTTTTACTGTCCCTCTTCATCGGGGACCGCGATCTCTTTGATGATATACTCGTTTCCCGTCTCCAGCCAGGTATTTTCGCTCTTGCAATACGGACATATCTTGGCATATTTTACCGTCTCATATGTTTTGCCGCAGTTTCCGCACCTTGTGACCGCTTTAAGTTCTTCAACCTTCAGCTCTGCTCCGGACAGGTGCTTTTCTTTTTTCACCGCCCATTCCCAAAAGTCTGTAAGATAGCTCGGGATGATTCCGCTGACCTCACCTACCTGTACTTTTACGTAGAGAACCTTATCAATGTTGTTTTCCTCACACAGCTTGTTGACAGTGTCTATTATATAAACAACCGTACCCATTTCGTGCATAATCAAACACCTCCGATAAATCCTAATCAGGCACAAATATACATATAAAATATACCATTCAGACAGTTGTCTAACAATTCGCTTTGTGATACAATCTATTCGCAAACGGAATAGAAGGAGGTTATTTCCTCTTTATGGAAATACAGTATATTTTCGAATTTCTCGAGCTTGCCAAAACACGCAGCTTCAGCGAGACCGCCTCCAAACTGTACATTTCCCAGTCCAGCCTGTCAAAACACCTCATTCTGCTTGAGGAAGAGGTCGGAGCCGTTCTGTTCGACAGAAATTCCCGGAATGTCTCATTAAGCGACTACGGAAAGCTCTATCTTCCTTATGCCCGCAGGATGTGGTCGCTGTACAGAGAGTCTCTGTTAAGAGTGGAAAGGGAGAAGGCCGGGCGCAGCAGGAACATCTCCATCGCGTTCATACAGGATTCTCACCACTACAACGTCAGCGGGATCCTTTTTGCCTTTAAAAAAGAATATCCGGATTATTCCGTCAATGTTCTGGAGGTGAGTGAGGAAGAAGAGCTGAGGCTGTTTCGCGAGAGGAAGATCAATCTTATAGGCGTATCCGTTTCATCCGGCGAAAAAACGGGATACGATTTTATCCCTCTCGGCAAGAGCCGGATAGTCGCTGTATTCCCTGACGGGCATCCGCTCTTCGGGAAGGAAAGTGTCAAGGCCTCCTCGCTTGCAGGGGAGCCGCTCATTCTTCCGAGCAGGAGTATGAAAGTCTTTAAGATCATAACCGATGCCATAAAGAGCGGGCGTGAGAAAATTAAGCCGAACATAGTATTCGAGGGAAGCCCCGAATCGTGCATGCAGTTTGCTTCTGAAGGCATGGGCATTTTGCTGCAGCCGCTGGATGTTATCGAATCCTTTGGGAAAAACACAGTTTATTCGGAGCTCGAGCCGAAGATCGAGCTGTTCTACGGCCTCGGGTACAGGGATTATCAGCTGTTGAGCGAAGGCGAAAAGCTCCTCGTGGATTTCAACAGACAATTCATATACAGCTGAAATATTATCTTGTCAAATGATCGAACCGCCCGTCCGGACCGCAATTTCAGCCTTAAAGCTGACCGCGGTGAAAGGGCGGTTTTTTAGTTTTACTTTTTGGGGGATTTATGATAGTATCGATACAGGTTAAAGAGGGTTATTTCTTTTAAACTATTAATCTGCAGGAGGGTAATGCATGTCAGGCAAGAACATAACCGATACGACCGAAGTATTCAATATGCCGGTGGAAGGTCCGGTACGGGAAAAAATACTTAAGCTGGCACAGAAGATAACGGACCGCAAAGCTAAAGTAAAGCCGGGAGATCCGGACTACTACGGTGTCGCGGCAATGGTTCCGACAGATGAAATGGCGGATATCTGTCTCAGAATGAAGCTTCGTACTCCTTATAATTTCGAAGCTATGAAGAAAATGAACCCGGATATTCCTGAGGACCGCCTTAAAAGCGATCTCAAGACAATGCTGGACAACGGCATACTTGAGTTTTCCTACATAAACCCCGAGAACGAAAAGCAGTACTGCCTGCCTGTGTTTGTAATGGGCAGCGCGGAGTACTCCAACATGAATGTCGAACTCATGCAGGAACATCCTGAAGTAGCGAGATTCTTTGAAAGAATGACATTCCTTCCGCTCACGATCGTCAATCAGATGGTGCCTCCCGGAGGAGCCGGGATCGGAATGCATGTCATTCCCGTAGAAAAAGCCATTCCCGCAAATGCCGGTTCTATTGACATTGAGCATATCAGCCACTGGCTCGACAAATGGGACAGGATGGCTGCCGCTCCCTGCTCCTGCAGAATGGGCAGAAAACTTCTCGGTGAAGGTGACAGCGACGATCCGAACGACTGGTGTCTGGCTATGGGCCCTGTCGCGGACTATATAGTCGAATGCAAAAAAGGCGGCCGTTACATTTCGAAAGATGAAGCTCTTGAGATCCTTCAGAAAGCGGAAGACAACGGATATGTCCATCAGATAACCAATATGGACGGTCCTGACAAGATAATCGCGATCTGCAACTGCAACCCGGATATCTGCAATGCGCTCAGAACGAGCCAGCTGTTCAACACTCCGAACCTCTCCAGAAGCGCGTATGTCGCGCATGTTGACGCTGAAAACTGCGTTGCCTGCGGAAGATGCGTGGAATACTGCCCGGCAGGCGCAGTGAAACTCGGACAGAAGCTCTGCACCAGCGAAGGGCCTGTCTGTTATCCGAAGCACGAGCTTCCCGACGACTCTATCTGGTGGGGTCAGGATAAGTGGGACTTTGATTACCGCGACAACAACCGTATCAACTGCTATGATACCGGAACCGCTCCCTGCAAGACGGCATGTCCCGCGCACATAGCGATCCAGGGCTATCTGAAAATGGCCTCTGAAGGGCGCTATACCGAAGCTCTTGCATTAATAAAGAAAATGAATCCCTTCCCCGCTGTATGCGGAAGCATATGCAACAAGAGATGCGAGGATGCCTGCACGAGAGGCGACGTCGACAAAGCTCTTGCGATAGACGATATCAAGAACTTCATAGCCCGCAGGGATATCGATTCCGAGACCCGCTACATTCCTCCTGTTATAAAAGCCAAGGTCAGAGGAAACTTTGAAGAAAAGATAGCCATTATCGGAGCAGGCCCCGCAGGCATGACTGCTGCATATTTCCTTGCAACAGCAGGCTTTGTGAATGTCACGGTCTTCGATAAGAACCCGGTTCCCGGCGGAATGCTGATGACAGGCGTCCCCAGCTTCAGACTGGAGAAGGATATCCTCAATGCCGAGATAGACGTACTGAAGCAGCTCGGCGTCGAATTCAGATGCGGCGTTGAAGTAGGAAAAGACATAACGATCCAGCAGCTCAGAGATGAGGGCTATAAGGGCTTCGCAGTCGCTATCGGCGCCCAGAAGGGCCAGAAACTCGGTATTCCGGGCGAAGACTTGGAGAACGTATTCTCCGGAGTCGATTTCATGAGAGCAGTAAATCTCGGAAACGCTCCTGCGCTCGGCAAGAAGACGATCGTCGTCGGAGCAGGCAATGTCGCCATGGACGCATGCCGTTCGGCCGTCCGTCTCGGAGCGGATACCACTGTTGTCTATCGCCGTACCGAAAATGAGATGACCGCCTCCAGGGAGGAATATGAAGATGCCCTGGCGGAGGGAATAAAATTCCGTTTCCTCGCCGGTCCTGTCGAGATCGTCGGGAAAGACGGCAAAGCCGCCGGTCTCAAGGTCGAGATCATGGAGCTCGGAGAGGCCGATGAAAGAGGCCGCAGAAAGCCTGTCGGAACAGGAAAATTCGAGATTATCGAAGCAGATTCCGTTATATCTGCCATCGGTCAGGCAATCGACTGGGGCAGCCTCGATACCGGTGCTCTGGAAAAAGACAGAAAGAATGTTGCCCAGAGAGAAGATCTCACTCTCCAGTCTGCTCAGGAAGATATCTTTGTCTGCGGAGACTGCGGCGGAACAAGATTTGCCATCGAAGCTATCGCTCAGGGCCATGAAGCCGCGATCTCTCTTCAGAAATACGTCACCGGAGGTCATTTGACTATCGGACGCAACCGCCGTGATTTTATAGAACTGAATAAGGAAAATGTGGTCCTGCCTGTCGAAAGTCTTAATAAGCCCGAGCGCCAGATACCGCACAGAGATCCCATAAAGGCAATGACATTCTCCGACGAGCGTCTGCCTTTCACTGAGGAACAGGTAAAGCTCGAGACCTCCCGCTGCCTTGGCTGCGGAGCCTCCGTCGTCGATGAAAACAAATGTATCGGCTGCGGCATCTGCACTACCAAGTGCGAGTTTGACGCTATACATCTCTTCCGTGAGCATCCCGAGTGCTCAACTATGATCGCCTCCGAGAAGAAGATCCCGCCTATTCTCGGAAACTTCGTAAAGAAGGCCGGAAGGATAACCGTAAAGAAGGTAAAGGAAAAAGTCAGCCGGAAATAAATAACTCTATATTCAAAGGACCCTGTGTAAAAAGCAGGGTTCTTTTGCTGATTTATAAAGGAGTAAAACATGGAAATTAAAAAGGAAGCTTATGACCCGTCATCGCAGCTGAATGTCTGCCTTCTGAACGACTCTTTCCCTCCTGTCATAGACGGAGTGGCAAACGCAGTCGTCAATTATGCGGGGATCATAAACTCCAAATTCGGAGAGGTGACCGTTGTCACTCCTGATGTGCCCGGAGCCCGTGATTATTATTCTTTCTCGGTCGTCAGATACCCGAGCCTCGACACAGAAAAGCTTGCAGGATACAGGGCAGGTTTCCCCTTCGATCCGGCAACCATCAATCTGCTTAAAACCAAGGGCTTTAATGTCATTCATACACACTGTCCCGTTGCCTCGACGATGCTGGCAAGAGTGCTCAGGGATGAACTGGATATCCCTGTGATTTTTACATATCACACCAAATTTGATGTTGACATAGCCAATACGGTACCGACCAAACCTCTGCAGGAGGCGGCCAAGGGCCTGCTTGCCGAAAACATATCTGCCTGTGACGAAGTCTGGGTAGTCAGCGAAGGTGCCGGCGAGAATCTCAGATCCCTAGGCTATAAAGGGGATTATATAGTAATGCCGAACGGTGTCGACCTTCCGAGAGGAAAAGCACCTGAATCAGCAATACGGGAGCTTACCGAAAAATACGCTGTTCCTTCAGATTGCCCCGTTTTTCTTTTCGTAGGCAGGATAATGTGGTACAAGGGTTTAAAACTTATGCTCGATTCCCTGCTGAAGCTGAAAGAAGCGGGCTACAGCTACCGGATGTATTTTGTCGGTGACGGCATGGACAGAGCCGAAGTAGAAAACTACGCAGAATCTCTCGGCCTTAACAACGAATGCATATTCACCGGAGCTGTCAGCGACCGTGAAGTGCTTAAGACCTGGTATTCATCTGCAGATCTTCTGCTCTTCTGCTCCACTTTCGATACAAACGGCCTTGTTATCCGTGAAGCCGCTGCCTGCTCGCTCGGAAGCCTCCTTATTAAAGGAAGCTGTGCTGCCGAGGGAATAACAGACGGAAAAACAGGTATTCTGGCTGAAGAAAACGCCGATTCGGTCTCAAAAGCCATTCTGGCCTTTGGCCGTGACAAAGCGGCCTTCAAACGCCTCGGTGAGGCTGCATGCAATGAGATCTACATATCCTGGGAGGATTCCGTTGCAAATGCAGTCCGCCGTTATTCCGAGGTTCGTGAACTCTGGGCATCAGGGGAACTCCAGAAAAGGAGAAATCCGCTTGAAAGACTCAGGAAATTTGCCGAGGACTGGGATGAGACTTTCGAGGCTGTTCATAAAAGACAGCGCGAAGCAATCGAAAATGCAGAAAGCAAAGCATTAGCTGCTTTGGCACAGGCCGATCGAAACCGTATCGAAGCCCTGGAACGGATAAAAGAACAGATAAAGAGAGCCGGAGAGCAGATGCTTTGGAGATGAGGAGAACTGTATGACACATGAAGAAAGAGCTTTGAACTGTGATCACCAGTGCAATACATGCGCTGACAACCCTGCCTTAAAATCAGGGCTTTTAAAGCGCTGGCCGATACGCCTGAGCCTTCTTGGCGCTGCAAACTGCATTCCATACAATTCGGACATTCTAATTGCTGCAGACTGCACTGCATTTGCCTGTGCAGATTTTCAGGACGAATACATAAAAGACCGGCTGACAATAATAGTATGCCCTCTCCTGGAAGAAAGCGAAGCTAAGCTCACAGAGATCTTCGGGGATAATGAGATAAGAAGTATAACAGTTGCCAGGATGAGTTCCATATGCTGCAACAAGCTTTCCGCCTCTGTGAAGGCCGCTGTTGCCAAGAGCGGAAGGATACTGCCTGTGCAGACAGTTACAATAGATCCCTCCGGAGAGGTTATTTAAACATTTTTAAGTACTTTTGTAAATAATGGCAAAAAAAGAGCGCGGTATGTGCTCTTTTTTTGTTCAATTTTGGTAAATTCGCAGATTTTGATTTTTTGTACAAAAAACGCGTGTTTTTTGCCCTTTTTATGCTAAAATAGGCGCGGAACAGATAAAAATACAAAAAAGGAGATATATAATGAACTACAGCAAGAAGACTGTTTATGATGCCGATGTCAAGGGCAAAAAAGTTTTGGTTCGCTGTGATTTCAATGTCCCTCAGGACAAGAAGACGGGCGAGATCACTTCCGACAAGCGTATCGTCGCTGCAATACCCACTTTAAAATACCTTCTTGAGCAGGGTGCTGCCGTTATCGCGTGCTCACATCTCGGCAAACCCGCAGCCACATTCTCTTCCTACGTAAAAAAGCAGGTCGAAAAGGGAAAGAATGCAGAAGATATAACTGAAGAAGAATGGAAAAAATCACTTAAAAAGCTCACGCTGGCTCCCGTGGCAAAGCGCCTGAGCGAGCTGCTCGGTACTGAAGTTATATTTGCAGCCGATACCGTCGGTGAAGACGCAAAAGCTAAGGCTTCTGCCTTAAAGCCCGGCGAGATTATGCTGCTCGAAAATCTCCGCTTCGATGCAAGAGAGACCAAAAACGGTGAGGATTTTGCAAAAGCTCTGGCAGATATGGCAGACGTATATGTCTCTGATGCTTTCGGAACAGTTCACAGAGCTCATGCCTCCACAGCCGGAGTTGCAGCCTTCCTTCCTGCCTATGCAGGGCTTCTCGTTGAAAAAGAGATCTCCATCATGGGTAAAGCACTTGATGATCCCAAACGTCCTTTCGTGGCTGTTCTGGGCGGTGCCAAAGTTTCCGATAAGATCAATGTAATAAATAACCTTCTTGAGAAAGCTGACACGGTAATAATCGGCGGCGGTATGGCATATACCTTCAAAAAAGCTCAGGGCTATACCATCGGCAAGTCGCTCCTTGAGGAAGATAAGCTCGATTATGCCAAAGAGATGCTGGCTAAAGCCGAAGCAAAAGGCGTCAATTTCCTTCTCCCGGATGACAACTTCTGTGCATCCGAGTTCTCAGCTGATGCCGAACCCGTTCTGGTTGAAGGCGATATTCCCGATGATCTTATGGGCATGGATATAGGCCCGAAGACTGTTGAGAAGTTTGCTGCCGCAGTCAAAGGCGCAGGCACGATCGTCTGGAACGGTCCTATGGGCGTTTTTGAGTTCGACAGATTTGCAAACGGCACCAAAGCCATGGCGCAGGCTTTGGCCGATTCCGGTGCGGTTACAATTGTCGGCGGAGGAGACAGCGCTGCCGCTGTTGAAAAACTCGGTTTTGCAGACAGAATAACCCACATCTCCACGGGTGGCGGAGCTTCTCTGGAATTTCTCGAAGGAAAAGAGCTCCCGGGTGTTGCCTGCCTCCTGGACAAATAAAATCTATTAATAAACATATATAAGGACGAAGAAATGAACAAAAAATACAGAAAACCCTTTATAGCGGGCAACTGGAAGATGAATATGCTCGCAAGCGAAGTAAAACCCTTCATGTCTGAACTCAAGGCAAACCTGCCAGCAGAAAGATCCTGCGATGTAGCTCTCTGTGTTCCGGGTCCGCTGGTTCCGGCGATGGTAAAGGCCGGCCGTGAGTGCAAGGTTTCTGCCGGCGGGCAGGACTGCTCACAGTATGCCAAGGGCGCGTACACAGGCGAAGTCAGCGCACTTCAGCTTGCAGATCTCAAAGCGAAATACTGCATCGTGGGTCACTCCGAGAGAAGACAGTATCACGCTGAGAGCGATATGCTCATAAATGCAAAGGCAAAGATCCTTATTGAAAACGGCATCAAGCCTATAATCTGCGTCGGCGAGAGCCTTGAGCAGAGAGAGATGGGTCTTACAATGGAGCACATTGCATATCAGGTCAAAGCAGCTTTAAGCGGCGTCAGTTCTTCAGAGCTTCGCAAGTGTGTTATTGCTTATGAACCCATATGGGCTATCGGCACGGGCAAGACAGCAACAGCAGATCAGGCTCAGGAAGTCTGCGGCGAGATCCGTGCGATAATCCGCAAGATGTACGGTGCAAGAAGTGCAAGAGCTGTCCAGATCCTTTACGGCGGCAGCATGAACGCCAAGAATGCAGCCGAATTGCTCGCACAGCCCGATATCGACGGCGGACTCATAGGCGGTGCTTCTTTAAAGCCGGTCGATTTTTCGGTAATAGTGAAGGCAACAGAACAGTAATAAACAGAACTATAATTATTGAAAGGAAAAATATATGAACGTATTTGCAGATCCGATAGTAAAAATCTATGCTCGCGAAGTCCTTGACTCCCGCGGAAATCCCACTGTCGAATGTGACGTATGCACTGAGTCCGGCGCTTTCGGACGCGCCATTGTTCCCTCAGGCGCCTCCACCGGTGAAAGAGAAGCTGTCGAGCTCCGCGACGGCGACAAGAGCCGTTATGGCGGCAAAGGCGTATTAAATGCTGTTGCAAACGTAAATGAGAAGATCGCTCCCGAACTGATCGGTCTCAATGTTTTTGATCAGTCTCTCATTGACAGAACAATGATCGCTCTTGACGGAACTGAATTCAAAAAAGTACTCGGCGCAAATGCCACTCTTTCCGTCTCGCTGGCAGTTGCAAGAGCTGCAGCAGACAGTTGCGGACTTCCTCTCTACAAATACCTCGGCGGCCCGAACGCAAAAGTTCTTCCCACTCCTATGATGAACGTCCTCAACGGCGGCAAGCATGCAGACGGCAGTGTTGACATGCAGGAATTCATGATCATGCCTATAGGTGCAAAATCTGAGGCAGAGGCGATCCGCATGGGCGCCGAGACCTTCCATGCTCTTAAAAAGATCTGCGCAGCTCGCGGCTATGCCACTTCTGTCGGCGATGAAGGCGGTTATGCTCCTTCCTGCAAGCACGGCAACGAGGAACCTCTCGAGATGATCGTTGAAGCCATGAAGGCAGCCGGTTATGAGCCCGGAGTCGATATGGGCATAGCCATGGACCCCGCCTCCTCCGAGTTCTACGATGCGGAGAAGGGCGTTTACAATCTCTCCAGATCCGGTGAAGGCGAAAAGACTTCCGATGAGATGATTGAACTCTATGCATCCTGGGTCGAAAAATATCCCATCATCTCCATCGAAGACGGCTTGGCCGAGAACGATTGGGACGGCTGGAAGAAGCTCACAGACCGTTTGGGAAGCAAGATCCAGCTCGTTGGCGACGATCTTTTTGTCACCAATACCACCTTTATCAAAAAGGGTATTGAACTCGGTGTTGCCAACTCCGTACTCATCAAGCTGAACCAGATCGGTACTCTGACCGAGACTTTCGACGCTATCGAGATGGCAAAAGAGCACAAGTACACTGCAGTTGTCTCCCACCGCAGCGGAGAGTCCGAGGACTCCACCATTGCAGACCTTGTCGTTGCTACTAATGCAGGACAGATCAAGACCGGATCCATGAGCAGAACTGACCGTATTGCAAAATACAACCAGCTCATGCGTATAGAAGAAGAGCTCGGCTCTGTCGCCGAATACCGCGGCAAAGACAGCTTCTACAACGTAAAGCTGTAATAAATGCCTATAAAAAGGAAGGCCTTCAGGCCTTCCTTTTTTCTTGTCTCCATATGCTCTGTTCGGCTTCTATTTCAGAACGGATTCCAGTATCTGCTTCCGTTATAGGCTGTATAGGCCAAGGAAACAGCTGCCATAAGTATACCGAGCGCTATAGCGGCTATGTCTCCTGCCCGGAACGGCCGGGACATATACCAGGTGCGCTTTCTGTTCTTGCCGAAACCCCGAAGCTCCATAGCGTTGGCAACGGTGTCTATCCTCTCCATGCTCGACATAATAAGCGGAATGAGAATTGCGGACATCGCTCTGAGTCTTTTACCGAGGCTCTCTTTTTTTGACATCTCGATACCCCTTGCCTGCTGGGCGAGAGAAATATCATGATACTCGGATATAGTGTCGGGTATATAGCGCAAAGCCAGAGCCACACTGTAAGACACCTTGTAGCTGACTCCGAGTTTATTCAGGGACGCAGCGAACTCGCTCGGGTTTGTTGTCGCGACGAACAGAATGATCACAGGTACCGTTGAAGTATATTTTAAGATTACATTCAGATGGTAAAGTCCCTGTTCCAGAGTCAGATTATACCTTCCGGCAATATGAAAAATCTCATGTCTCGAAGAATAGAGTTCCACTCCATGCTCCGGGGAAAACAGATATATAAGTACATTGTTCAGAAAAAGAAAAACCAGTGTAAAAAGCAGCAGCACTCTGACCTCCTTAAGCTTTATCTTTGAAAGCTTAAAAGCAAGCAGAGCTAAAACTGTAAGAAGTATCAGATAGGGCGTGCAGAAAGTCATCATTGCGGCGACAGACCACAATATCATACAGGCGCATTTTGAGGCACCTGTAAGAGCGTGGACCGGCGAGTCTTTGTCGATATAATTGAACACATTTGTCATCAGCTTCTCACCGCCCTGTCAAAGTCGATAAACCGCTGAACAAATGCACGCGGCGTCTCAATTCCGCACATCAGCGCGAGCCGGAAAAGAGAGGTCTCCTTGAGGCTTGCTTTTTCAACAAGCTCCGGATCAGTCAGAATATTTGCGCCGGTATCATCTCCGACTATCTTCCCGTCGCAAAAGACTATTGAGCGAGTCGCGTACTCAAGCATCAGGTGCATATCGTGAGTAATCATTATGATTGTAAGCCCGTCTGCATTGAGCTGTCTTAAAAATTCCATTATTTCGGTGTAATGTCTGAAATCCTGCCCGGCTGTAGGTTCATCGAGAATAAGCACTTCAGGGTCCAGAACCAGTATGGAAGCTATTGTGACCCTTTTCTTCTGCCCGAAGCTCAAAGCGGAGACCGGCCAGTTGCGGAATGGATAGAGCCCGCATATCTTTAGCGCTTTTTCTACTTTTACCTGTATTTCATCTTCACTTGTCTTGCGTGAACGCAGACCCATTGCGACTTCGTCGAAGATCATTGTCTGTGATATCATCTGATTGGGATTCTGCATCACATATCCTATATGGTCTGCGCGCTCCTTTATGCTCAGCTTTGCAAGATCTGATTCTCCGGCTTTCCCGAACAGTGTAATTGTCCCGTTTTGAGGAGTTTCAAAACCGCAGATGAGCTTTGCAAATGTTGATTTGCCTGCTCCGTTTCTGCCTGCGATCGCGATCAAAGTGCCTTTTCCTATCTCTGTGCTGATATTGTCCGCCGCTTTTACTCCGTTCGGATATTCAAATTCAAGCCCTCTGACGGAAAGGATCGGCCCTTCGGCTTTTTTTTGCTCTGCTTCCGGAGTATGCTCAAACCATTCCCTGACTTTTTCCGTTTCCTCAGGCGCAAGCGCAAGCGAATTTATGCTGTGCGGCATTATCTCCGGTCTTATTCCGACACCTGCATATTTTAAGGCGGTGACATAGAGAGGCTCCCTGACGCCCGCCTGCCGGAGAAGATCCGTGGAGAGAAGTGTATCCGGATCAAGGTCCGCAATTATTCTCCCTTCCTGCATCAGTATTATTCTGTCCACATCACGCCATAAAACGTCTTCAAGACGGTGCTCGATGATAACGACCGCCGCTCCGGTCTCTTTTTTTATCTCGTCAATAAGTTCTATCGCCTGTTTGCCCGTTGCGGGGTCCAGGTTTGCAAGGGGCTCATCAAAGAGATACAGCTCTACATTGTCAACCATTATTCCGCCAATTGACACGCGCTGTTTCTGCCCGCCGGAAAGCTCTCCGGGTGCATGTGTTAGCCTTTCGGATACGCCGACAGTTTTAGCGACCTTCTCTGTTCTTTCATGAAGCTCCGGGGTCTCTATGCAGTCATTTTCCAGAGCAAAAGCGATATCTTCCGCCGCAGTCATACCGACGAACTGGGCATCGCTGTCCTGGAGCACGGTCCCGACTATCTTCGAGAGTTCGAATATGCTCATGTCCCCGGTCTCTTTGCCCTTGATTTTCAGAGATCCCGTTGTCTCTCCTTTAAACGAAAAGGGAATAAGGCCGTTCAAGCAGGAGCCTATTGTTGATTTCCCGCAGCCTGAAGGTCCCGCTATCAGGATTTTTTCTCCTTTGCGTATCTTGAGGCTGATGTCATACAGAGTCGGCTCGGCCTGCGCGTTGTATTTAAAGCCGAAATGATTGAATTCAACAAGAAATTCTTCTTCCAATGCTTATCTCCCGATAACCGGAATAATCAAAACGGGCTCTCTATTAAGGGAGCCCGGCTGTTTATTCTTACTGTTCTTTCTTGAGCGAGTCTTTCTTGGGCCTTGCCTTGGCATAAGCAAAGCAGAGAAGTGAACCGATTATTGCTGTTGTAACAATATTGACAGCAGCTGCGACTGTTCCCTGCAGAAACACTTTGTTTACAGGTTCGGCATAAATCAGAATGTCAAGTACCGGTGCTACAACGATCCAGGAAACAATGTGCGCAATCGCCTGGGCGACGTTAAAACGAATAAGCTCCTTCTTTCCGAACTCGCCGTCGTCGAGATCTATCTTCTTCGCGGCAACCCCGGTCAGAAGTCCGAATACTCCGGAAGCTATGACCCAGCTCCACCATACGCCCCAGCCGGCAGAGAGGTCCGTCAGCCAGTGACCTATAAAGCCGATAAGGAGTCCCGCGAGAGGTCCGAAGACTGCAGCCATGAAGGCAAGAAGTCCGTACTGAGTGCAGATATTGGTGTTGGGAACGGGTGAAGGGACGGAGACGAAACGCGCCAGGACAAAGAACAGGGCAGCGCCGATACCGATCGCGACTATGGTACGTACCGAAAATCCTTTTTTCATAAGATCCTCCAAAAATAATCTCTTTTTATTTTAACATACCTCAAGTATGGAAAAATACAGCTTGGTGTTTTCTGTATATTATTCAAAAGAAAAGACCTGCCGTATGACAGGTCTTTGAAGCAATATCCGACCCATCGGTCAAGCTTTCGCACCTTATCGGTTTTTCCCGGCAGGTTGCGGAGGGGTCATTGAGCTTGTCTCTCACCCTCTCTTCATGGTGAAAAAAGTCTAACACACGGACATATCAAATGCAAGTTATTTATTCCGTCAGCCTCAATTATCTGCGCGGTTATAGCCGTTTTTCATGTGCTCGCTTGATATCTTCAGCACCTTGTTGAGGCAGTCTGTTGTCTTTTCCTTTGCCATACGGCAGATCTCGTCATTGGCCTTGGCTGCCAGAGACAGATCACCGCTCTCGGAGATCTTCTTATCATATTCTGCAACAATACTCCTTCCTCCGACTGCAACGGCATACTGATATCTCTCTACCTCCTGCACTGCAGAACCGTAAACAGGATCTGCAAGTGCTCCTATAAGTCTGCTTGCCCAATAAAGGTCTTCAGTCGACGCATCCGGAGTCACCTTGCTGACATATTCCGGCATCCCGGGGACATTGGTATAGAGAGGGATCATGGCGCTGAATGTCGTGGAACCGAAGGTAAGCCACTCAAGTCCCTTTATCTCATCAGGAACCCCGCTTCTAATCTGGCAGATCGCCGTGACCCCCGTACGGTTAATGCCGATCGGGCGATATATCCCGCGTTTGCCGGTATCACGGTTGAGATACGGGTCATAGTCTGTCCCCTCGAAATGCGAGGAGAGCATATATTTTATATCCTCGATGGTTATTTTCCTGTCCGGTTTTATCGCCCATGGGATGTTGTCACTCTCAGGACCAAAATCCGCATTTTCTCCATCCCACTTATAAGAATAAGGTGCAAGGTACCTGCCCATGAACCAGGCGCGCGGAGTGTTGTATATATGGTCCATATCGGTCCTGGAACCGAAGATATCTCTTGGATTGCAGGCGCCGTTAATGTTAAGATTAAGATCGTTGTCCGAAATAAAATCCCTTAAGTCATCACTGCACATGCAGTTTTCCATTTTACCGAACGCATCGTCAATATCGAACCGGTCCGTTCCGAACTGATTTGGATTAATAATACACATATCATCGGGGATCCTGCTTGCAATCCAATGGTGGCCACCTATGGTCTCCAGCCACCAGACCTCATTTTCATCATTAAATGCTATACCGTTGGACTCATAGGTGCCGTATTTTTCAAGCAGCCGGCCCAGCCTTATAACCCCCTCCCGCGCCGTGCGTATATAAGGCAGTACAAGCACGACCATATCCTCTTCCCCTATACCTCCGGGAATATCCTTCTCCCCTCTTTTTTCTGCCTTTCTGTATTCGACCAGAGGGTCTGCTGCAAGGACCCTCGGATTTGAAGTTACTGTTTCAGTTGCCGTCATTCCGACATTGGCTGCATTTATTCCGGTTGCTGCCCAGATCCCGTTTTTCGGATCTACGCTCGGGCAGGCGGTATAACGCAGCGGGTTTTCCGGAAGCTCTATTTCCAGATGTGAAATAACGCTTTTATACTTCTTCTTCTGATCTTTCGGCTCTACGACGATCATTTTCTTTACGTCAAAATGCCCGTCATCCGTGCGGGATATAAGTGTCGAATTGTCGTTTGTAGCTTTCTTTCCGGCGAGTATTGTTGTACAGGACATCTCATTTCTCCTTTATAAAAATCGTTTAAGTATAACGCATACGGTACTTTTTTTCAATTTAATATCCCTGTAACATTTTTTCTCTTAATTATGAAACATCTTTATTGTATTTTTTTAATTGCAAAAGCAAGTGCGAGAAATCTTTTTCATTTTGTCCTCACTATATAAAGAAAACGGAGCCGGGATGCTCCGTTTTTCTTTATTTTCCGGAGAGCATCTCCGCACAGACTATTTTAAAACTATCATCAGGATACCCGCTGCGACCATAACGACGGCAATCAAAAGAAATCTTCCGTGGATACTGCTGCCGCCCGTTTCAGGCCCGACTATCCTGCAGCTTTTAATTTCCCGCGGGTCATAATAGACAGTAACGGGAGTTCCGGCAGGGTATTTTTTGTCAAAATCAAATGCTGTTGCTTTAAATCCCTCAGCAAATCTTGTCTCCGTATGTACTCTCTTTTTCCCTGCAGTATATGAGACTTTGTAATGTATCTCAGAATTTGTCTTTTTGCCCGTTGCTTTTATCCCTTCAAGCGTCCCGGCTGTCTGTGTGCTGAGTACGGATCTGTTTCTCCGTGCCAGCAAGACGGTCGGCAGAACGGTTAAAAACATGACTGCGCCCGCTATCAGTATAATTATTCCAAGTATCAAAACAGTATTTGTTCCCATAAATCTTATCCTCCGTTTATATCTGGGATTTTATCATAAATTATCCGATAATAAAATCCTTTATTGTCTTGGGATCTTTTCTGTCCGCGCAAAATGCTGAGAAAAGCTTGGAAAATCCGGAATTTGCGTATATTATTGGAAGTACGATCTGCTGTATCAATACCGGAGGCCAGTATTTTGACAAGATATTTCCTGTCCGATTATCTCAAGGATACATTCGGAACAAAAGTATATAAGCTCTCGCTCCAGAGCGGCTGTACCTGCCCCAACAGAGACGGTACTCTTGGGTTCGGAGGCTGCAGCTTCTGTTCGGAGGGCGGTTCAGGCGACTTCGCCTCTCCGCTTCTGCCTGTAAGAGACCAGATAGAAGCTGCAAAAAAGCTTGTTGATGCCAAATTTCCGCGCAGAATATCTGAGAGTGACAGGAAATATATAGCCTATTTTCAATCCTTTACCAATACATACGGCG
>JAEEGF010465790.1_pt1 | contig 16008 bp, 8 predicted proteins | sample 9134171 | NCBI WGS metagenome assembly JAEEGF01 (sample SAMN16246542, study PRJNA631951) | gut metagenome | biome: gut microbiome; feature: rumen; material: AP-attached | host: Bos | place: Iran: Karaj | collected 2018-10
ATCCGTAATCGCTGTTGATGGCAACAGTCTCCTGATGCCTTCATCCGACACAGAAGTGACAACGATAATATGCCGCACCATCGAAGTGACAGGCTACGAAGACGGCAGCGACAAATGGGCATTTATCGCTTCGCCTTCATCTGACCCCCAGCCAGTTGTTGCTGTTGAAGGTCTTTTAGGAGAAACGATTAGTTACAACCCCTTAACATACAACTACGACCTCTATCGTTTGAATCCATTCAGCATGCTGTGGGAAAACTACCATCAGCATTCCGACTTCACCAGTTTAACAAACGGCAAAGGCTATCTTTACGCCACCAAGGAAACAAAAACCATCGCCTTCCCAGAACCGTTCAACACTGCATATTCACAAGAAGTGACACTTGAGCAAGGCTGGAATCTCGTTGGCAACCCGTTTATAGCGGATGCATACGTCAACAGGGCTTTCTACAGGATGAACGCTGAAGGCACAGGCATCGAGCCAGTGGTTGCCAATTTCGATGAATATGTGCCTACAAAAATTCCAGCTTGCACCGGCATTGTGGTTTATGCTGAGACGTCTGATGAGACAGTCAATTTCATCAAAGACGTTCCATTTACCGCGACTAATGGCCAGGGTCATCTCACTATCGCGTTAACTCAGGCCCACTCACGCGACAATTCAACGCTCGACAAGGCTATAGTGAACTTCAACGAAGGCGGACAGCTCGGTAAGTTCTACTTCGGCGAACAAAACGCCAACATCTACATTCCGCGCAATCATGATGAGTATGCCATTATACATTCAGATCGTCGCATTGATGTCGATGTGTATTTCAAGGCAAAAGAATTTGGCTATTACACAATCAGCTTTGCAAGTGAAAACACCGATATCAGTGGTATTCAACTCATCGATTTATTCACTAACGACATCATCGATTTGAGTGAGAATTCTTCATATACCTTCACAGGATCGCCTGCCGACAGGACTGCTAGATTTAAGCTTGTATTCTCCAGCACTTCAGGAGAAAACGACACTTTCGCCTATCAAAACGGTGACGACATAATTATTGACGGAGAAGGTGAGCTGCAGGTGTACGACGTTATGGGACGCAAGGCTATAACCCAAATGGTTAACGGTGTTGAAACAATCGCAAAACCTGAGCCTACAGGCGTTTATATTTTCAAATTGAACGGAATGACACAGAAAATTGTCATAAGATAGTCCATGGTACACGTAAAGTAAAAATCTGTACATGCAGAATAAAGCTTTGTTTGCGACCAATAACGAAAAATACATACCTTATTACATATGACGACATTTCAAATAATTGGAGTGATTTTTATGGCGGTTTGCGCCGTAGGCATATTTATTGCAAGCAAAACAATGGACAAAAAATAACTTATTAACTAACAAACGCATTCACCATTGTTTTCCCAAGCTCTCACGGCTCTTGGCGCTGGCTACGCAGTGGTAAGACGCAAACGGGAGCAGTAGTTTCTGGTTGTTAGTCTTTAGATAATTAAGGGGCCGAATTGAAAATTCGGCCCCTCGTTATTTAGGCTTTAAACTTAAAGCGCTTATTTCACTATCTTTTTAACAATGGTATTGCCATCGCTGTTGATGCCGTGAACGATGTAGATGCCGCTGCTCAGCTCGTTGAGCTCCACACTGCCGAGTTTCTGTCCGGCGAGGTTGTAGATGGCTTTTACTGTGACTATTTCCTCTGAAGTGACCTCGGGAACGGATGTTACTGAAATGAACACATAATCGTCACCGGTAGGGGTGAGGGCGTAGCCCGATTCGCAGTCCTCGTGTACAGCTGTGAGACGGTAAATGAAGTCGCCCAAACCAGGTGCATCGAAATACTGAGTCTCGGTGCCGTCTATCTCAATCACCTCTTTGGCGTCTTGGCGATAGAGATGATAGTGCAGAGGCTGGTCAGCAGGAGCATTCCAAGAAATCAATACTCCGTATTCCATGGTTTGCATATCGTAAATATATTCGCCTTTGAGTGAGGTCGGAGCCTCGCATGGGGTAGGTGGAGTAGGTGGGGTGACGGTACCCATCTCGCCGTTCTGGCCTATGTTTTGTCCATAAAGACCGCCCGGACCTCCTGTGACTGAACCCGTTGCGTCAATCCAAGCTATGATGTTCTGTCCGCCGTGATAGCCAGAGGTGTTCTTGTCGCCTGTTTTGTCGTATACGTTGCTGCACATGGTGGTTGTCCACAATGGTGTGAAGTTCATGTCATAACCTTGGGCTTCCACTGATGATGCCGAGCTATTCGCGGCAATACCTCTGTGATATATCACAGAGAAACCTCCGCCATACTCAAAAGCGTTAACACGGGCGCCTCCCGATGGGATAGTACCGCTGTCATACACAAGGCGGCCTTCATTCCACAGACGCTCGCCTGTGGTGGTGATGCGGTTGACAAATATCTTGCTTTCTGTCTGGTAAGCAGCGTCGGTTTGCTCGAATGATATGATCAGGTCGTGGCTGACAGGGTCGACTGTGCCGTATGCGCCAGTGTAGAAATTGTATGAGTCAATGCTATGTACTGGAGTACCGTTAGGGTCGCTAAAGGTGTTAGCTCCATTCTCGTTGAAGTGGAATACATAGGTATTGAAGGCTTCGCCGAAAGCTGAATGCCAAATGTAGACGTAGCCACCGCCCAAACCATCCGGCACCACATAGTGTACGTAGCTGCCGCCTACAGTCTGGTCGGCCATGAGCTGTTCGTCCTGTGACAAAACCGAGCCGTCTACGTTATATCCTTTAACCCAGATTGATTTGGTGTAGTAGTAGCTGTATGCCCAATTTTCTTTTTCATACACCACAAACACTCCGTTGTTGGCAGCGGGAAGCAATTTGCCGAATGTGCATGAAGCCTGGGTGTCGCTGATTGTGATCAAAGGGTTCAGTGTGCCGTCGGCGTTGATATATTGCAGGTATGAGAAACTCAAGTCGGTGCCAAGTGCCCAAACTCCGCCGTCTTCGCCTGCCATAAGCTCAGTGCGTGAATTGCCGAAACCGTCGAAAAGCAACACGCCGGCTTCACCCCATGGGAATGTGCCGTCGGCATTGATTCTCACGGCAAAGCTCTGATTGTCTTCTCCAACTTGTGCAGCAAAGCAACTGACCACGCCGCCATCGGTGGTTGCAGCCATGGCAAAGCCTTGTGACCATGATGGGAACTGCTGACCGCTGATGTGTATGCCGTCGGCGTCCCATTGCGGCTCGCCTGCAAAGTTGACGCGCTGTAATGTCGGTGACCATCCGTTGCCGCCTACAAAGCTGCACCATTGAAAATAGGTGTCGCCTGAGATAGGGTCGGTGGAGATGTATAACTCACCTGCATCAGGCGAAGTGTTGGCCAGATAATTGTTGTTTACAGGGTCGTTGACCCACTGTGCCTGCAGCGTTACAAATGCTGCTAAAGCGATGATACTGAGTAATAATTTTTTCATATTTTTAATACTTTAGATATTAATCCTTGTGTTTTACTATTTTCTGATTATCTTTCGGGTTGTTGTCTTGCCGGTTTGTGTAACACCTTTTATGATATACACTCCCTGATTCAACTCGTCGATGTTTCTCGTTTTGAGAACCTGTCCGCTGATGTTGTATATAGCAACTATATCGACTATTTCTTCGAATGAGGGCTCCGATATGGATAAATATTCAGGAATCTCGATGATGAGATAATCCTCTCCGTCAGGTGTCATTGCAAATTCCGACTCGAAAGTTGAATACTGGGCGGTGAGTTGATACTTATAAGTGCCAGGAGCCGGTTCGTCGAAATAAGACAGTAACTCGGGGTCAATCTGAATGACTTCTATCGTCTCATCGGCAAGATTTTTGCGGTACAAATTATAATACATTTGAGTGGTAGCCGGTTCCCATGTGAGCATGGCACCGTAGGAATCGGTCTCTTCATTGTATTGGCAGCTTCCTTGGAAGTCACTGGGTGGGAAGCAGCATGGGACAGGTGGAACAGGAATGATTATTTCTCCCATTTCGCCACTTTCGCCTATGTTTTGTCCGTATAAGCCGCCGTCTTGTGCGTTGACCCATACCACGACGTTCTGTGCACTATGGTATCCCGAAGTGTTCTCGTCAACATTCTTTGGATAGGTGCTGCTGCACATCGTGGTGCTCCAAGTCATGTTGCCGTCGTGGTCGAAGCCGTGCGCCTCGACGGTTTCACCATAAATGCCGGGAACAGCTTTGTGGTATATCACCGAGAAGCCATCGTAGAAATTGAAGGCATCGATACGAAGACCAAGACATTGGCTGGTGCCGTTGTCTAGCACAAGGATGCCATCGCTCCAAGGCTTCTCGCCCTCAGAGGTGATGCGATTTATCCAAATTTTGTATTCCGATTGCGAATATGAGTCGGTTTGACGATAAACCAACAGCAAGTCGTTGTTACCATCAATGGTAGGGTAGGCGCTGATGAAATAGCTGCTCGGGTCGGGAGAATGAACCGCTATGCCGTTGAGGTCTGTGATTGTAGGCTGGCCGTTTTCATCGAAATGTGTGACGTAGATGTTATATGCTCCACCGATGCCGTTGTGCCACTGAAACACGTATGCTCCGCCAAAATGATCTGGAATGGCGTAGTGGATATAGCTCATGCCCACGGTCTGCTGGCTTAACAACAGTGTCGCCGGCATTGTCAGCTCGCCGTCTTTATTGTATTTTGCTACGTAAATCTCTTTTACATAGTTGGTATAGCCTTGGATTGTCTGTTTGGCATATACGACAAAGACGCCGTCGTCGTCGGAGCGGATGAGTTTGCCGTTGGTGCATTTCTTAGTGAGGTCAGCTATTGTCGCCATCGGTCGCAAAGTGCCATCAGCGTTGACATATTGGAGATATGACATGTCCATGTCGGTGCCTAAAGCCCAGAAGCCTCCGCCGTTAACGTCGGCGAGCAATTCCGAGCGACCGCCGCCAGCGCCGCCAAACAGTATCATGCCATCGGTGCCCCAAGGCGTGCTTCCGTCAGCGTTAATCTTCACCACGTAATGATGAGCGTCGGCGTTGCGGTTCATCGTTACGACAGAGCCGTCGCTCAAGGCTGCTATGGCATATCCTGGCGACCATGTGGCGAGGTTGGGTGTCGTGATGGCGATACCATCCTCTCCCCATTGCGGGTTGCCATAGTAATCGAGACACTGCAGTTTCTGCGACCAGCCGTTATCCGACATACTCGTCCATTGCACAAAAATGCCATCAACATATGGATGCGAAGCTATACGTATCTCGTTGGCGCTGTTTACACAGTTGGCGATTAAGGTGTTGTTCACGGAATCGTCAACCCACTGTGCCTTTGCACCAACAAATACTGCTAAAGCTATGATTAAGAGGTGAATTTTTTTCATAAAAAACCAATTTTAACTTGGCAAAGATACAAAATTAATATGAAAAAATCAAGAAAAAAATAAATATAGCCATTAGCTGCTGGCCACTAGCCATTAGCTTTTTATATAAAAACTAACAGCAAACGGCTAATAGCTAATGGCTAACGGCTAATAGCTAATAACTATTATTTAATGTTCGGCTCTTCCAGGCCGAGGTGTTTCTTTTTATCAACAACCTTGAGGTAGAGACCGATGAGCAATGCGGCTATGCCGAGGCATGCGAGCATGATCAAAGCCCACTTGTAATCAAGTGCGAGCGGGTCGGTTACTCCTTCGTTGGTGTTGTCAAGAACCTTACCGATGAGCAATGGGAACAGCCACAGGCCGATATTCTGAATCCAGAAAATCAAAGCGTAGGCTGAACCGATAATTTTCTCGTCGACGAGCTTCGGCACGCTTGGCCACAAAGCTGCAGGAACGAGTGAGAATGAGGCTCCGAGCACCAGGATTGTGACGTAAGCCACGATGGTGCCGCCGGCTGCGTTGCCCTTGAACATAGGCAGTATGAATGCGAATGTCAAGTGGCAGATGACCAACAAGATGGAGCCAATCATCAACATTGAAGCGGCTTTACCTTTATGGTCAACATAGTTTCCGAGAATAGGGGTGATGGCCACTGCCAGGAGCGGGAATACTGCGAAGATGGTCTCAGCTGTGCCACGCATGTAACCCATGTAGCAGTAAACCACGAGAGCCACGACGGCGAGTCCCATCAAACCATATTTCAAGCCTTTGTTAGTCTTGATGAAGTTGCTTGCGAATGAGCAGACAGCGACGAGCAGCATCACTATGTATTGGATGATGGTCACTGAGTTGCTTGCCCAGAAACCTGTGCCAGGGTTGAGAGTGAGGTTGCACTGGAGCATGTTGACAGCATATTTCTGGAATGGGAAAATTGCTGAGTAGTAAAGCACGCAGAGCAAAGCCACAAGCCAGAAACCGAGGCTTGACAAAATCTTGCCGATATCGCTGACTTTGAAAGGCTCGTCAACGGCTTCAGCCTCGCCAGTCTGTGAGTCGAGCTTCTTGTCCATGAAGAAATAAACCACAAACATGATGAGTGCCACACAGAGAAGTACCACGCCGAATGCCACTGAACGGCTCACGTCGATTGTTCCGCCGAGTTTTGCGAAATAAGGTGAGAAGATCATACATGTAGCAACGCCGAGACGTGCCAAAGCCATCTCTGAACCCATTGCCAATGCTGTCTCACGACCTTTGAACCATTTCACGATACCGCGGCTGACTGTGATACCAGCCATCTCGGTGCCGCAGCCGAAGATCATGAAGCCGACAGCTGCCATCTTGGCTGAAGCAGGCATGCCTCTGTAGAATGGCGACACGCCGAGCTCTTCGAATATCGGGATGTAGTTGAGGTTTTCGGTGAACCATCTCTCAAGGCCGCTGCCCATGAAGCTCTCGCTGATGGCGAAATACTTGATTAAGCCGCCCACGAGCATCACAGCACCTGAAAGTACTGCGGTGAAACGAACTCCCATCTTGTCGAGGATGATACCTGCGAAGATGAGGAAGAACACGAACACGTTGAGGAAGGTCTCAGAACCCTGCATCGTACCGAATGCGAGGCTGTCCCAACCACGTTGTGTCTGCATCAAGTCCTTGATAGGGGACAGGATGTCCATGAAAATGTAGGCGCAGAACATCGCCAACGCCAACAGCAGCAAAGCGATCCATCTCATGGCCGCATTGTCGCGTAAAGTCTGAATTTTTTCTGTCATATCATTTAATTCTTAAAATTCAAAATCTATTAACTTCAAAACTTTATTAAGTTTAAAACTTTAAAAACTTTAAAAACTTTTAACTACTTCGTAGGCATCTGCACCACTTCTTTGTTATAGCCTTTCAGCACTTCTTTGGCGAAGTCGGCGATGGTCTGAGGAGTGATGCTCTTCACGATAGCGTCGAACTCAGCGTCGATGTTGATGTTATCCTCGACGAAATCCGACATGGCGCTGATCCAGAAGCTGTTTTCTTCCTTGTTCTCAGCACGTTTCTTGTAAAGATTTTCAACGACTTTCGACAAATCTTCCTGAGCCGGGCCGTTGGTGGCGACATCGTTCAAGCCGTCACGGACCTTGCCCATGAGTTTCTCGTACATATCGAGGTTGGTGTCGAATGCGATGAGGAACATATATGCGTCTTTCGGCTTATCATTGACTGTGCCGTAAACGCCGACGCCGTATGTGCCGCCTTCTTCCTCACGGATAGTGCGTGTGTAGTAGATGTCCATAACGTCGCTGAGTACATCCATGTAAATCATATTGCGATAGTTGTATTCCATCAATCCGTTGATAGTCATATAGATAGTGACCTTAGGGTTCTGCATCTCTTTTTCATAGTGGCAGATGACGTCCTTTTCAGAAATGCCGAGACCTATGTCTTTCCAGTCGTTCTTGCCTTTACCTTTCTTCAATGATGCGAGATACTGTTCCACCAATGGCTTGAAAGTCTCTTCGTCGATGTTGCCAACGAAATAGAATGTGAAGTTTTTCGGGTCAGCGAAGCACTGTTTATACATATCCATAGCCTTGGCATAATCGATCTTGTCGATGTCGGCTGCTTTGGTTCTGATGCGGAGCGGATGGTTGTTGTAGAGCACCATTATCAAAGAGTCGGAGAATGTGGTCATTGGGTTAAGCTCTTGGTTTACAAGGGCTGCCTTGGCACGCTGGGCGTATGACTGGAATGCCTCTTCGTCGGCGCGAGGTGCTGTGAAATACAAATAGATGAGCTGCATCATGGTCTCGAGGTCTTTTGGCGAGCAGTTGCCGCTCATGCCTTCACTGTAGTTGCCGATGTAAGGTGTCACGCGCACTTTCTTGCCTGCGAGAACCTTAGGAAGGTCGGTTGCGCTGAAGTTGCCCACGCCGCCAAGTGTGATGACATCGCCGAGGTTCGACAATGTGATGAAGTCTTCTTGTTTGAGTGTTGAGAGGCCGCCCCAGCTGTTGGCTGTGAAACGGATCTCGTCTTCTTTGAAGGTGGTCTTCTTGTAATATACCTTCATGCCGTTGCTGAGCGTCAACACCTTGGCGTCGAATTCTGGCATGTCGGCTTCTTTCTTGATCTTGCCTGGCTTAGGCATGTTTGGAACGATAGGGCCGTCGAACACTTCTTCCTGGTATGGCTCGACCTCGATGGCGTTGGCAGCGTTGTAGAAGTTCAAGATGTCTTCTCTTGTTGGAAGCACTTCGTCTTCTTTCTTAGGTGCTGTCACAGTGATGACGAGGTTGTTTTCAGGGATGAGCTGCTGCGCCATCATGTTGATGACTTCCAATGGGAGGTTCGGGACAATCTGCTGATACATGGCGTATTCTGTCTCGATGCCCATCATCGGCTCATTGCTGAGGAAGTTGTTGAGGCATTCGTCCACGTAGTTGCTGTTTTCTGTGTTGTTTGTCTCATTGTATTGGCTCTCAATACGTTTCATGAAGTCAGCTTTGGCTCTCTCATATTCCGATGCTGTGAAGCCGTACTGCTGCATGCGTTTGTTTTCTGTCACGAGGGCTGTGAGTGCCTCGTCTATGCCGGCTGCGTCTTTAGCCATAGCCATGCTTGTCCATGCATCCTCGGTAGGTGCGATATAATAGCTTGAATAGTAGCTATATCCATAGACAAACGGTGGGTTTGGCTTCTGGACGAGTTCCTGCAGACGGTTGATTTCCATCTCGGAGACGATAGCCAGCATATATTGTGCAATCCAATAGTTGATGTCGTTCTTCAACGAGTCTGGAGTGGCTTCCTGTTTGTAATACAGGTTCACTCTGTAGTTTGTAGCCTCAGGGTCTGATGCGATGGCGACGATAGGCTCGTCGTTGTCTTCGATCATGAACTGTGGTCTCGGTGCTGGGTTGACAGGTGTCGGGATGTCAGCGCACATCTCTTTGATGCGTGTCTCGATAGCGTCGACATCGACATCACCAACGATGATAAGTCCTTGAAGGTCAGGACGATACCATTTGTGATAGTAGTCGCGGAGTGTCTGATACTCGAAGTTGGCGACGACTTCCGGAAGTCCGCCTGGCAGACGGTTTGCGTAAGGGCTGTTAGGATACATGATAGGAAGAATCTCCTTCATGATACGCTCGCTGGCGTCTTCGCGTGTGCGGAGCTCTTCAAGGATCACGCCACGTTCGTTGTCGATCTCAGCCTCTTCAAGGGCGATGAAGCTCGACCAGTCGTGGAGTATGAGCAGGCATGTGTCGACCAAACCAGGGATGTCGGTAGGGACATTGGTGATCATGTACACTGTCTGGTCAATGCCGGTGCCTGCGTTGAGGTTCTCACCGAATTTGATGCCACGGCTCTGGAGATACTCGCGGAGCGTCATGCCTGGGAGGTTCGTCGTTCCGTTGAATGCCATGTGCTCAAGGAAGTGGGCGAGACCGCGTTGGCTCTCTTCTTCCAACACCGAACCGACTTTCTGTGCGATGTAGAAATCGGCGCGTCCTGATGGTTTCTCGTTGTGACGGATGTAATAAGTCAATCCGTTGTCAAGTTTGCCGATGCGGACATTCGGGTCCATCGGGCATGGCATGACCTGCTGTGCGAAACTGCTGATTGCCATTGCGGCAACAAACAGCACTGATAGGAATAATTTTTTCATTTTTTTATTAATTAAATTTTAAACTATATAAACTTTTAAACTATATAAACTTTTAAACTTTATGAACTTTACGAACTTTATAAACTTTATGAACTTTATAAACTAAAAAAGATGAATTACATATTTTTCAACAAAATAAGGCTCCGCGTACCATCTCGTGATAGAAGTGCTCTTGCGTTTCCAGTTTTTCGGCACGTTTCTAAGCTCTTCCTCGATGTCGCCACCTTTTAAATATAATATCCCGCCCGCCTCAATGTCGTTGGTGACACGCAGCTTGTTGTTGCACCATTTCACAAAGTCGGGGAGCTGCGTCACGGCACGGCTCACTATCACATCGAACTTCTCCTTGATGTTCTCGGCACGTTCTTGGATGGCTGTAACATTCTGTAAACCAATCTTTTCGATGACATCCTGAACCACTTTTATCTTCTTTCCGATGCTGTCGACAAGCAAAAACTTGGTCTGAGGAAACATTATCGCCAACGGTATTCCGGGAAAACCGCCGCCTGTGCCGATGTCAAGGACTTTCATTCCTGGCAACAACTCGAAATATTTCGCAATAGCCAGCGAATGCAGGACATGATGCTCGTAAAAACTGTCCATGTCCTTCCTCGAAATCAGGTTTATTTTGCTGTTCCAGTCCTCGTAAAGCGGCGCAAGCTGTTCATACTGAGTCATTTGCGCCTCAGTCAGATCTGGAAAATATTTCTTTATAATGTCACAATTCATTTTCAATATCATTCACTCCATCGTCATTTCAACTGATACGTAGCGTAACAGAGAAAATACCGGCATCTGAAAGTACGGATGCCAATTCTGAATGACGAACAATCTGCAAAGATACGAAAAATAATTTATAGTAATATATTAAGCCGATTTTTTTGAAAAAATTTATAACCAATTCATATAATTTTTGTAATTTTACACGTTTTATCAATTGAAAATGGCAGGAAAAATCCGACATATTATCCTTGTGATGCTGATTATCAACAGTTTCGGTTTGTTGGCGCAAAACGGCCAAAAACAGAAAATCACACTCGATTATATTGAAAAATATAAGAATATAGCGATGTGCGAGATGATAAAAAACAAGATTCCTGCCTCGATAACATTGGCGCAGGGCATCCTGGAGTCGGGTAATGGCACAAGCCGGCTCGCCACCGTAGGCAACAACCATTTCGGAATAAAATGCCACAACGACTGGAAAGGCAAGACGATGCGACAAGACGACGACGCCCCGAAAGAATGCTTCCGTGTGTATAAAACCGCCGAGGAATCGTTCCACGACCACTCGAAATTTCTGAAAAACAATACCCGCTATACCGCACTTTTCAACCTGAAAATCACAGACTACAAAGCATGGGCTAAAGGTCTGAAAAAAGCCGGCTACGCTACACTTCCAACGTATGCCAACGTGCTTATAAACCTCATCGAGACGTACGACCTGCAGAAGTACGACCAGATGGTGGTGAGCGGCAAATTCAAATGCAAAAAGAAAGAAACCAAGCAAGAAGAGTCTAAGGTAGAAGAGCCAAAGCCTGAAAAACCTGAGAAAGTCAAAAAAGAGAAGGTCAAAAAGGAGAAAGTCAAAAAAGTGAAGATCAAGAAAGTGAAGCCGAACGCGGTGGTGGCAATAGTGCCTGTGCTGGCCGAATGTCCTGTCGTCGGCATGACTCCTGACCATCATTATATTCGCGAAAACTTCGGTGTGAAATTCGTCATGACAAAAGAAGGCGACGAGCTGGCATCACTCGCTAAAGAACTAAGAATCGCTGAGTATCAATTGGTTAAGTATAACGACCTCGGCAGTAAGAAGACTTTTACTGAGGGCGAGGTGCTGTACATCGGTCCGAAACGCCGAAAAGCCCCGCAAGGCTATAATTATCATAAGATTCAGCAAGGTGAGACGCTGCGTCAGGTGTCGCGACTCTATGCAATAAAACTCGACCGCCTGTTCAAGATGAACGGCCTTGACGAGAACTCTGTGTTGTCAATAGGACAAGAGATAAGACTGAGATAATCAATAGATTATAATTCCGCTTTGAGATATTTGGAGGTGTAGCCGACCTTGTTTTTCACAATCTCTTCAGGCGTGCCCTGACCGAGTATCATGCCGCCTCTCTCGCCGCCTTCAGGACCCATGTCGATGATGTAATCCGCCATTTTGATGACATCCATGTTGTGCTCGATGATGAGCACTGTGTTGCCTTTGTCGACGAGCTTGTTGAGCACTTCCATCAGCACCTTGATGTCCTCGAAATGCAAGCCTGTGGTTGGCTCGTCGAGGATGTAAAGCGTCTTCCCGGTGTCACGTTTCGCCAACTCTGTCGCGAGTTTCACACGTTGTGCCTCGCCTCCTGACAGTGTGGTTGATGGCTGCCCTAAAGTGATATAGCCCAATCCCACATCCTGTAACGTCTTGATTTTCTGAAGGATAGATGGGAAATTCTCGAAGAATGTCACAGCCTCGTCGATGGTCAGATTCAGCACGTCGTTTATCGACTTGCCCTTGAAACGGACCTCCAGCGTCTCGCGGTTGTAGCGTTTGCCTTGGCATGTCTCGCACTGCACCTGCACGTCGGGCAGGAAGTTCATCTCGATGACACGCACTCCGGCACCTTGGCATGTCTCGCAGCGACCGCCTTTCACGTTGAACGAGAAACGTCCCGACTTGTAGCCTCTTATCTTCGATTCTGGCAGCTCACCGTACAGTTTTCTTATTTCGTCGAACACCTTGGTGTATGTCGCCGGGTTGGAACGTGGCGTCTTGCCGATAGGAGCCTGGTCTATCTCGATGACTTTGTCAATAAATTCAAGGCCTTCGATGCGCTCGTATGGCAACGGGTTCTTCTCCGAACGGTAGAAATGCTTGCTCAGGATAGGGTAGAGCGTCTCGTTGATGAGCGATGACTTGCCCGAGCCCGAAACGCCTGTGACACAAATCATTACGCCCAATGGAAGGTCCAGATCGACGTTCTTTAGGTTATGACCGCTGGCGTTATACAGTTTGAGGTGTTGGCCTTCGAATGGCTTTCTTCGTGTGGCGGGCACTTCTATACGTTTCTTTCCTCTGAGATAGTCGCAGGTGAGGCCTTTCCCATGCATCGCCTCCTTGGGAGTGCCTTCAAACACTATGTTTCCGCCATTCACGCCAGCTCCGGGACCTATGTCGATGATATGGTCGGCGGCGAGCATCGTGTCTTTGTCATGCTCCACCACTATGATGCTGTTGCCAATGTCGCGCAACTCCTTCAATGACTCTATAAGTCTATGATTATCACGCTGATGCAAACCGATAGAAGGCTCGTCAAGGATGTATAAGATGCCTGTCAACTGGGAGCCTATCTGTGTGGCGAGACGAATTCGCTGTGACTCGCCTCCCGAGAGGCTCTTCGCCGGTCGGTTCATGCTCAGATAATCGATGCCCACGTTGAGCAGGAAACTGATTCTTTTCTTTATTTCTATTAAGATGTCGTGCGAGATCTCTTTCTGTTTCTCGTCGAGATGCTTGGGAAGCTCGTCGAGCCACTTCGACAGTGCGTTGACATCCATGTTTGCCAACTCAGCTATGTTTTTCCCGTTAAGGCGGAAATAAAGAGCCTCTTTTTTGAGTCTTTGTCCTTGACACTCAGGACATTCCACCTCGTTCATGAAGCTGTTGGCCCATTTCAGGATGGATGCCGGAGCGTTGTCCTCGCTCATCTTTCTGATGACGTTGACGATGCCTTCAAACGGCGACGAATATGTTGACGACGTGCCGAGATATTCCCTTGTGACGGTGAACGACTCGCTGCTTCCATACAAAATGATGCTCATGGCATTTTCCGGAATCTCGCTGATTGGCGTGTCGAGTGTGAATCCGTAACGTGTGCCTATCGCCTCAAGTTGGCTGAAAACGCTGTTGTTTTTGTACTCTCCCAGAGGTGCCAGGCCGCCTTTCTTCAAGCTCAGACTCGGGTCGGGGATGATCTTGTTCATGTCGACCTGTATGATGGTGCCGAGGCCGTTGCATTTCGGACACGCACCATAAGGCGAGTTGAAACTGAAAGTGTTAGGCTCTGGGTCTTGGTATGCGATGCCGGTCGTCGGACACATCAAAAGCTTGCTGAAATATCGTACATCCGTGGTGCCGTCTTCTTGTACCATCATCATGTTTTTGCCCCGACGAAATGCTGTCTCAACCGACTTTACGATACGCTCTTTTATATCGTCACAGACAATTATCCGGTCGATAACTATCTCAATATCATGGGTTTTGTATCTGTCGAGCTGCATGCCAAAGACAATTTCCCGTATCTCCCCGTCGACACGAACTTTCATATATCCTTGCTGCCTGATTTGTTCAAACAGGTCGCGGTAATGACCTTTTCTGCCTCTTACCACTGGTGCCAGGATATTGACCCTTTTATTGTTGTATTGTGAGAAAATCATGCCGGTGATCTGCTCTTCCGAGTAACGCACCATCTTTTCGCCTGTATTATATGAATAAGGTATGGCGGCGCGTGCGTAGAGCAGTCGCATGAAGTCGTAGATCTCAGTGATGGTTCCCACTGTCGAGCGCGGGTTGCGGTTCACCGATTTCTGTTCTATTGAAATGACAGGGGAGAGGCCTCTTATCTCATCGACGTCAGGGCGTTCCATGCTGCCGATGAACTGGCGTGCATAGGCCGAGAACGACTCCATATACCGGCGTTGACCTTCGGCGTAGATCGTCTCGAAAGCCAATGACGACTTGCCGGAACCGCTTAGTCCCGTTATCACCACGAGCTTGTCGCGCTGGATGCGTAAGTCTATGTTTTTCAGGTTGTTCTCACGCGCCCCGTAAATCTCGATGTATTCGTCTTCGGCAATATTTCTTTCTTTCTCAGCCATCAATTTTAATTCAAATCCTCAATGATACTGTCGTTTTCAAAATTCATGATGTAGCCGCCCGTCGCCTCGTTGCAATAATCGGCAGTGAGGTTGAACGGCCGTTTGGGAATCTTTATCTCGTAAACATCTCCCTTCTTGACTTTCAATGACTTGGCTCTCAGCCATGGGTTGAAAATCTTGAGGAGTTTGTATGTTATGTCATGCTCGAGAGCAAAATCAGCCCAGCTGTCGACGCTTTTGTCTACGATGACGGTCTTGTATTTGAATGGCTGATACTCAAGATTTTTACTTACGTAAATGCCATATTTCTCCGGGTTGCTGAGGATGGTCTTGAAAGCCAGAATCCTGAAGATATAACGCTCTGTCTCGTCGGCCATCAGCAAGTCGTAGTAGGAATGCACTTTTTGTTCTTTTAGAAATTTGTTGAGTCGTGTCGTCCCTGCGTTGAATGATGCTGCCACCAGCGTCCAGTTGTGGTAAATATCGTACGATTTCAGGAAATAACGGCATGCGGCCTCTGTCTCGAGCTCCACGTTGTAGCGCATATCGACTTCTTTATTGATCTCAAGGCCGTATTCTCTGCCTGTTTTCTCAATAAACTGCCAGAAGCCCACTGCACCGGCGGGTGACACGGCATTGGTGAGGGTGCTCTCCGCCACGCATAAGTATTTGAAATCGTCAGGGATGCCGTATTGTGCCAGAATAGGCTCTATCACAGGAAACCAGCGTGACGAGCGTTTCACCAGCAGCATGGTGTTGCTGTGGAAATAGCATGTCGACAGCAGTTCGCGCTCATAACGTTCGCGTATGTTGAACATCTCAAGTGGCACCCGCTCACCTGCGAAGGTGATGTCTTCGGTGAACTCGATGTCGTTGCTGCGGAGCTGGATCTGCTCAAGCGACACAGGTCTCTTCTCGGCGATCTTCAGTGCCCTGATGCCGACGATACACGCCACAATAGCAGCCAGTCCGACTGCCAAAACGACAATCTGGAGTACCAGAAAAACCTTTTTGTTGTCCATTACCGATTACAGATGAACGACCTCTCCGTATGCCGCAGCTGCAGCTTCCATTATGGCTTCCGACATTGTTGGATG
>JAEEGF010279230.1_pt1 | contig 16007 bp, 15 predicted proteins | sample 9134171 | NCBI WGS metagenome assembly JAEEGF01 (sample SAMN16246542, study PRJNA631951) | gut metagenome | biome: gut microbiome; feature: rumen; material: AP-attached | host: Bos | place: Iran: Karaj | collected 2018-10
CCCCCGCGCTGCCCCTCGACTTGCATGTGTTAAGCCTGTCGCTAGCGTTCATCCTGAGCCAGGATCAAACTCTTCGTTGTTGTATTATCGTTTCTTTCTTTTCAGAAATTATAATGAAAACGCAACGGCGATGATGTTCTCGCGTCCCGGCCGCGCCACCGTGGCGGCGCTCGGATCTGCTGTGCTCTTGATGTTACCTGTCTTCGGAATCTTGACGTGGACTCGGGAGTTCCCTTCCTTGTCTCTGCACTGTCAATTTCCTCATTGCAAACATTTCAATGATCTCCGCTTTGCGCTCCGAAAAGGCGTCAAAAAATACGCTCACGCAATTTGACAATCTTGTGAGCCGCAAAAGCGATGCAAAATTACAACCACTCCCGAAACTGACCAAATATTTTCGCAACTTTTTTTGAAAAATTTTTTAGCGATTTTTCTAACTGTTTGATTATCATCAAATTTGGTAAAAAGAAAATTTCGGCTCATTTTGACCTCAGCGAAAATGAGAGTCAAAATGGGCCGAAAAATGCCGTTTTAGGCACCTGTGGTGGGTCAGGCGTTAACCTGTACCTTGATGCCCTCTTTGCGGAATCGATTTGCGATGCGTTCCAGCTCCTCTTTGGATACTTTCTCCAGGTTCTCGGCAGGCGTTTTCCTGTCAATGCTGTAGAGCATCACCTCGCGCGGTTGAATCTGGCGATAAGCATCCAGCAGAGCGTCCAACTCAGCATCGGTCGTGTTGTCAAAGCGCTGTCCGTTGAACTCGCCGCGAATCATGATGGTCTGCACAATGCACTGCCCGTTGAAACGCTTGAGATCGGCAATGACCCCTTCGGGGAGGCAGTTGGGCGAAACCGGACGGTTAATGATGCGGAACGTGTGAGGCAAAGCGCTGTCCAATTTCAAAATGTTGTTGTCAACCTTTTGCAAGGCTGCGAACACGTCGGGCTTGCCCGCCATGGTCGAGTTACTGAGCACCGACACCTTGGCTTCGGGGAAATACTGGGTGCGCAACCTCATGACATCCTCCACCACTTTTTTGAATTCGGGGTGAAGCGTCGGCTCACCATTACCCGAGAAGGTGATGACATCCAACGTCTGCCCTGCGGCCTTCATCTCCTCGAACTTGCGCTTGAGCTGCTTCTTCACAGTGTCCCTTGAGGGCACACCATCCTTGCCTGGGCCTTGCGCATTGAAGCCAGCCTCGCAATAGAGACAGTCGAATGAACAAATCTTGCCGTCGTTAGGCATGAGATTAATACCGAGCGACATTCCCAGACGACGGCTATGAATCGGACCGTATATGGTTGAATGGAAAATTACTGTTTGCATTTTGTTTCCTTGATTGAATTAGTCGTGAATATGATTCTTCTTGATATCCTTGATTAAGTTTACTTTACACATTAATATATATAAGAGGCTAAACAAGTCGGGCCTGTTGCAGGATGTCGGCTACATCAATATGCGAGAGTGTGCGGCGCTGCTGCAGGGCGTCGGCAAAAGCATCCATCGCCTTGCGGACGCGAGTATCGGCAAAGATGCGCAACATGTTCTCGAAAGCCTCGTCAAAGATGGGTTCCACCTCGTCGCGCTCCAGTTGGCAGAAATCACGCCCGTCCTCCCATGCCGCATTAAACAACTCGTCACGCAGCAGATTGTCAACACGGGCATTGTCCAGGACCATGCGTCGGCACAGGGCATTGGCAACGGCCAATCCCACTGTGATGCGGTAGTGGCTCAAGATATATTGCCATGACCCTCGTGGCGATAAGCGAGGATTTCCCGCAAAAAAGAATTCCGGGGTGAACTTGATGCAACCAGGTCCGTCACCATCAATAGTGACCGCCGTGAACAAGTCATCGGCATCAAAGACCGACAGGCCAAGTGCCATCCCGGCAACGCCGTAGCTCTTGTCCCTTTCGTCACGATATTTCATCAGATTTTTCGTTGCCATATCTTTTACTGTCATTTGCGGCCGAAATCTGCCGGTATCTCTCCCCATTCAGCGGTGTTCCACTTGAGAATCGGGTTAACCCACGTGTGAGAGATGAGCCACTGTTCAGCTCGCTGTATGATTTCAAACAGGCGCACATTGGCATCGGTGCGAGACAACTTGGACCGGCACTGGCGCGCTCTGACCCAAGCGAGGGCTGTCACGCTGTCGCTGTAGATAGCTGTGTGGTCATTGCCCTGGTTGGCGAACAATGCCAAAGCATGAACAATGGCCAAAAACTCGCCGATGTTGTTGGTCGCGTCGGGGAACGGCCCCTGGTGAAACAGTTCCACACCGGTGGGAACGTCCACACCACGATATTCCATGACACCCGGATTGCCCGAACATGCACCATCAACAGCAATGCTGTCAATCACAATGTCAGGGATAGCCTCATAGTTGACGATCTCACGCGGTCCGCGTGCAATAGCCCTGAGCAGGTCCATCTCTCCCGGATCATTGCGGAAAGCCTCCACAGCCTCTTGTTGGGTGTTGAAAGCCTTATAACGAGCGCCGGGAAAACCCTTCACCCGCAATTCACACTCGGCCCAGGAGTCACACACACCCGGCTCGGTACCATTCCAAACTACATACCATTTGCGATTGTCGTTTGCCATTTGATGACTATCACGCTTTCATTTGTCGGCAAAAGTACACTATTTTTCCCACATTGGCAAATTTGCCTCATTGTGACCGTCTCGGCATCATTTTAGCACCCGAAACGGTAATCGTGAAACCACCCGAATTGGAGGTTCCATGAAATTTTAGTACTTTTGCAGCCTGCTAACGAATCATGTGACTTTTGAACATGGCAATGAACCTGAAATATGACCTACAGGGCGACGCGCCCAAGAAGTTGCTGCTTGAGACCTACGGCTGCCAGATGAACGTGGCCGATAGCGAGGTAGTAGCCACCGTAATGAAGATGGCAGGCTACGAGACCTGTGAAGACATTAACGATGCCGACGCCATCTTCATCAACACGTGCTCGGTGCGCGACAATGCCGAGCAACGCATCTTTTCACGCCTGAATCAGTTGAACGCGCTGCGACTCAAACTGCAACGACGCCTCATCATTGGCATCATCGGTTGCATGGCCGAGCGCATGAAGGAGGTTCTCATCAATGAGCATGGTGTAGATCTGGTCGCTGGTCCTGACGCCTATCTAGAACTGCCGTCGCTCATCGGCTTGGCCGAACGTGGAGAAAAGGCCATCAACACCACATTATCCACCACCGAAACCTACCGCGACATTATCCCGTCGCGTGTCGCCGGCAGTGCGGTAAGCGGCTTCATCAGCATCATGAGAGGTTGCAACAACTTCTGCACCTACTGCATCGTGCCCTACACCCGCGGACGCGAACGCAGCCGTGAGCCGCAAAGCATCCTCAACGAGCTGGCCGACCTGCAGGAACGCGGATTCAAAGAGGTCACACTGCTGGGGCAGAATGTCAATTCCTACCTCTACAAGTCAGCCGACAGCGCAGAGACCGTTGACCTGGCGGCGTTGCTGAAAATGGTCGCCGAGGCTGCACCCGAAATGCGCGTGCGCTTCACCACCAGCAACCCTGAGGACTTGAGCGACGCCATCATCGAGATGATGGCAAGCCACAACAACATCTGCAACCACATTCACCTGCCCGTGCAGAGTGGCAGCAACAAGGTGCTTAAACTGATGAACCGCAAATACACCCGTGAGTGGTACCTGGACCGCATCGCACGCATCCGCGCCGCCATGCCCGACTGCGGCATCTCGACCGACATGTTCACTGGTTTCCATGACGAGACCGAAGAGGATTTCCAAGAAACCCTATCGTTGATGCGCGAGGTGGGCTTTGACTCGGCATTCATGTTCAAATACAGCGAGCGGCCCGGCACTTTCGCTGCCAAGAACCTGCCCGACAACGTCCCCGAAGACGTGAAAATTGACCGCCTCAACCGCATGATTGCCCTGCAGAACGAATTGTCGCTGTGCAGTAACCGTGCCGATGTGGGCAAGACTTTTGAAGTGTTGGTCGAGGGTTACAGCAAGCGCAGCCGCGACGACATGTTCGGGCGCACACAGCAGAACAAAGTTATCGTCTTTCCCGCCAATGGTGAGAAACCCGGCGACAAAGTGATGTGCCGCGTCCTCAGCGCCTCAAGCGCGACCCTCAAAGGCGAGCGCGTCGACATTAATTGACTGTCAAGTAGATGAATAGCTTACACATCATTACATCTGTCAAGGATTCCATCGACTCGACACTCAAGACAATTCAGGCCGTGCTTTCGTCACGACTCGAGCCGCCACATACCTTTACCGTCTACAACGATTTCAGCACACCTGAGAACACAGCAAGGCTGGAGCAAGCTGCACGCGAGTTGGGCTTCAAGCTAGTAAACCTGAGTGACCTGACCAGTCACCCCTCCCCCAACTACCTGCTTGTACTGCAGCTTGAACGCCGCGCTTGCCTCGAGGAAGACGCCGCACTGTTGATCGTCGAGAGCGATGTCATTGTCAAGCCCAACACCTTACAAGGACTTTGGGACAGTGCCCGCCAACACCCCGACACGGGCATCGCGGCAGCAGTCACCGTTGACGAGGATGGCTGCATCAATTATCCTTATCAATTCCTGCAGGGGCACGAGAACCAAGTTATCAACAGCAACAAGCATTGCTCCTTCTGCTGCTCCTTGCTCGCTACTGAACTGCTGCGCAAGGTGGATTTTGACAAGTTGGACGGCAGCAAGAACTGGTTCGACGTGACCATATCTCACCTGGCACTCAAATCAGGACTGCACAATTACATCCACACAACGCTCCCCGTTGTGCATCGTCCTCACAGCAGCCGCCCATGGAAACTGCTCAAATACAAAAATCCACTGAAGTACTACCTGCTGAAATGGATAAAACGTCATGACAAAATCTGACGATGATCGCCGATGCTGACGCGATATTCATCAACACCTGCTCGGTGCGCGACAATGTCAAGCAACGCATTTTGCCACACATGAATCAGCTCAACGCGCTGCGCCGCAAGTGCTACTCTCAAAGGCGAACGCTTGGATAAATCAATACATTTACTTCCATCAACGTAACCATCATTCTGCAGAGTCTGGCTGATTGGAATCATCCCTAAACAGGCTGATATTGCTTAATTTAGAAACTATTATCTTGTCTCATAGACAAAAAAACACTAATTTTGCATCCACAAAACACAATCACAGAAATTTCAAAGAATTCCAAATTATGAACATTAATATTCTAAAATGCGTGTCAATGGTAGTCACAATTGCCTTGATAGGGTTAAACCTGAGAGCCGCAAATGTTGACGTAAACACCGCTCGCATGACTGCAAATGGTTTTCTCAAACATATAAACCAACCAGGAAGCATCAATTCACCAGCGCTTGCCGACATCAAACTGGCCCACGCAGAGGCGTCCTCGATCAAGAGCAATGCCAACGCATACTATGCCTTTAACATCAACGGTGGCGGTTTCATTATTGTCTCAGGAGATAATCGGGCTAACCAAGTGCTGGGCTACAGCGACAAGGGACAATTTGATTTCAAGCATTTACCCGACAACATGAAAGCCCTTTTGGATATATACAAGGAGGAAATCGAATACCTGCAAGCCAACCCGAGATTGAAAGTTCCGAAACGCACAAGCAGCAACAACAGGGAAGTCATTGTTGAGCCACTTGTTACGGCAAAATGGGGGCAACAGATGCCCTACTACCTACAATGCCCCATGTCTAATGGCTCATACAGTAAAGTAGGCTGCTCTGGTGTTCAAATGGCTCAAATCGTTCATTACTGGCAATATCCCACAACGTGCGGACCCATCCCGGCATACTACTGCCCCAAACTGGGCATCACATTAGAGGAACTACCTGTTACCACGTTCGATTACAGCAAGATGCTGACCAGTTACTGTCATTGGGACACTCATCAACGAATACTTATACAGGACACCTACACCGAGGAGCAGGCTAATGAAGCCGCCAAACTGTGCCGCTACGTTGGCCAGGCGGCTAGAATGAATTACTCAGTCACAGGAAGTGGCACAGATGCAACCCGAAAGTTAGCTGCCATGAAAATACTCGGATACAATTCCGATGCTATTTCAGTCTACCGTGACAACGGTTATACCACTGAAGTTTGGGAAAGCCTGATGAGAGATGAATTGGACGCTGGCCAACCCATCATGTATGGCGCCAAGAACGGAACTGGTGATATTGGTCACGGCTTTATTTTTGATGGATATGACAGCGAAGGTTATTTCCACATCAACTGGGGGTGGTATGGCGTTAATGACGGTTGGTTCCTCACAACCGCATTAATTACTACCTACTATTCCAGTGGTGCCCCTCGCAACTATAGCAAAGACCAATACATGTTCTTGTACATGCGGCCAGAGTTTTATTGCAATGTAAATGCACAAAGCATCATTCTTAATGATGGTTTCTTTCTGCTAGGCAGTTCGCTCAATATTCGTGCCACTGATGTCAACATCAACACATCATACAACGCTGTGGACCTGATGTTCACTATCACAGATAGCAACGGAAACATTGTTGCAGCAAGCGACACAATCAATGTGCTGAAGAGCGAGTTTTCACAGCATAGCGACATCAACTGTGCAATCCTATTGCCCGCATCTCTGGCAGAAGGCACATATAATCTGCAATTCAACTACATCATCGACGATGCACTGAACACCGTTGTCACAACACAAGGTGAACTGAGTGTTGTTGGACGACTTGCCAAGTTTAATTCAGCATTTATTATGGATGATCTCGCACAACTGATCAATGTTCTACTCATCGACGTAGACACCCAGTTCGATATGGATGATCTCGCACAACTGATCAATGTTCTACTCATCGACGTAGACACCCAGTTCGATATGGATGATCTCGCACAACTGATCAATTGCATGCTCACCCATTGAGATAAAATATCCTCCACCGAAAGATCATACAAGAGGGTGTGTCAAAATGAAGTGGACTCCAAAAGTTTTTTGTCCAACTTTTGGGGTCCACTTCATTTTGACACACCCTCATCATTTTAAGACATCCCATAAACACTTACTAATTTGAACTAGTGCTAAAGTTGCAGCGCAAATTTTGTGATGACGGATTATTGCATATCTCACTGATTATATGTATCTTTGCCAAACGATTGATAAAAAAGCTTGCGTTATGGCTGAGAAAAAGAAACATTTTCGCAACGTGCTTGTCATGCGCCTATCGGTGCTTGGCAACGTGGCGATGACGATTCCCGTGTTGTACCCCTTGTGCAAAGCCAACCCCGACACGCGCTTCATCATGCTCACCAAAAAGTGGCCCGCCTCGATGTTCCATGACCGCCCTGCCAACCTCAAGGTGGTGGATTTTGATGTCAACGAGAACCACAGCGGCCTGTTTGGACTTCTCAAACTCTCCAAACAGCTTCACAAACTATATGACATTGACGCTGTAGCCGACCTGCATAATGTCTCAGGCACTTGGATCATTGATGGTTATATGCGCATGAAAGGCGCACCGGTGGCACGCCTTGACCGCGAAAAGCCCAAACGCCGCGCACTTGTGAGGCATCAGACAACAGAGCCTGTCACTCCCATCCATGAACGCTACCGCAACGTGTTCCGCAAGCTGGGCTTTAATGCCCCCGACAACTTCAAGCGACTGTACGAAGGCCGCGACTGGCCCGAGAGCCCCATCGTTCCCGAGAAAAAACCCGGACAGCGGTGGATAGCCATTTCACCGTTCTCCTCACATCGTCAAAAGGCTTATCCGCTGGACCTCATGGAACAGGTGATTGCCGAACTCTGCAAACGAGATAATTATTTCATCTTCCTCTTGGGTGGCGGTAAGGCAGAGAAAATCGCTTTACGGTCCATCGCACGCAAATACAAGAACGTCGTCTCGATGGCCGAAATCAAGCACAGTTTCATTGATGAGTATGCATTGCTGGGCAAGTGCGAACTGATGCTCACCATGGAGTCGGCCAACATGCACCTGGCATCACTGGTAGACACCCAAGCCATGACCATCTGGGGACCCACCTCCCCTGCCTGTGGCTATCTGGGATACAATCAGGTCGTCAAGGATGACATCCAGCTTGACATGGAATGCAGACCTTGCTCAATCACGGGTGACAAACCCTGCAAGTATGGAGATTTCCCCTGCTTGAAGAACATCAAGCCCGAATATATAGTGCAGCACGTCATCGAGGCCGTCGAGCATAATGTCGAGCATCAGACCAAGGCCACCAAGTCGGCAATTGCTGAAAAAGAGCAGAAAACACAAGACGATAACAAATGAAAAGCATCCTCATCACCGGTGCAGGCGGTTTTATTGGTGGATACCTCGTTGAGGAAGCCCTGAAACGGGGCTTTGACACTTGGGCTGCCGTCCGTTCCAGCACTAACCGAGAGTACCTGAAAGACGAGCGCATCCACTTCATCGAACTGGACTACAACGACCAGGACCGCCTGGAGGAAACGTTGCGCGACCACATGAGCGAATGGGGACGCTGGGACTACATCGTCCACAACCTGGGTGTCACCAAGAGCACACAATACTTGGACTTTGAGCGAGTGAACTACGGCTACCTCAAGGCATTGGTCGACGCATTACAGAACACCTGCATGACACCCGATGTGTTCCTGATGATGAGCAGCCTGAGCGTCATGGGACCTGGTGACGAGACCAACTACAGGCCGTTCGCATCGACCGATGTCCCCCTGCCCAACACCTTTTATGGAGTTTCAAAACTCAAGGCCGAGACCTATCTGCAGAGTGTGGAAGATTTCCCCTACACCATCTTCAGATGCACGGGCGTCTATGGTCCTCGCGAGCGAGATTACTATCTGATGATCAAGAGCATCAAGCATGGCTTTGACTTCAGTGTCGGTTTCAAGAAACAGATGCTCACCTTCATCTATGTCAAGGACCTGGTGACAGGCGTGATGGACGCTTTGGAAAAAGGTCCGCTGCGCAAGGCCTTTTTCATCAGCGAGAACCAAGCCTACACCCAACAGGAATTCCGAAAGATTGTATGCGAGGAACTCGGCAAGAAGTTCGTCATTCCCATCACCTGCCCCTTGTGGGTTGTCAAGCAAGTGTGCGCCATAGCCGAGTGGATTGGCAAAGTGACGCTCAAGGCCAGCACGCTCAATCGTGACAAGTACAAGATATTGAAGCAGCGCAACTGGCTGTGTGACACAAGTGACGCGCAACGTGATTTCGCGTTCAACCCGCAATACTCGCTGCGTGACGGCATCCGCGAAGCCATCGCTTGGTATCGCGAAGCAGGTTGGCTGTAATCCACCTTGATATGAAGCCTGTTTTTCTCATCGGCTACATGGGCTGCGGCAAGACCACGCTGGGCGAGGCTCTTGCCCGTGAAATGGACTTGACCTATATCGACCTTGACCAACTGATTGAGCATGAGAACGGCATGACCATCACCCAGATCTTCGATGAACTAGGCGAGAATCGCTTTCGAGAGATTGAAGAAGCTGCCCTAATAGAATTGACCGCAATGACCGACGTGATTGTGGGGTGTGGCGGCGGTACTCCATGCCATGGAAAAAACATGGAACTCATGAACCAGAACGGTACAACCGTCTGGCTCACCACCAGCCCCGAGCGCATTACCGCACGATTGCTCTTGCCTGAGGAAAAATGCAAGCGTCCCAAGGTCAGCATTCTTCCCGACGAGGCCATCTTGCCGTTTGTCGAGAGGGAGCTCGAGGAACGCACGCCCTGCTACAGCCAAGCGAAGCTACAGTTTGACTCCACCGACATCGAGACCGCAGCGGCCACCCGTCGCACCGCCAAACGGCTAGCAGCATTTCTCGAGTCACGCTCACTCTCCTCAAAACATGAAAATGCCTGAGCAACAAGCCCAGGCATTCTCATTCTTATAATCCGTCAATCGATTATTTCTTGAAGAAGCGGTTATACAGGCCGGTGAAACCTTGGCCATGACGAGCCTCGTCACGTGCCATCTCGTGAACCGTGTCGTGAATAGCATCAAGGTTCTGAGCCTTGGCAAGCTTGGCAATGCGGAACTTGTCCTCGCACGCACCAGCCTCGGCAGCCATGCGTTTTTCCAGGTTGGTCTTGGTGTCCCAAACTACCTCGCCCAGCAGTTCAGCGAACTTGGCAGCATGCTCAGCCTCTTCAAAGGCATAACGCTTGAAAGCCTCGGCAACCTCAGGATAACCTTCGCGGTCGGCCTGACGCGACATTGCCAGATACATGCCCACCTCTGAGCATTCGCCCTCGAAGTGCGCCTTGAGTCCAGCGAGGATCTCGGGGTCAACGCCCTTTGCTACGCCAATGACATGCTCGGCGGCATAAGTTACCTCTTCGTCTTCCTTGAGTTCCTTGAACTTCTCGGCGGGTTGTTTACACTGCGGACATTTCTCGGGAGGAGTGTCACCCTCATGCACATAACCGCACACAGTGCAGATCCATTTTTTAGCCATAATCTCTAGTTATTAAGTTGTAAGTTTTAAGTTAAACAGATGTTGTCTTAAATGATTATCGAGGGACGAGGTGATTACTCAGTCACTTCCTCAAAGTCCTCGGGACCAACGCCACACAGCGGGCACTCTTCGGGCGGTGTGTCACCCTCATGGATGTAACCACACACATTGCATTTCCATTTCTTCATTGTCGTGAATTGTTTTAGATGGTTAATAAAAATTGATGGTTACAAAGTTAAGTCACGGGATGGCAAAATTCCAAATTTTTTATTGTTTTTTATGAAAAATCCCTGCAATGAATTCATTGCAGGGATTCATGCAGTTTGTAATCGCGCGGATTAACCGTTGTGCTTCTTCATCACCTTGATGAGGTCGAGCATCTTGTGGCTGTAACCAATCTCGTTGTCATACCACGAAACCACCTTGACAAACTTGTCGGTCAGGTAAACACCTGCGTCAGCGTCAAAGATCGAGGTCAGCGGGCAACCCAGGAAGTCGCTCGAAACGACCTTATCCTCGGTGTAACCCAGAATACCTTTGAGCTCACCCTCGCTAGCCTTCTTCATGGCAGCGCAGATGTCCTCCTTGGTAGCAGGGTTCTTCAAGTTCACGGTCAGGTCAACAACCGACACGTCGAGAGTCGGAACGCGCATCGAGATACCAGTCAGCTTGCCGTCGAGCTCGGGGATAACTTTACCCACGGCCTTGGCAGCGCCAGTCGAGCTGGGGATGATGTTGCCGCAAGCGGCACGACCGCCGCGCCAATCCTTTGCACTGGGACCGTCAACGGTGCGCTGGGTAGCGGTTACCGAGTGAACGGTGGTCATCAGACCGCTCTCAATACCGAAGCTGTCGTTCAGCACCTTGGCGATGGGAGCCAAGCAGTTGGTGGTGCAGCTGGCGTTGCTGACGATAGTCTGGCCAGCATACTTGTCGGTGTTCACACCGCAAACGAACATATCAGCCTGACGGCCGTCGTCGCCCTTCTTGCTGGGAGCTGACAGTACCACGTACTTAGCACCAGCCTTCAAGTGCTGCTCGGCACGGTCCATGGTCAAATAGAAACCGGTCGATTCAACGATATACTCGGCACCAATCTCACCCCAGGGGATGTTCTGTGCTTCCTTCTCGGCATAAATGTGGATGTGCTGACCATTGACGATGAGTTCCTTCTTGTCCAGGTCATAGTCCACGGTGCCATCGAAGCGACCGTGCATGGTGTCATACTTGAGCATGTAGGCCATGTAATCAACATCCAGCAGGTCGTTGATACCTACAACCTCGATGTCGTTAACGTTCTCGGCTTCAAAAGCTGAACGGAACACAAAACGGCCAATACGTCCGAATCCATTAATACCGATTTTAATCTTCTCCATTTTTGAATGATTTTTTAATAAATAATGTGGGTATATAACTATTATTATATTTTTTTACTATCTTTGCATTGCGATTGGCTCAACACCAGCCGCTATGCGGCTGCAAAGTTAACAAAAATATCAATACCGCGTTGACTTCTAGCAACAATTTGCGGCTTTTATCGCACAATTAAGAATGTTTAATATATTCACATGTTATATTTTAAAAACTGAACAATTATGGGTTTTATCAAAGAATTTAAGGAGTTTGCCATGAAGGGCAATGTAATGGACATGGCTGTCGGTGTGATCATCGGTGGTGCCTTCGGCAAGATTGTTACTTCACTGGTTGATGACGTGCTCATGCCCGCTATCGGCTTGCTGACAGGTGGCATTGACCTCTCTAGCCTGGAGTATCACTTGCCTCCCGTTTCCGAGATGGTCGGCGATGCTGCTTCGGCAGTCGGGGCCGAGGGTGCTGTTGATGCCGTTGCCGATGCTGCTAACACGGTAGCTGCCAATGCAGGTGTTGCCACCGAGGCAGCCGGTGCCACGCTCAAGTACGGTATGTTCCTGCAAAACGTGATCGACTTCCTGATCATTGCACTGTGCATCTTCTTGATGATTAAGGCCATGAACAAGCTCATGCCCAAGAAGGAAGAGCCCGAGGCTCCTGCTGGTCCCACCCAGGAAGAGCTGCTCACCGACATCCGCGACCTGCTCAAGGAGAAAAAGTGAGAAATCAGCCTTAAATTCACGTGGCTGAACACGTGAGAAAGAATTTGTCACGCCTCCGTCACTCTGTTGTGACCACGGGCGTGACATTTCCTTTAAAGACACGAATAAAGGCCATGCCGTTTGGCATAGCCTTTATTCGTTAATCTCAGGGTGACCGTGATGTCAGTCGTTAATCTTTAATAAACCAGTTCGGTAAGCCTTACCTATCAACTCTGCCACATTGCGTGAGTTGGTCTTACGCAGCAACTGCTTGCGATGATATTCAACGGTGTTAGAGGAGATGAAAAGTTTTTCACCTATTTCCTTGCTGTTATACCCTGTAGACAGCAATTCGAGTACTTCCTTTTCTCTAGAAGTCAGTTCAATAACGGGGGCACTCATAATATCACGATTTTTGATAAGATGCTAATTTTAACATAGTTGCAAAAATAAACAGGAAAAGTAACTAGACCAAACAAAATGGAAATAATTTGAGCAATTTGATAACAAAACTATGTATTTCAGTAGAAATTTTTACTTTTTTTCTATCATTTGATTCGCAGAATGCCGACTTTTGACACTCTAGCGCACTCCAGGATGAGGCAATTGAAATAGTTGTTTTTAGTAACTTTGGCCTAGTATCAGGTAAAACACTTCAATCTCACATTCAAAAATCAATGATAGCGGTATGGTCGTTGATAATCGTCTCGTGCTTGGTACCTATCTCATTGCGATCTTCGAGAATGCTGCGCAACACCAGTCGCGCAGTGTTGTAGATGCGAAACCGCATTGCGGCTTTGACAAACGGCCGCAAAATACCCGTGACAGTCTCATTCACCACATGATTCACACCGGTGATGAGTTCCTCGATGACACCACGGTTATCAAAGCCGCCCTCGTTACCTTCGGCAAAGGCGATATATACACGAGTGACCGGCTCTTGAAGATACTTGAGCAACAGGTTGGCAACGGCATCGGGTGTCTCAGGCAAATTGACATACCTCATGACAAAAGGATGCTCGTCACGGTAATTGTTTATGGCCTGGACGATATTGGTCCAATAGCGCGAGAGCACGCCATGTGTCATCGATGGTATGCAGTTGACAAAGGTTTCACGGGCACGCTCTCCAAAATCAGGATCGCCAGGCAAACTATGCAACTCAATCGTGCGCAGCTGCAATTTGCCCACACGCGGAGCGCAGGTCACCATGCGCCATTGGCAGGGGTAACCAACGGCCGCTGCGGTGGCGATTTCCACCATCTTACCTTGATGATGGTTGATTTGACCGATGTCACTGATGTGCAGATGGCCAGTAAAGATGACATGAACCCCGGCCTGGATGAGACGACGGCACAATTGGGCGGCGTCATCAACCATATAGGGGGCCGCCAGTGTGTCCTCCATGTGGAAATGGGGCACCAGATGATGATGCATTATGGCGATGACGCGCCGACCCGATGAGGTGGCACGTTCGGCCTCATCCACCAGCCATTGCTGCGTTGACGGTTCAAGCCGACCACTGGTCTTGCAGTGGTCCTTGGCATCGCCACGCGACACAAAGGTATTGAGGCGATCCATACAAGCGTCGATGGCGAGAATGGTGAGGTCATCGCCAATATCACGGCAGTAGCTCAAGGTGTCGGCATCGCGACGTGACAACGCATCATAACCCATGTTACGGTATATGGTGGCAAACTCATTGCGGGTGATGGTGTCGGCAGGGGTTTGAGAGTCACCGTCATACACCCTTGCATCAGGATTGTTGATGTCGTGGTTACCTGGCACGACCAGCACTTGTATGCCCGCGTCCACTAGGCGTTGCAGCTGTGTCGCCACCAGTTCGTGACTCAAGCGTTCTCCATCCTTGGTGAGATCACCTGTCACAATGGTCAAATGGGGTTTCTGACTCAATATGTCGCTGATTAGGGTGTCAAGAATACTGAGACTCTCGACGAGCATCTTGCGGTCTCGCTGCAGATACTCTTCGAATGCACTACCGCCCTTAACGAGCAGCTGCGGTGCCATCACATGCAAGTCACTGATAACGGCAATCTTTATGCCTTGTTGAATTTCGGTATTCATAGTTCAAGGGGGTATTAATCAAGTTCCATTTTGTCGATGTCAGGGAGCCAGACACCGTCGTTCCACAGGCGGATGACGTTGTTTCCCTCATTAAGGTTGATATCCACATTCACAGTCAGCGGTTTGCTCCAGTCCTTGCCATCGATGGGGTAAGTGCCCACTTGCTTGCCGTTGACCTCGACATTGATTTCGCGCCAGTTGCCGACATAAAAATGCAGGGTCATGGTGCGTCGGCCTGAACTGTCCACACGCACGTTCTTCCAAATCAAGTCATTGCCCGGACGATAACCCAGATAGCAGGTCACATAACCGCCTGATGCGCCTTCCTTGGGGATGTAACTGCCAGTGTACACATCGTTGTACCAGTGCAATTCCTGGTATTTGCTCAGGTAGGCGGTCTCAGCCTCATACACCTTGCGCTCCAGACGTTGTTCGGCCTTTGCACGGTAAATCTTGGTGCCATGTGCAGGGACCGTGACAGTGACCGAACCCAAGGCACTGCCTGCGCTGGCCTGTGCAAAGCAGTCATAAAGTTCCACTTTGCCGCCCAGGTCAATGGTGTTGAAGTCCAACTTCACAGTCTGTTTCTTGTCGCTGGGATTGTAAACTGCAAAAGCGCGCTCTTTTCCGTAAAGCTGCTTGATGTCCTTGACCATGATGAAGCACTCGCCTTGCTTGGCAGCCAGATAGGCCTGCAGGTGCAACGGATCTTGATTGAGGGCAATCAGGTCACGGTTGGTGAGCAGAGCCAATGCACTGGGTTTGATCGTGGCCATGTCACAACCGATGAGCAGCGGTGACGACATGATGCACCACATTCCAAAATGCGTCTCGTCCTCGGTCTGCGACATTGATCGTCCCACCTCCAGCATGTCCATGTCGTTGTAGTGGCCGTCATGACAATAGGCACTCAAGTACAGGTTCTCGGCTAGAATCTCTTTTACCGATTTCCAAGCGTCATAGATGTCGCCTGTCGTGCGCCATGAGTCAGCCACATCGGCAGCCCAGTTACCGGGATAGGCCCAACGGCAGATGTTGAAGACAATATCCTGCTTGCCACAGTTGCGGATGGCATTGGAAATCCTGGTATACTGCTCACGCTCGTCAAGATCCAGATGGCGGCCACCGCAATAATCCACCTTGATGAAATCAAAATCCCAGTCACGGAAGTAGAGCTGACAGTCTTGCTCCTCATGGCCGTAAAGTCCGACTCCTACGCCCCATGCATTCCGATTTCCCGATCCGCAAGTGTTGTCACCCGCGTCACTATAGATACCAGCCTTCAAGCCCAGCGAGTGGATATAGTCCACCAGGGCACGCATCCCGTTGGGGAACCGTTCCATGTTCAAGCGCAGGTGCCCGTCATCGCCACGCCCC
>JAEEGF011378286.1_pt1 | contig 16005 bp, 8 predicted proteins | sample 9134171 | NCBI WGS metagenome assembly JAEEGF01 (sample SAMN16246542, study PRJNA631951) | gut metagenome | biome: gut microbiome; feature: rumen; material: AP-attached | host: Bos | place: Iran: Karaj | collected 2018-10
TGCTCTGACACCATGAATCTCTATCACCTCAATCAGAGCGGCGCTGTCATGACCGGAAAAGCGGACCTTGGTCCACTGCCGAAGGAATCCAAAAGGCTCATAGAATTACTCGTCATCGTATGGTTGCTTATCGGAATATATATTGTGTATGGAAGAAAAAACAAGGCTGAATGAGCCTTGTTTTTTGTGTTTTACGCGGGAGTAGTGTTTTTTGGGGTGTGGTTACGTCTACTCGCGAACTTGTTTTTATACTGGTTACTCTGCGGGAGCTATCTTCCGGCGCCGTTACGTCTATTCGCGAACTTGCTTTCCTACCGGTTGAACTATTTTATTGCTTTTTGGGGAGTGTTACACCGGTAGGATTGTTTTCCTCAATATCGGTTGCACACTCATACCAACTTTATTGACTCCACTACGCCTATGATCTTATTTGTTCGCGGGTTGACGTAACTCATTCCTGGACACTCTTCCCGCACATCAACCAATTTGCGCTTATCGTGCATCGCTGGTTGAACAGCCACCTTTGAAGCCCCTGAGAAGTTCATCCAATATGACCACACTAGCCTCTTCCGGTCCAACCGCGGGTAATTCCTACCGGTAGGAGTTACGTCTATTCGCGAACTTGCTTTTCTATCGGTTACCCTGCGGAAAATACGTCACTGCGGCTGTTACGTCTACTCGCGAACATTTCATCCTATCGGTTACCCTGCGGGAAATACGTCACTGTGACCGTTAAGTCTACTCGCGAACAAGTCTCCCAACCGGTTACCTCGCGGCCAAAACATAATGGTAGCCGTTACGTCAATCCGCGAACAAATCCCCCCTAGATGCAACCACAAAATCTCAGCTTCACACGCGTTCAGACAGTATATAAAATTGTTCGCGCATAGACGGAACTCCACCCCACCCACACCACCCGCGAAGCGAGGCGCAATACCGTACACTCCCCCACACACTCTCAAACCACCATAAAACAAAAAATGCTGCCCCGCAGGGCAGCATCTCTACTCTATCTCATCATTACTCTATCTCTATCAAATCCCTACTGTTAAATCCAACAGCATACTTGCCAACTCCAATCCTGTCTCGCACAGGAACCTCAAACTCTATCTCAGAGTTAGCGCGGATGTAAACCTTCTCAAAGCCTACAAGCTCCAGATAGTCCTGATGCTCGTCGGGGAGGCGGTAAACCTGGATAATCTCAGCGCCGTCCACATCAGATTTGTTGGTAAGCTTACCCTTAGCGGTGTGTTTTGCATGATTAAAGGAAGGTGAGCTTATCTCAAAGTCTGAGTAAGTGATTCCATATCCGAAGGGGAACTGAACCGGAATGTTCTCCTTGTAAATATGTCTGTAGCCGATGTGGAAGCCCTCGCGGTAATGAACCATTTCAGGGTCACCGAAGTCGCCAACGCTAAGAGCGGAGGAGTCTTCAGCCTTGCAGTAAAAGGTCTCCGGAAGATGTCCACAGGGATTGATGTCGCCAAGGATTACCTCAGCAAGGGCGTTTCCACCCTCCATGCCGTTGTAGTACATCCAGATAAGTGCCTTACACTTATCAAGCCATCTTGTCATATCCACGGCGCCGCCACCGATCATGGCAACAACTGTGTCAGGGCGCTTATCTAAAAGAGCCTCAAGAAGTTCATTCTGCTCATAAGGAAGATCGATGTTCTTTCTATCAATTCCCTCAGAATCAATATCGTGATTAAGACCACCTATAAATACAACGTAGTCATAGTCATCAACTGCTGCCAGAGCTTCCTCACGCAGATGCTTCCTATATTCAGCGATATCCTTCCAAGTACCATCGCCACTACCATTCACCCCTGCACTACCGGCATTACCATTTCCACTAGCACCCTCGCATCCGCAATTACCCTGATCTGCACCCTCACCATCAGCGGTCTTTCCACCGCCGTCCTCAAGGCTGAGTGCCTGCCAGTTTGTTCCGTTAGGAGCAACATTCTCAACAATTGTACTTGCATAACCGCGAAGGTAATCAACCTGAGCAGCACCGCCGATACGAGACTTAAGTCCCATGAGAGGTGATATCTCATAAAGAGCCTTGATCTCAGCACTTCCACCACCATTTGAATGAATTCTGTTGGCGTTTTCACCGATAACAAGAATCTTCTTTGTCTTGATATTGTAGCGCCCAATAGGAAGTGTGTTGTCCTCGTTTTTCAGAAGTACAACGCTTCCGCGGGCTATGTCGAGGCAGTCCTGTCTTGCTGCGAAGGAATTGTAAGGAGCATCCTTTCTTATCATCACATCATCATCAAGCATGTTGAGACGAAGCATAAGAATAAGGATTCTCAGCACCTTCTTATCAATCAGCGCTTCATCCACCTCTCCGCTAAGGACCTTCTCCTTAAGCGGATTAGCAAGCTTATAGTCATCAAAATCATCTGTAACTGACATCTCACAATCGATATCAGCCTCTGCTGCCTTAACTGTGTCATGGACAGCGCCCCAGTCGGACACTACAAAACCCTCGTAGCCCCACTCTTTTCTCAGGATGTCATTGAGCAGGTACTTACTCTGGCTGCAGTACTCACCGTTTAGCTTGTTATAGGCCACCATGATACTGTAAGGATTCGCATTATCAATTACATCCTTGAAAACCTGAAGATACAGGCCGCGCAGTACCTCATCATCAATCTCCTCATCCACTTCAAGTCTCTGGGTCTCCTGATGATTTAAAGCAAAGTGCTTAAGGCAGGCAGCCACATCCCAGCTCTGAACACCCTTTACATATTCAGTGGCGAGCTCAGAGGTCAGGAAAGGATCCTCACTAAAATACTCAAAATTTCTTCCACAGAGAGGTGATCTCTTCAGATTCATTCCGGGCGCAAGAATCACGTCCTTGCCGCGACCTCTTGCCTCTTCGCCGAGAACGTTTCCCGTTCTGGAAGCAAGGTTGCGGTTCCATGTGGCTGCAACTGCACTGTTACAGGGCAGATAGGTCACATAGTCATCAGTGTTTCCAACAGGAATCCACTCTGTAGGATGGAATTCCGCGCGAACTCCCATAGGTCCATCGGACATGGTAAGCGGCGGTATTCCCAGACGCGGAACGCCCTTAGTCTTGAAAAGTTCATTACCGTGAATCATTCCGATCTTTTCATCAAGTGTCAGTGCTTCAAGTATTTCCTCTGCACGGTATTTAAGTGTTTGTATTGATCCTTCCATTTCTTATCCTCATTTCGGTCTTCTGATAATATGTACATCCTTCGGTGCAATTCTATGCATTCCGGATGCAAGCTCTATTCCGCTTATAAGCTCTGTACCATCCTCGTGAAGCTCGTAGATTCCTTCACTTTCGCCATGGTTCAGAACATACAGAATCTTTTCCTCGTCGTTCTCTCTGCTGGTGACCTCCACATCGCTTGATGTAAAAGTAAGCGGGTGAACACCGGCTTTTCCGAGAACATCTGATAAAAATACTGCCCTAAAATCCTCATCAGACTCGGTCGCAACGTAGTAAGCTCTTCCGCCGCCAAGCTTTCTTGAAGTGATTACAGGCATTCCCTGATAGAAGTCCTCCAGGTATCCGTAGTCATCCAGCATCTTGGCACCCTCAAGGTGTACCAGATCGCACATCTTTCTTGCGAAGTACCTCTGTCCGTGATAGCTGAAGTGGTTGTGCTTTTCAGGAGGAAAAGCGTCCGTCTCCTCAACCCAGATGCCAAGAATATCGCGGAGCTTTCCGGGGTAACCGCCTGTTATAACGAGGTCACTTTCCTGAACATATCCGCTGAACACACCTGTCACGAAGCTTCCGCCGCCCTCGATGAAGGCTCTTATTCTCTGATCAAGATCGTCCTTTATCATGTAAAGAAGAGGCGCGATAACAACCTTATATTTTGTAAGGTCTGAGTCCTGAGAGATGATGTCCACGTTCACGTTGAGCTTACGAAGAGACTCGTAGTACTGGGTAATGGTCTCTCTGTAGTTCATTTCATTTGTGGGACCTGCTGAGAGCTCCGTTGCCCACCAGTTATCCCAGTCGAACATCACTGCAACCTCAGACTTTGTCTCCATTCCGATAGAGCATCTGCCAATCTCCCACAGCTCTTTTCCAAGCTCTGTGATCTCTCTGAAAACTCTGGTATTACCTGTGCCTACATGGTCAATCACTGCTCCGTGGTATTTTTCACAGGCACCGATACTCCTTCTCATCTGGAAAAAGAGCACGCTGTCAGCTCCGTGTGCCATGGCCTGATAGCTCCAAAGTCTCATGACGCCGGGTCTCTTAAGTGAGTTGTAGGGCTGCCAGTTGGTTACGCTGGGTGTCTGCTCCATAAGTGCGAAGGGTGCGCCGTCGCCAACACCTCTCATGAGATCGTGGCTCATTGCTATCCTTGCAGGCGAATCCGAAGGCTGCGGGTAGTTATCCCAGGACACGAAGTCCATCTCCTTAGCCCACCTGCGGTAGTCCAGAGGCTTGAAAAATGCCATGAGGTTCGTGGTGATATTTGCATCAGGTATCACCTTCCTTATCTCGTCTCTCTCAAGGCAATAGCAGGAGAGAATCGCATCGGAATTGAACCTTCTGTAGTCGATGGAGATACCCTGGAAATCCGTGTGGAGTCTTCCGCCCCATACGCTCTCCTCTGAGAGTGCATTGGGAAGTACTATCTCATCAAAATCGTAGAAGGTATGTCCCCAGAAGGATGTATTCCAGGCCTTATTAACCTCTTCGATTGTCTTATATCTGTCCTGAACCCACTCTCTGAAGGCCTTTTCACAGGACTCGCAGTAGCACTCGCCGCCAAACTCGTTGGAAATGTGCCATGCTATTATGTTCTTCTGATTTTTATACTGAGCAGCAAGTCTTGAAGCAAGTCTTCCTGCGTACATGCGGTATGTGGGACTTGTGGGACATGAGTTGTGGCGTCCGCCAAATTTTCTCTTTCTGCCCTCAAAATCCGTTCTCAAAATATCCGGGTGACGCTTAGCCATCCATGCAGGATGAGCGCCTGTTGATGTCGCCATGATTATATTCATGCCATTGTCAGTGACCAGCTTAACGATCTTATCAAGTCTCTCAAAATCGTACTCATCCTCAGAAGGCTGAAGCGATGCCCATGAAAAGACGTTCAGCGTAACGGTGTCGATCCCCGCCTGCTTGAACAGCTTCATGTCCTCCTCCCAGATCTCCTCCGGCCACTGCTCCGGATTGTAGTCTCCCCCATAGGGAACTTTTTTCAAATTTTCATTCCAGCTCATTTCGCCTCCTTTTTCCCCTCATCCGTCAGCTTCGCTGACACCTTCCCCCAGTGGGGGAAGGCTTTAATGATGTTTTTTTATATTGTCTTTAATTTGTCTCTTTTTTCTGTCTGCGGAACTCCGCAGGTGTCATTCCGGCATGCTTTCTGAACTTTTTGCCAAAGTAGTCCACATCGTTATAGCCCACTAGCTGTGCCACCTCGTACACCTTGTACTTCCCTTCTGCCAGGAACTCCTTGGCCTTGGCGATTCGGCACTCATTCAGGTAGTAGTTGTAGCCTGTGCCAGTGGTCCTTGTGAAAAGTCTCCCCAGATATCCGCTGTTATAGCCAAACCTCGAAGCCAGATCTTCAAGTGTAAGGGGCTGCGCATAGTTTCTGTCCGTATAGGATATGATGTCGTCTATAATGTTCTCAGAACCCGCGTGTTCATGGAGTTTACCCAGCGCCTTCTCCAGCGTCTCCACCATATACTGCATGATCTCATATAGGTAAAAACGTCCCTCTATGAACTCAATTATTCCCGCATGTGTATCAAAAATATCAGCGAGCATCGGGTACTGCTTTGACAGTCTGTCCTTAATTCCAAGAAGAATCTCCGTCACATAAAGGCACGCATCGGAGTTACCTGAAATGTTGTCCTTTATGTAGTCGTAGAGCTCCTCCGTGGAGTTGATCATGGCTGTTCTGTTTCCTGCTATTATCGCATCCATGATCTTGTCTGTAATGCGTCTCTGCTCTTCCTTAAGCGCTGCTTTAGCTGCTGCTAAATTATCTTCTTCAGTGCTCTTTTCAGAATCCAAATGACTTGTCCCATTCTTATCTCTGCACTGATTATTTACAAAGCTCTCATTCTCCGCTCTCACGAAGTGCTCCGCCTCATCACAGAAAAATCTTCTGTCCGCAAGGCTCTTGGCAGATTCGTAAGAATCCTCTATTTTAACCGGTGAATCCACAGCCTTTCCGATAGCTATGAAAATATTATCGAGGGGGCTGTCCGTTTCAATCGGCGATTTTTCATAATGTAATATAAAGTCCTCAAAGCGCGAAACCGCTGCCTTCCCCTTAAGAAGAATGCAATCGTATCCGCTGACATTAAGAAGCTCAAAGCTGTTTTCATCAAGAAATGTGGGTAAGAGATCCGGCAGCCTGTAGTCTCCGGAGGTCTCATGGATCACCACCTGATACAAAGGAGAAAGGAGCTTCATGGATTCGAGCTCTTCCCTTCTGTCCTCAGTCAGTGTGACATTCTCAGCTTCGTCCTTTTCAAAATATGTGCCTAGAAGGAGCTCGCTTGTAACAACGCTCTTGGCCTTATTTCTTATCTGACCGGAGCGTCTTCCTTCCTTGGCATTTTTATCGATCTCGTCTTTTATCTTTTTTACTGTATCGTAAAGCTCATCCTCGTCGATGGGCTTGGTGATATAGTTGGTTACTCTGTTTCTGATTGCGTCCTGGGCATAGGAAAAGTCGGAATACCCCGACAATATGATGAAGTATCCCTCGTAGCCTTCGGCCCTCGCCTTTTTTATTACATCTATTCCATGGATCTTAGGCATCTGCATATCCATGACAACAAGTGAAGGGTTGAGCTTTTTTATAGAAGAAAGAGCTTCCTCTCCGTTAGAGGCCGTTCCGGCGATCTCGAATCCAAGCTCATCCCAGTCTATTATCAGCTTAATTCCTTCTCTGATATTTTCTTCGTCGTCCGCAATAAGTACGGTCTGCATGCAGAGCTCCTTCCAATTAGTTTCCAGTCTGCTAATTATCATTCTATCATACCGTTTGTCATTTAATCGTTAAATTTCAATTAAAAGACTTTAGAAAAAGCTGCGACCATTAAGCCGCAGCTTTTTCAACAACTAAACACCCAAAATTAGGAGGTGGGTTACAAAAAATTATTCTGCAAGTGCTGCCTTCTCAGCGTCTGCGCGAAGCTTAGCCTCGTTCTCCTGGAACTCAACGCACTCTGCATAGCCGTACTCGTCAGCCTGCTGGATCATGTCTGCAACGATCTTGTCGAACTCTTCATCAGACTCAGCATAGATAGCCTTCCAAGAGTTGTCCTTTACGCAGGTAGCAACCTGATCCCAAACAACCTGGAGCTCGTCAGAACGAACGCCGCCAGTGTACATTGTGCCGGGTGCAAGGATGTAATCCTGCTTATCAAGGTAAAGGTCAGGTGTGTTAGCGCCTGCGAAGTCTCTCCAATCCTTCTCGATGTCAGAACCAGCCTCGTTTGAGAAGCTTGCCCAGTTACGATAGTTGAAGGTTTCACCGTTGCTGTCAGGGTTAGGAGCATCAAGTGCCCATGTTGTATTGTTCATCTTGAAGGAACCGTCATCATAAGTACCTTCGTAGCCGTTGCCTATCTCTGTTGAGATGTCTGTCTTGCATGCAAGACCTGTCTCTGTGAAGCATGTGTTGCCGTTTTCATCGTAGTACCAGCAAACGTCCTTAGGACCATACTCAGCGATCATACGTCCCTCGGGAGTTGCAAGCCAGTTGATGATAGCCATGCAAAGCTCAGGATACTCTGTGTTTGCACCGATTGACCAGATTCTGTTACCACCATAGATGTTAAGACCATATCTGATAGGCTTAGCCTCTGCAGGCTTTACAGGGAACATACCCTTGCCTGCTGCCAGGTGATCAGGTGTGTTGTAAAGAGCGGAACCCATGAAGTTAAATACGTTTAAGAAAGCTGTTCCGTTCTGATAATCTTCCTGCATACCGTTGAAGCCCTGTGTCTGTGAATCGGGATCAAGAAGGCCCTTCTGGTAAAGTGTGTTGTAGAACTTAAGTGCTGTAAGGTAAGGACCGTTCTCCTCAAGTACAGGATGATATGTCTGTGTTGAAGGATCATAGAGTCCAAGACCGAACTCATCATATCCGTAGTAAGCTGTTGCTGTAGACTTAACGAACATTACCATGTCGCCGTCCCAGTCATTGAAAAGTGATACGCCGTAGGTCGGATTGCCGTTATCATCTGTAGGACAAGCTTCCTTCATCTGTGCAAGAACATCTACAAGTCCGTCGAGGTCCTTGATTTCAGGAGAACCGATCTCCTTGTAAAGATCATATCTAAGATCCCATGTGTACATGAATGAGCCGGGATCTTCTGCAGATCTTGTAACATCATGACCGATACCATAGAGCTTACCGTCTGATGAAATTCCTTTATTTTTCTCAAGAGCAGGTCCCATGTTTGCCTGGATGTAAGGGCCATAATCCTTTACAAGATCATCCTCTTCCCAATCGAAGAGCATTCCCTTATCTACTGCCTGCTGATACTGGTCACCGTCATTTCCCCAGATTACAAGGTCACCGAGGTTACCGGACTCCATACGTGTGTCATAGACACCGTCATTCTCAGGGATGATGTTGAGCTTAACATTGAACTTCTCAAGCATAACCTGGCCAAACCAGCCTGTCTGCTCGCCTGAGTAGTTAGCAAGCTGATCATAAACATCAAGAGTTACTGTCTCTGAAGGGATGATGTCTGATAAATCTCCCTCGAGCTCTCCTGAAGCTTCTGCTGTATCTGCAGCATCGCCTGCGTCCTCTGTAGCGTCTGCGCTGTCAGCAGCTTCCTCTGAAGCCTCTTCTGCGCTGACCTCTGCAGCATCCTCTGCATCGTCTGCGTCATCTGCAGTATCTGTGTCTGTACCTGTTGTAGTTCCTGCAGGGTTGCTTGTTCCACAGGCAGCTAATGAAAATGCCATTGTGGAAGCCAGTAAAATTGATAATACCTTCTTTTTCATTTCTTCCTCCTTTATGAAATACCCATACGGGTGGGTTAACCTTTAACTGCTCCAATCATTATTCCCTTCTCGAAGTAGCGTTGCATGAAGGGATATACGAGCAGGATCGGGATGATGGTTACCATTGCGATTGTGTACTTGATAACCTTTCCGTTCAGCGCTGAGTCAAGTACGCTCTTGCTGATTCCGGATGTACTGCCGGCGCTCATGAGTGCTGACAGGTTACTTGTTGTATTAAGGTAGATGTACAGTCTGTGCTGCAGTGTGTAGAGCTTGGGTGCTGACTGCATCAGGATAAGTGAATCCTGGAATGAGTTCCAGTGACCTACCGCACCGAAGATTGCAATTGTTGCAAGGATCGGCTTTGAAAGCGGAAGGATTATTGTCCAGAAAATCTTAAGGTGTGAAGCTCCATCGAGGGATGCACTCTCCTCAAGCTCTCCGGGAATCGCTGACTCAATGTAGGTCTTAACCAGGATGATGTTATAGGGAGCAACGATTGCGGGAATAATGTAAGCCCAGAAGGAATTGGTCAGTCCCAGCATTGCCATGTTCAGATACCACGGGATGATTCCTGCATTGAAGTACATTGTGATAACAAGGAATCTGTACCAGAAACTTCTTCCCCACATCTCCTTTTTTGTAACAAGATAGCCCACGAAGGCTGACGCAAGAACCATGAACATTGTTCCGAAAATAGTTCTCGCAAGGGTTACTCCGAATGCTCCGAAGAGGTCGTTAACCTGAAGAAGTCTTATATAGTTTTCAAAGTGTATCCCTCTCGGAACGAAGTTTATAAGTCCTTTTCTTACCAGCTCATTGTCACTTATCGTGTTAATGAAAAGGTAGTAAAACGGGAAAATACAAATGATCGTAAAGATCGCAAATACCGTGTAGTTAATGATATTGAAAATGATGTCTCCCGGTGTTTTCTTCATCATTTTGCTGCGCTTTTTTTCATACTCTCTCTCGGCCTTGGCCTCAAGTCTAGCTGCACTTGCCATGCTACTCATTTTTTCACTCCTCTTATACGATGGTCTCGCCGCGAAGCACCTTACTAATGGTGTTTGCAACATACAACAGTGTTACGCTTATCACAGATTTAAGCATTCCCACTACGGTTGAAAGCGGGATAGCACCTTTTACGATACCCATCTTATAAACGTAAAGGTCGAGAACCATGATCTGTGTTGTATTTGATGAATTTTCAAAAACCAGGTACTGATCCATTCCGTTTGACAGGATACCTGCCACAGCCATCAGGAGCAGAACATAGAAGGTAGGCATAAGTCCGGGAACAGTTACGTGCCACATCTTCTGGAAACGTCCTGCACCATCAACTGTTGCCGCTTCGTAAAGCTGCTGGTCAATACCTGAGATACCGGCGATGTAAATGATTGCGCTCCAGCCAAGTCCCTTCCAGAGTCCCCAGAGAAGCATCTTCAGCCATGTGTTAGAACCACTCATAAGGAAGTTCTTACCCTCGGTCCAAATGCCGAGATTGATCATCATAGAGCTTATGAATCCGTCTGTTGAGAAGATACAGAAGGCAATCGCGAACACAAGAACCCAGCTTATGAAATTGGGGATTGTTGTGAAGGTCTGTACGAATCTTCTGAATCTGCTGTTTTTAATTTCTGATAAAAAGATCGCAAAGGCCATCGGAAGCCAGCTTGTTGCGATACCGAGTCCGCTCATTGCAAGGGTGTTTTTCATAACATTTACGATGTCCCTTGTTGTGGACTTATTTCTGACAAGCTGCGCGAACCACTTGAAGGCCACGAAGTTGTCCATGCTCAGCGTATCTCCGGATTTGTAATCGAAGAATGCGTATCTCCAGCCAAAGAGAGGCAGGTAGCAGAACACGAAGGTCAGAACTATGAAAGGAAGGAACATAAGGAACAATTTGAACCTTGTTTCCATCTCGAACTTTTCACTCTTCTCAGGTCTTCCTACAAGGAAGAGAACCGCGATGGAAATAACCACCATGAGAACCAGAAGCACCAGCATTATGTAGAAGAAGTTCTGGAACATGGGCTCAACCTTTGAGGGCTTTGTGGTTGCAGCTATCTGAAAATATGCTGACCATATGCCTCCCATTGAGCAGGCTGAGATCACTGCTCCTACAGTGCTTATGAGGTTTCCTGCAAACTTGCATTTCCTGTTTCCAAGAGAAAGGCACGCACCTACCGCACAAGCGATAATGCCGATACAGATTGCAAGACTGGAAAGATTAAGGAGTCTCATTGTGGACTCTAAAACCCAGCCCTTTCTAAATGCTCTTCCGAAATTGGATATTAAATTTCCATAGGAAAATCCGGTTGTAAGAAGCGATGTGCTTCTATTGATAAGACCACTTACTCTCGCAACATTAAGTCCCGGAAAGAACAGAATCACGAGAAGTGCTACAGAAATAATACGATAGGGATAGTAGGCGATTTGCGCCGCTTTTTCCTTTTTCACTTTTTTATCCTCCCATACATTTCACAGGTGTATCCCATGAAAAAAACACTCGTAGGTTGCCGTTTCCTCGGCAGTATTTCCTACGAGTGTAATTTTAGAAGAATATGTATTTTTCAAGTACCCAAATATTTTTACATAAAATACTGTAATTTTTGTACCTGGGTTATCAGGAGAAAATAATGTTCCTGAACTTACGGGTAGCGGGGCCTGTACCGTAGTCTACGCGCTGGGTCAGCATAAGTATTGTAGTTTTGGACTCGGGATCGTTTGCAAAGTAAGGTCCGAGCCATCCATCCCAGCCGTACTCTCCCATGCCTGCCATGATGCCTGCGCGGTCAGGATTCTTCATGATACGCATAAGGTTACCATAGGAAAATCCTCCGAGTGTGGACCAGCCGTAGAGGTCATTCTGCTGAGCATCTGTGAGCTGAGGGCTTGTCATGAAGCGAACACATCTCTTTGTGAGGATCTCTTTTCCTTCGAAGGTTCCGTCGTTCATGAGCATTCTTGCAAAGTTAGCGTAGTCATCGATTGTTGAGAAAAGTCCTGCTCCGCCTGACTCGAAGGCGTTCTTTTTGCCATCGTCGCGGATTCCAAGGTTATTGCCGCTGTAGGGAACGGGCTCCGGACCGTAGCAGTTATAAGCCATAGCGTATCTGTCCTGCTTTTCATCAGGCACATAGAAGGCTGTGTCCTTCATATTTAAAGGCTTAAAAAGTCTCTCCTCCATGAATTCACCAAGCTTCATTCCGGATGCCTTCTCAATTACAGCTCCGAGAATGTCAGCGCTTGTGCCGTATCTGAAGTGCTCTCCAGGCTGAAAAGCAAGCGGAACCTTGCCGAGACGCTCAGCAAATTCCATGGTGCTCATCATGTTGTCAGTGCTGAATCTGTCTATCATTTCGTTGTAGATATTTCCTGTCTCGATCTCAGAGATTGTATCTGTGAAGGGATACACAAGTCCTGAAGTCATGTCCAGAAGGTCCTTGATGAACATGGGACGATCTGCTCTTACAGGTCTTCTTACTCCTGCTTCGACTATCTCCTGATTATTGAAGCTGTCGATGTACTTTCCAACGGGCTCGTAGAGATCAATGATTCCGTCCTGGAAAAGAAGCATTGCTGCAGCTGCTGTGATGGGCTTACTCTGTGAGTAAAGTCTCACGATGGTGTCACGCTTAAAGGGCTTTTTCTCCTCGCGGTTAGCAAAGCCAGCCTCAGCGTAGAGCTCCTCTTTTCCATCCTTAAGAACAAGGAAATTAACTCCCGCCAACTCATTTTCTTCAATCATTCTGTTCATGCAGTCCTGAAGTAATTGTTTTTTGTCACGCATTTTCTTTCTCCTCTTATTTTTTATTCCTTCGTACTCTCCGGGAGGCGCAGCTCAACGCTGGTACCCTTGCCTTCCCTGGAGCGTATTGTCAGTCCGTATTGCTTACCGTAGTGGAGCTTTATCCTCTGATGTATGTTATAAAGTCCTATGCTGGCAGCTCCCTTTCCATCAGTATCTGTTCGCTTCTCATCAAGAGACTTATTAAGGGCTATGACCTCTTCCTCGTTCATTCCCTTACCATCGTCATTGATGGTGATAATAAGACAGCCCTCATTTTCCTTATTTTTGCTCTCGTACTCTGCGACGATGCTGATGTGGCCATTTTTATCCATATCCTTAAGGCCATGGCTTATGGCATTCTCAACTATGGGCTGTATCAAAAGCGGCAGAATCTCATATTCATCAGGCTTAACGTCATCTGATATGTAGAAATTCCAGGCAACCTTCTCACCAAAGCGGAGCCTTTGTATCTGAAGGTAGCTCTCTACGTGCTTAAGCTCATCCGAGAGCTTGGAGGTGCTGGTTCCCGTACTCTCAAGAACATAGTGCATAATTTTCGCAAGATATTTTACAGAGGTTGCTACGTCTCTGTCGCCTCCGCGGATTGCCTGCATGCGGATGGCCTCTAAGGTGTTATATAGAAAGTGAGGATTTATCTGTCCCGAGAGCATCTTGAATTCCATGTTCTGCTGCATGTTTACAAGCTCCTGCTCATGGATCTTGGCCTCGTAGTATTTCGCTTCGTTCTCTCTTATCTGCTCGGTTGTGAGCTTTAGGTCATTGAAGGTGTCGGAGAGCTCATCGTCTCCGCTGATGCTTTCAATTATGTCGTAGTCACCGGTGCTGGCGCGGTGCATGGCTTCTCTCAGTGTATAGACTCTGTGGGTGAAGTACCTTGAATAAAGCACGATCGCCGTCACAGGTCCAAGTATTGCTATGAAAAGCACCAGCAAAAATCCCATGAGGATTTCCCTTACCGCTTTGTGAGCGCTGTAGTCACCCACAAGTACGTAGAATCTTTTATCAACCTTGTAGGGCACAAAGCTGGAAACGTAGGTCAGAGCCAGTTTTCCATCCAGCATGATATCCCCGAGATAATTGTAGTTAGGTGTGTTTTCGGAGAATATCTCCGGCATCTCCTTTTCCCTGTCATCATACTCAGATGAGAAAAATGCAGGTAAATCCTCGAGACATGCCAGCATGTAAGTATCAGTTGTTATAAGTCTGTTCCTGAGGTAGTTGGTGCTTATGGTTGCAACAACGTAGGCTCTGTTCTTCGAAGCTCCTGTATTGAAGCGCCTTACAAGTGTAAGCTCATAGGCTGCCTCGTACTCGTTCAGCGGCACATGTATGCAGGTGTAGGACTCCCAGGCATCAGGATCTATTCCTCTGTACCACTCGAATCTTGAAAAAGGATCATCCGCGGGACCGCTCCCTGCTGCCATCCCTGCCGCATCTCCCGACTCCTCTATTCCTGTTGTGCCGACGTTAATTATATAGTTCCCCGTAGGAATCCCGGGATTATTGGTATATACATTTATAGACGAGATGGAGGCGGTGGATCTTTTCATCGAAGTGATGGTGCGGTTTACCTCGTTGTACTGCCTCTCCTCTGTTTCACCGAAGGTATCCGATGAGAACATGTCTCTATATGCCTGCACGGACACCACTGGCTCAAGGTTCGTGTAAAGACTCGAAGTCACATCAAACAGGATTGATTTAACTCGTGTGTTCTCAGCCTTTACCTGCTCCTCATATCTGCCGTTCATCTGCCTTACCAGAATCGCTGCGGCGATGATACCGATTATTCCTATTGGTATTATCAGGGTCAGGAGCAGAATCCTGTACATCTGCTTTCCAACCCTTCCCTGGCGCCTCATTGTGACACCTCCGCCGCATTTTTCAAAACCTCGTATCTGTCCTGAGCGTAGCGGACGTTGATCTTTATAACCTCATCAAATCCCAGTCGCACCAGAGTACTAAGCATGGTATCCTGAAGACTGTCAAATTCATCCTCGTCCCTTGCAAATACCATTTTCCACGAATAATCTACCAGTGTCTGTCTGCACTGCAGCTCCACAGTTTTGATGTAATCCGGATAGTCCTCTGCTGCCCACTCGGTTCCGGGGATTACAGAGATAAGGTTTTGTTTTTCAAAATATTGTATCGGTGTGAGGTCTGTCTTATAGTGCTTCTGCCAGTCCTCCGTGATGCTGACTGTGGTCTTCTCCTTGTAGTCATCCCAGTTCTGGTAGCAAAAATCTATGTCGTTCTTGTCTGCATTTTTCAAATCAACGGGCTTGAAGTTAAGGCCTGATACGCCTGCCTTCCAGGTTCCGCCGCCAAATTCCTCTGGAACATCCAGCGCCTCAGTCATGTTTATGAAAGCATCCACTCCGAAGTCTGTGAGCTTTGGTCCGTTTTCTGTGTTAACCCAGGTGAGGTTTTCAGGACCTCTGAAGTCACCTGTAGGAGATCCACAGCACTCGATTCCTTCATCAGAATATAGCCAGTCGATGAAGTCCACCATTCTCTGGGGATCCTTGGTATTGCCGCCGACCATTATTGAAAAGCTCTGTTTTCCATTTGGATCATTACCCCAGCAGATGTAGCTTGCATCATCCATTTTTACTGATGCGAAGCCCTTGCCAAGAGCCAAATGCTCATCGGAGTTGTAAAGTGATTCTCCCATCCAGGGCCAGAAGGAATAGAGCACCGCGCCATCCTTCATCTTTGATGCGACGGTCTCGTAGTTCTGCACCTGGGATTCCGGATCTACCAGGCCCATCTGGTTTGCTTCGAATAAAAAGTGAAGCATCTTAAGGTAAAGGGAATTGGGATTGGCAACGGATTGTATATCACCGTTCTCGGGATTTAGCATGACAAAACCCTGAATGTCATATCCATATAGTGACGTCAGGGCACCTGCGTTCTGCATGGCTCCGCCGTCCCAGTCTCCGAATAAGCTGAAGGCATAGACGTCTTTTCCCGAATCACTTTTTCCTGCCATGTTCTGCATGGTCTTAAGAATTGGTAAAAGGTCCTCTAAGGTAGTGATCTCAGGATAGCCTGCCTTTTTATATAAATCCCATCTGAGTGTCGGAGCGTTAGTGGGCTCGATGATCTCAGAGGGCTCAGTTGACGGAAAGTCTGATATCTCGCTTGGAACCGCCCAGCTTCCCTCCGCGTCCGCAAAGGAGGAAGTTAATGT
>JAEEGF010617134.1_pt1 | contig 16000 bp, 16 predicted proteins | sample 9134171 | NCBI WGS metagenome assembly JAEEGF01 (sample SAMN16246542, study PRJNA631951) | gut metagenome | biome: gut microbiome; feature: rumen; material: AP-attached | host: Bos | place: Iran: Karaj | collected 2018-10
GTCTTATTGTATTTTTATCAACAGCTCAGACAGCAAGGAAGCCGCAGAGCGCATGGATATCATGAATAAGTCCAATGACGGCTTTAAGATTGCCGAAGAAGACCTCAGACAGAGAGGTCCCGGAGATTTATTCGGCGTAAGACAGAGCGGCGAGATGGTCTTTAGGGTAGGCGATATCTACCATGACAGTGATCTGGTAAAAGAATCTGCTATGGACGCCGACAGGATACTGTCTGATGACCCTGAATTAAATCAGCCACAACATCATGTACTTAAGGAGATGCTGCATACCAAATCGGCAAATTTTGTTGACTTTACAACCTTATAAAAGTAATATAAAGTTTAGAAAAATAGTGAAAATAGGAGGAGTATCGGCATTCGCCGATGACATTACATGGGTAAGACAGCGATCATAACAGACAGTAACAGCGGAATAACCCAGGCCCAGGCCAAGGAGCTCGGAGTCTATGTGGTTCCTATGCCCTTTATCATCAACGGCCAGGACTACTTTGAGGATATCAATCTTACGCAGGATGAATTTTATCAGAAGCTGGCCGAGGATGCCGCAGTGTCCACCAGTCAGCCTTCGCTTGATTCTCTCATGACCCTGTGGGAGGAAGTTCTTAAGGACCACGACGAAATTGTTCATATTCCCATGAGCAGCGGACTTTCAGGATCAACGCAGAGTGCCATGATGCTTGCCGATGAGGAATTTGAGGGAAAGGTCTTTGTTGTAGACAACCAGAGGATTTCCGTTACACAGCGTCAGTCGGTCATCGATGCCAAGGCTATGGCCGATGCAGGTTATTCAGCGGCTGAGATCAGACAGAAGCTCCTTGATACCAAGTTTGAATCCAGCATTTATATCATGCTTGATACTCTTCATTACCTTAAAAAGGGCGGAAGGATCACTCCCGCAGCTGCGGCTTTGGGAACACTCCTTAGATTAAAGCCCGTTCTCCAGATCCAGGGCGAGAAGCTTGATGCCTTTGCCAAGGCCAGGACCAGCGCCCAGGGCAAGAGCATTATGATAAATGCCATCAAGGCAGATATCGAGAACCGCTTCGGCGGCATGGAGGCAAGTGATTTCTGGATTGCAGGTGCTTATACCAACAATCTCGAACTTGCCAATGAATGGAAAAAAGAAGTAGAGGCAGCGATCCCGGGGCATGAGATGTATATGGATCCGCTTTCTCTTTCAGTTGCGTGCCACATCGGACCTGGGGCACTGGCTGTAACCGTCACAAGAAAGCTTCATTTCTGATGACGATATATATGAAACAAGTATGTAAAAGGGGTTATTTAAATGGCAGTACAGGAACAATATGATGCTTCCAGCATTACCGTCCTTGAAGGCCTTGAGGCTGTTCGCAAGAGACCGGGAATGTATATCGGAAGTGTTAGTACAAGGGGACTTAATCACCTTGTTTATGAGATAGTCGACAATGCAGTGGATGAGCACCTTGCAGGATTCTGCTCCAAGATCTATGTATGTCTTGAGGCAGACGGCTCCGCTACCGTTGAGGACAACGGAAGAGGTATTCCTGTTGGCATGCACGCCAAGGGCATTACGGCAGAGCGTGTTGTACTGACGATGCTCCATGCAGGCGGTAAATTTGATAATAACGCATATAAGACCAGCGGAGGACTTCACGGTGTAGGTTCCTCCGTTGTTAACGCGTTGTCTACAAGAATGTCTGTCCGTGTCAAAAAGGACGGATATATCTATGAGGACGCCTATGAGAGAGGAATCCCCACAGTCAAGCTGGAAAAGGGACTTCTTAAACCTGTAGGCACCACCAAGGAAACCGGAACATGCATCAATTTCCTTCCGGATGATACCATTTTTGAAAAGACAAGATTTCGTGAGGATGACATCAAGTCACGCCTTCATGAGACAGCATATTTAAATCCCAAGCTTACCATCGTTTTTGAGGATAAGCGTCCCGGTGTCGAGGAATATATTGAGTTTCACGAGCCCGATGGTATTACAGGCTTTATCAGAGACATGAATAAATCCAAGGAAGCCGTGCACGACGTTATCTCTTTTGCCGGAGAGAGCGAGGGCGTGGAGGTTGAAGTTGCCTTCCAGTATGTAAACGAGTTCCACGAAGAGGTTCTGGGATTTTGTAATAATATCTATAATGCCGAGGGTGGTACTCACCTTACCGGCTTTAAAACCATGTTCACCAATATCATCAATCAGTATGCAAGAGAGCTTAACATACTAAAGGATAAGGACGTGAACTTTACTGGAACCGACGTCAGAAACGGAATGACCGCCGTTGTTTCCATCAAGCACCCCGATCCCAGATTTGAGGGACAGACCAAGACCAAGCTGGACAATCAGGACGCTGCCAAGATCGTATCCAAGATTACAGGTGATGAGGTCACAAGATTCTTTGACAGAAACCTTGAGACCTTAAAGGCTATTATCGGCTGTGCCGAGAAGGCAGCCAAGATCCGTAAGACAGAGGAAAAGGCCAAGACCAACATGCTCACCAAGCAGAAATATTCCTTTGATTCCAACGGCAAGCTGGCAAACTGTATCAGCAAGGATGCTTCCAAGTGCGAGATCTTCATTGTAGAGGGAGATTCTGCCGGCGGCAGTGCCAAGATGGCAAGAGACAGAAACTACCAGGCTATCCTACCTATCAGAGGTAAGATCCTTAACGTTGAGAAAGCCAGCATAGACAAGGTTTTGGCCAACGCCGAGATAAAGACCATGATTAATGCCTTTGGCTGCGGCTTTTCAGAGGGGTACGGCAACGACTTTGATATTGCCAAGCTTCGCTATGACAAGATCATTATCATGGCCGATGCGGACGTGGACGGTGAGCATATTTCAACGCTTTTGTTGACATTGTTCTACAGATTTATGCCGGAGCTTATTTTCCAGGGACATGTATATCTGGCTATGCCTCCTCTTTACAAGGCAATGCCTTCCAAGGGCAAAGAGGAATATCTCTACGATGATGTTGCTCTGGCCAAATACAGGGCATCCCATAAATCAAGCTTTACATTGCAGCGATACAAAGGTCTTGGTGAGATGGATCCCGAGCAGCTGTGGGAGACCACTCTTGATCCCGAGCGCAGACTACTTAAGCTTGTTGAGATCGAGGACGCCAAGATGGCTTCTCAGATGACTGAGCTGTTAATGGGTGTTGACGTACCTCCCAGACGAGAGTTCATTCACCAGCACGCTACGGACGCCGAGCTTGATATTTAAGCCCTGCACCTTACCTATAACATTATTTCTTTTGAGGTTTTTATATAAATGGAAGACAGAATCTTACGAACCGAATATTCCGAGATCATGCAGAAGTCCTTCATTGACTATGCCATGAGCGTTATCATTGCAAGGGCCCTTCCCGATATCAGAGACGGTCTTAAGCCGGTACAGAGGAGAACCCTCTACGACATGTATGAACTGGGTATCAGATACGACAGGCCCTACAGAAAGAGTGCCAGGATCGTGGGCGATACCATGGGTAAATATCACCCCCATGGTGACAGCTCCATCTACGACTGTCTCGTTGTTATGACCCAGGATTTCAAGAAGGCTATTCCTCTTGTTGACGGTCACGGAAACTTTGGCAATATCGAGGGAGACGGAGCCGCTGCCATGCGTTATACCGAGGCGCGTCTTGCCAAGATCACTCAGGAGAACTTCCTTGAGGATCTGGACAAGAATGTAGTGGACTTTTTGCCCAACTTTGATGAGACGGAAAAAGAGCCATCGGTTCTGCCCGTCAAGATTCCGAATTTCCTCATAAACGGATCAGAGGGTATTGCGGTAGGTATGGCAACCAGCACACCTCCTCACAATCTGGCGGAGGTCATCGATGCAGAGATTGCCTTTATGAAGGATGACACACTCACCACCAAGGACCTGATGAAATACATCAAGGGACCTGATTTCCCCACCGGCGGAATCGTCATTAACAAGGACGAGCTCCTCAGCATTTATGAATCGGGAACCGGCAAGATCAAGATCCGCGGCAAGGTTGAGGTTGAGAAGGGCAAGAACGGTCATACCAACCTCGTTGTCACCGAGATTCCCTATACCATGATAGGTATGGGCATCGGAAAGTTCATGTCTGATGTGGCAGAGCTTGCCGAGAAGAAGGTCACAACTGATATTGTCGATATTTCAAACCAGTCCTCCAAGGAGGGCGTTCGTATCGTTATCGAGCTTAAAAAGGATACGGACATAGAGAACTTTACAAACCTTCTCTACAAGAAGACCAAGCTTGAGGATACCTTTGGTGTCAACATGCTGGCCATCGACAACGGAAGACCCGAGACCATGTCTCTTAGAGAGATCATGAGGGCCTGCGCCGATTTCCAGTTTGAGATAACCACCAGGAAGTATCAGACTCTTTTGCAGAAGGAGCAGAACAAAAAGGAGATCCAGGAAGGTCTTATCAAGGCCTGCAACGTCATCGACCTTGTTATCGAGATCTTAAGAGGCTCCAAGGACCGCGCCATGGCCAAGGACTGCCTGGTAAACGGTAATACGGAAGGGATCAACTTTAAGTCAAGAGAATCCAAGGCTATGGCTGCTCAGCTCTTATTTACAGAGGCTCAGGCAGATGCCATCCTTGAGATGAGATTATACAAACTTATCGGCCTGGAGCTGGAGGCCCTTATCAAGGAGCATCAACAGACAGTTGCCAATATTTACAAATACGAGGATATCCTGGAGAGCCATGAGTCCATGTCCATGGTGATTCAAAGCGAACTTCTCCAGATCAAGAAAGAGTATCAGCAGCAGAGGAAGACTGTTATCGATAACAGAGAGACTGCTGTTTACGAAGAAAAGCCCGTTGAAGAGATGGACGTTGCATTTATCATGGACAGATTCGGCTATGCCAAGACCATCGATGCAACAACCTACGAGAAGAACAGGGAGACCATAGAGAACGAGTTCAAGTTCTCCTTCATCATGAAGAACACCGGAAAGGTATGCTTCTTTACCAATACCGGCAATCTCCATACCGTTAAGGCCATGGATCTGCCCCAGTGCAAGATGAGAGATAAGGGTATTCCCATTGATAATGTCAGCAATTTTGATACATCAAAAGAGATGGTGGTAATGGCCGCAAGTCAGTCAGACCTGAACCTTTTCAGGATTTTATTTACCACCAGGATGTCTATGATGAAGATTGTAGACGGCGGAGAGTTCGATGTTTCCAAGAGAACAGTCGCAGCCACCAAGCTCCTTGAGGGAGATGAGGTTGTTTCAGTTGAGGTTCTCCATACCCAGAAGACCCTGATCTTAAGGTCCAATGACGGATATTTCCTCAGATTCCTTGTGGAGACTGTGCCTGAAAAGAAAAAGGCCGCTGTGGGCGTAAGGGGCATGAGACTTGGCAAGAACGACTACGTAAGGGATGTATATTTCCTCGAAGATATGGAAAATAAGGTGGTTGAGCACAACGGCAAAGACCTTTCACTTGGCCATATCAAGATAACCAGCAGAGATACAAAGGGAACAAAGGTGAGAATATGAGAGTAATTGCAGGTAGCGCAAGAAGGCTTAGGCTTGTAACCCCTGATGGTAACGACACAAGGCCAACCCAGGACAGGATCAAAGAGACACTTTTTAACATGATCCAGAATCAGGTTCCGGGGGCCGTGTTCGTAGATCTTTTTGCGGGAAGCGGCGGAATCGGAATCGAGGCCCTCTCAAGAGGTGCCAGGAAGGCCTATTTCATTGAAAATGCGCAGAACGCCTTTAAGTGCATCCTCGAAAACCTGAAGACAACACACTTTGAGGATGTGGCCACAGCCCTCAAGCAGGACGTGGTACTGGGACTTCGCAACATTCATGAGTCGGAGGTGGACATCATCTTCATCGATCCTCCCTATCACGGGGAGCTCTATGAGAGAACACTTTCCCAGTTGTCTCAGATGCAGTATGTTACCGACAATACCATGATCATCATCGAAGCTCCCGATGAGATGGATTTTTCGTTCGCTGAGGATTATGGCTTTGAGATCAGAAGAGAAAAGAACTACAAGACCAATAAACATGTATTTATGTTCAGAAAGGAACAGGCATGAAGACAGCAGTTTATCCCGGAAGTTTCGATCCCGTAACCTTTGGACATATTGATATCATTAAGCGTGCATCTCTCATGTTTGACAATGTGATAGTTGCTGTTATGTGCAATTCCGCCAAAACTCCATTGTTTACGCTTGATGAACGTGTTAAAATGTTAGAAGATAGTCTGAAGGACCTGGACAATGTCAGGATTGAGTCCTTCGGAGGGCTTCTGATAGACTATTGCAAGTCCAAGAATATTCATATAGTTATCAGAGGGCTCAGAGCTATAACTGATTTTGAATACGAACTTCAGATTGCTCAGACCAATAAAGAATTATCCCACAATGAAGTAGATACCGTATTTTTGACCACCAATCTTAAGTATTCCTACTTAAGCAGCTCAGTGGTCAAAGAGATTGCCAGCTATAATGGGGACATCACACCTTGCGTGCCTGATTTTATCGCTGACAGATTGTATGAGAAATACGGTTTTAAAAAGTAAGTCAGGGGGACATTAAAATGACCAGCAGAATAGAGCAACTTATTGACGAGATCGAGACTTATATTGACAATTGTAAGCCCCAGCCTCTTTCTCAGACCAAGATCATCGTCAACAAAGAGGAGATAGACGAGCTCCTTAGAGAACTCAGAAGCAAGACTCCTGAAGAGATCAAGAGATATCAGAAGATCATCAGCAACAAGGAAGCCATCCTGAATGATGCCCGCAAGAAGGCTCAGGAGCTTTTGGATGAAGCTACAGTTCAGACCAACAAGCTTATCAATGAGCACGAGATCATGCAGCAGGCATACGCGCAGGCCAATGAAGTGGTTTCACAGGCTGCATCAAGAGCTCAGGGCATTCTTGACGATGCCATGACAGAAGCCAACAACATGAAGGCTGCAGCTGTGGAGTACACCGATCAGCTTCTTGCAGATGTTGAGAGGATCATCTCCGAATCTATGGATGCCACCAGCAGACATAACGAAAACATCATTGAGTCAATCAAGCAGAATTCAATAGACACGGTTAAAGAGATATCTCAGAACAATGACGATATTCTCTCAGCCCTTACTCAGTACAGCGAGATCATCAGATCCAACAGATCTGACTTAAGACCTCCGACAGTAGCATCAAGTCAGGCAGCTGCCTCAAGTCAGGCTGCACCGCAAGCCTCGGATGAAGCTCTGAATCTGGATATGCTGGGCTGATCTGCATGAATTATAAAGCTGCCGCGTAAATGCGACAGCTTTTTCAATATCAGAGGAGGGTTGTATGAAAAAGAACATAAAAGTATTGCTTGCCATACTTATGGCAGTTATTTTCCTTGCAGTTTCACCTCTTGGTACTTATATGTCCGGTGCATCTGCAAGAACAGTAGCTGCAGGCAAGAACATCGTAATTGTTATCGATCCCGGTCACGGCGGGGAAGGGGATACCAAGCCGGGAGCACAGTACAACGGTTTTACTGAAAAAGAGATAACTCTTCAGCTGGCCAATGCCTTAAAAGCTGAACTTGACCAATATGAAAACGTAACTGTCTATATGACCAGAACAGAAGATACCTACATTTCTCTTGAGAGCAGGGCTGCATACGCCAAGAGCGTAGGGGCGGACTTTATGTTCAGCATTCACTTTAATGCCTCGGCAGAGCATGATTTCTACGGCTCCGAGGTATGGACGTCAGCCTTTGGAGGCTATTATCAGGCAGGCTATAATTTCGGTCGCATCATGGGTGAGGAGTGGAACGCTCTCGGCCTTTATCAGAAGGGCACCAAGTCCAAGCTTGGATCCAAGGGACAGGATTACTACGGCATCATAAGGCACAGCGTATCAAGGGACATCCCATGCGTTATCTTAGAGCACTGCTACCTCGATCACGCCAATGACGTATCATTGCTTAAGACACAGGATTTTATCACCAGGCTGGCCCAGGCAGATTCAAGAGCCATCGCCAAGTACTTTAAGCTAAAGAGCACTGTTACAGGCGCAGATTACTCAGGTTATTCCTTTACCTCAGTCAAAAAGCCTACCTCCAAGGTGGTTCAGGATGAGACCGGACCTGATGTATGCGACATTTCAGTACTTGCGCAGGATAGTGCCAGCGGTAACATATTGGTGGAGATGACTACCAGGGACAAGCAGAGTCCCGTCATCTATTTCTCCTACAGCTATGACGGAGGCAACACCTTCAGCAGCCTTCAGATGTGGGATAGGACCAAGGATACTCAGTCCTTTAACGTAAAGGTTCCAAGCGGAACCAAGGATCCTGTAATTGTATGCCGCGCCTATAACAACTTTGAAAAGTTCTCTCAGAGCGGTACCGCAGCTGTAACAGGTTCCTTTAATTACTAAATCAGGGTGAATAATTTGAGACTCGATAAATTCCTGGGTGACCACAATATCGGCACCCGCAAGCAGATAAAAGAATATGTTAAGAACGGCCGCTGCAGCATAAACGGCGAGGTTGCCAAGAAGAGCGATGTCCATATCGATCCGGATGTTGACGTTATTTCTTTTGACGGAATTGAAATTGAGTATAGCCGCAACCATTACTATATGCTAAACAAGCCGGACGGCGTTGTCTCATCCACAAGAGACGGCCACAATACCACGGTTTTGGATCTGTTATCCGAAGAGAACGTAAAGGGCCTTAGTCCCTGCGGAAGGCTTGATATCGACACAGAGGGCCTTCTTATCATCACCGATGACGGAGAACTTATTCACAGGCTTCTCTCACCTAAAAAGCACGTTGATAAGACTTACGAGGTTCATATAAGAGAAGCTCTTTCCCTTCAGGATATTGAAGCGCTTGAGCGAGGTGTAGATATAGGTGACAAAAGAGATGACGGTTCCAAGGATCTGACCCTCCCGGCCAAAGTAGAAGTGGGAGAAGCAGACGCTCAGGGGAATCCCGTGATCTATCTTTCCATTCATGAGGGACGCTTCCACCAGGTTAAGCGCATGCTGGAGGCTGTAGGAAATGAGGTATTGTTCCTAAAGAGGCTTTCCATGGGAGCTCTAAAGCTTGATGAGAGCCTTGCCCCCGGAGAGTACAGACCTCTTACCCCGGAGGAATTAAAGCAATTAAAAGGTTAGGATTTTTATTATATGTTTGATATTGATTTAAATAATTACGAAGCAGTTATTTTTGACCTTGACGGGTCACTGGTTGATTCCATGTGGATGTGGAAGGCAATCGACATGGAGTACCTTATGGGCTTTGGAATAGAGCCTCCCGAGAACCTGCAAAAGGACATCGGTGGCAGGAGCTTTATTGAGACGGCCCATTATTTCAAGGAGAGATTTTCAATCGAAGATTCCGTCGAGAAGATTGGTGATGACTGGAACAGGATGGCCTGGGATAAGTACACCAATGAGGTTCCTCTAAAAGAGGGCGCCGCAGAATTTTTAAATGAATGCGATAGGCTCGGAATAAAGCTTGGCATCGCATCCAGCAACTCCACAGAGCTAATAGAGCAGGTTTTATCTTCCCACAACATACGAAACCGCTTTAAGAGTATTAAATCCGGAACTCAGATCAAAAAGGGCAAGCCCGCACCTGACGTTTATCTTGCGGTGGCAGAGGAGCTTGACGCAGACCCTTCCAAATGCCTTGTATTTGAGGACCTGGTTGACGGAATTAAGGCCGGCAAAAATGCAGGCATGACAGTTGTCGCCGTAAGCGATGACTACTCAAGGCACAGCGACGATCTAAAAAAGGAGCTGGCCGACCTATACATTGAAGATTATTGGGGATTTTTAGAATGAACAAAAAGTATAAAGGGGAATTTGGATATATCCCGTATCGCAAAAAGTTAACCATCACAAGGACCGTCGTTATGCTGGCCATAACTGTGGCGATCTTTCTTGTGGGACTTCTTATTTTCAAATCTCAGAAGAGCATATTCAGCATCATTGCAGCCGTATGCTGCCTGCCAACAGGTCTTTCGGCCGTTAATATGATCATCTTTTTAAGGGCCTTTGGCTGCAGCGATTCAGATCATGAACAGATAGAAGCACACCGCGGAAACCTGCTTATTCACTACGATCACGTCATCACCTCCTATGACAAGAATTTCAATGTGGCAGCCACAACAGTTCTTGATAAGAACATCTGCTGCTACACCTCGGATAAGAGCTATGACACACCTGACCTTGAGAAGCATATCAGGAAAATGATGGCTTCCTCCGGCTACACGGACTACAGTATCAAGGTCTTTGATAAACTTCCTCAGTTCCTTGAAAGGCTTGACTCACTAGAGAAGCTCAGGGCTGAAAAGAACATCGATCCTGTGGCCATCGAGGATGCATGGGTAGCCGGTACACAGGAGACACCGGCGTCGGTTCTTTTGTCCATCTCTTTGTAAGGAAGATTGTATGAAAGAAATAGTAATATCCAAAAACGAAGCGGGGAAAGGCCTTGCGGGCTTTCTAAACTCCTACCTCAAGGAGGCTTCCCAGGGCTTTATCTACAAGATGCTTCGCAAAAAGAATATAACCCTGAACGGCAAAAAAGCCGACGGCTCCGAGAAGCTCAAGGAGGGAGACAGCATCAAGATCTTTTTCTCCGATGAGACCTTTGAGAAATTCCTTGGGAAAAGAGACAGCTCTTTTGCCGGGGGAGCGGCCACAGCAGCCTTCGGAGAACTTCCGGTTATCTACGAGGATGAGAATATCATTCTGGTAAATAAACCCGTGGGAGTATTATCCCAGAAGGCAAGGCCCGAGGATATAAGCCTCAATGAATGGCTGATCGAGTACCTCTTATCCAAGGGCGAAGTCACGCAGGAATCCCTTGCTACCTACAGGCCATCAATCTGCAACAGACTGGACAGAAATACAAGTGGCCTTGTTATATGCGCCAAGTCCCTGTCCGGGGCCAGGGTCATGAATGAGCTTATTAAGAGCAGAAGAGTCGATAAATTCTACAGGACCATCGTAAAGGGACGCTTAAAAGAGTCCATGTCACTGAAGGGTTATCTTTATAAGGATGAAAAGACCAATAAGGTGGTCATAAAGGATAAGGATCCAAAAGATGACCGCTATTCCTATATAGAGACAAGCTACGCTCCTGTATCCTATATTGAAGATCAGGATCTTACGGTTCTTGAGGTCAAGCTTATTACCGGTAAGCCCCATCAGATAAGAGCCCATTTATCAAGTCAGGTTCATCCCATCATAGGGGATGTAAAATACGGCGGGCCCAAGCTCTTTGGCCTTAAGTATCAGCTTCTTCACAGCTACAGGATAGTGTTCCCCGCTGACCTTGAGGAGCCCTTTGCTTATCTTGCAGGCAAAGAGTATGTGGCTGAGCTTCCCGAAATATTCAAAAAGATAACAAGATAATTGAGAGGTTTTTATGCCTACCTGGAAATCACGAGGCCTTAGGGGATCAACCCTTGAGGAACTAATAAACAGGACCAACGAGAGATATCTTGAGCTTTCACTGGCCCTCATCCAGAAGATTCCTACTCCCATAACTCCCATAAATATTGAGAAGGAGACCAGACACATCACTCTGGCTTATTTTGACCAGAAGAGTACCGTTGACTACATTGGTGTTGTTCAGGGAATCCCTGTCTGCTTTGATGCCAAGGAATGCGCCAGCGACACCTTCAGGCTTGAGAACATTCATCAGCATCAGGTGAATTTCATGGAGTCCTTTGAGGAGCAGGACGGCATAGCCTTCTTTCTGATCTACTTTACCGGCTTAAATGAGTTTTATTATCTGCCTTTCAGGCAGCTCAAGGTCTTTTGGGACAGAGCGGCTGCAGGCGGCAGAAAGAGCTTTAAGCGGGATGAACTTGATGACAGATACGTGATTAAAGGCCACAAAGATCCGGGCCTTTTGGTTCCTTTTCTTGATGCCATGCAAATAGATCTGGAATCTAGAGAATAATAATTTGACATAGTACCGTTTATACTGTAAACTCTCTTGTATGGTAGCGAATTATCAGATTAGCACTGTGCATTACTAAAGTGAGGTTGACATGAACAAAGTACTATTACACACCCCCGACGGTGTAAGAGATATCTACGGCGCTGAGTGCAGCGACCGTCTTATAGTAAGAGACAAGATCCATTCCAAGATGAAGCTTTTTGGCTATGAGGACATGGATACTCCCACCTTTGAATTCTTTGATGTCTTTGCAGAGGAGATAAATACCAACGACGCCAGGGAGCTTTATAAGTTCTTTGACAAGGAAGGTAATACTCTGGTCCTCAGGCCCGACTTTACTCCTTCAATTGCAAGATGCGTTTCCAAGGGAATGATAGATGATAATAAGGCTGTGAGAGTGGTTTACCAGGGAAGTTCCTTCCTCAACACCTCCAACCTTCAGGGCAAGCTCAAGGAGAACTACAATATCGGCGTTGAGCTCTTTAACGATACCTCGGTTTATGCCGATGCTGAGACAATAGCTCTTTTGATAGAGTCTCTTAAGAGCAGCGGTCTTACAGACTTCCAGGTGAGCATCGGTGATGCGGATTACTACAAGGGCATCTGCGAGGAAGCGGGCATCGATCCCGAGACCGAGGAGATGGTCAGGGAGCAGATCCTGCAGAAGAACTATTTTGCCGCCGAGAGCATCATGGTTGAGCGAAAGGTTCCCGATAAGTTCAAGAACCTTATCGTTAAGGTTTCAGAGTTTATCGGCTCGGACGAGGCCCTTGATAATGCGGAAAAAGAGGTAACTAACAGCCGTTCTCTGTCGGCCATTAAAAGGCTTAAGAGTCTCTATCAGGTGCTTAAGTCCTACGGCTGCAGCCAGTACGTTTCCTTTGACCTGTCCATGCTGAGCAAATTCAATTATTATACCGGAGTCATTTTTGCAGCTTATACCTACGGCGTCGGCGATGCCATAGCCAAGGGCGGAAGATATGACTCACTTCTTGGAAAATACGGCAAGGATGCCCCGGCCATCGGCTTTGTAATCATCCTTGATGACCTGATGTCAGCTCTCTACAGGCAGAACGTACAGCTTGAAAAGGAAGAGCCGGTTGTTGTCATTGAGTTTGATGAGGACAGCTTTGAATCAAAATTGGAAGAGGCTGCAAAGCTCAGAAAAAGCGGAACAAAAATTTCCCTGTGCTACAGAAAGGTGTAACCGGTGAACATATGAGATATCTTACCTTTGCCCTGGGAAAGGGCCGACTCGTTAACTCAACCATGGAAATACTTAATAAGTGCGGCATTGAGTGCGAGGAGATTCTGGATAAAAAAACAAGAAAACTGATTTTTACAAACGAAGAGCTTAAGCTTAAATTCTTCCTGGCCAAGGGGCCCGATGTACCCACTTACGTTGAGTACGGAGCAGCTGACATCGGAATTGTCGGTGCCGACACGATCCTTGAAGAGAACAGAAGAGTTTACGAGGTTCTTGATCTTGGCTTTGGTAAGTGCAGGATGTGTGTCTGCGGCCCTCATGAGGCCAAAGAGCTGTTGGAGCATCGGGAGATGATCAGAGTAGCCAGCAAATATCCCAATATTGCCAAGGACTATTTCTTTAACAAGAAGCATCAGACCGTTGATATCATAAAGCTCAACGGCTCGGTGGAGCTGGGACCTATTGTTAATCTCTCCGACGTCATCGTTGATATCGTTGAGACCGGCTCTACTCTTAGAGAGAACGGCCTTGAGGTCCTGGAGGAGATATGTCCCCTGTCTGCAAGGATGATCGTCAATCAGGTCAGCATGCAGATGGAAACAGAGAGAATCAGAAAACTTATCGCAGCTATAAAGGAGAACCTGGAATAATATGCGTACACTTAAATTGACAAAAGAAACTCAGAATGAGCTTTTGGGAAATCTTCTTAAGAGGAGCACCGGAAGCTATCCCGAATATGAGAAGATTGTGGCTGATATCATAGAGGACATCCGCGTAAACGGAGATAAGGCTCTCTTTGAATACACAGCCAAGTTTGACAAATGCAGTCTTGATGCAGGAAGCGTAAAGGTTACCGAAGCAGAGATCAAGGAAGCCTACAATGCACTTGATCCCGAATTCGTAGAAGTAATGAAGAGAAGCGCAGAGAACATCAGAGTATTTCACGAGAAACAGAAGAGAAATACCTGGATCGATACCAAAGAGGACGGAAGTATCCTGGGTCAGAGAATCCTCCCCATCGAGATTTCCGGCGTATATGTTCCCGGAGGAAAGGCAGCTTATCCTTCCAGCGTTCTCATGAACGTTGTACCCGCCAAGGTTGCAGGTGTTGACAGAATAGTTATGTGCACACCTCCCGGAGCAGACGGCAAAGTTAACCCCGGAACACTTGTAGCAGCCGATATTGCAGGCGTAACCGAGGTTTACAAGGCAGGCGGAGCTCAGGCAATCGCAGCCATGGCCTTTGGAACCGAGAGTATTCCAAAGGTTGATAAGATCACGGGGCCCGGTAACATCTTTGTAGCCCTGGCCAAGAAGGCTTGCTTTGGACATGTTTCAATTGACTCAATCGCAGGCCCCAGTGAAATCCTGGTTCTTACAGACGATACAGCCAATCCAAGATTTGTGGCTGCAGATCTTTTGTCTCAGGCAGAGCACGATGAGATGGCAAGCGCCATACTGGTTACAACCTCACAGGAGATTGCAGATAAAGTTTCAGAGGAGATCGAAGGCTTCCTTAAGACCCTTTCAAGGGCTGATATCATCAGGAAATCCCTTGAAAATTACGGCTACATATTCGTTGCCGAAAACATGGATGATGCGGTAGATGCAGCCAATGCGGTGGCTTCCGAGCACCTTGAGATCATCACAAGAAATCCCTATGAGACCATGACAAGGATCAAGAACGCAGGAGCTATTTTCCTTGGAGATTATTCCTCGGAGCCTCTTGGCGACTACTATGCAGGTCCCAACCACATTCTGCCCACCAACAGGACAGCAAGATTCTTTTCTCCCTTGTCCGTAGATGATTTCGTCAAGAAGACCAGCATCATTTCATATTCGCGGACGGCATTATATAATGTTCACAAGGATATTGAATTGTTTGCTGCTCAGGAGGGACTTACAGCTCACGCCAATTCCATCGCTGTGAGATTTGAATAAATCATTGGGGATTTAGGTAGGATGACTTGAATGGTCAACAATATTAAAAGACCATTGAAATGCCTTGAAATTGTGTAAAAAATGCAAGTTTACTTTCTAAATTAAGTGTAAATTGCAAGTTTATTTAATCTTTATAATTTCATTTATCAATATTTTGTATTTCGTTACAAGGAGACACAAGCTATGGAGAAAAGAATTGCAACTGTATCCCGAAAAACGCAAGAAACAGATATAACAGTCACCATCAACCTTGACGGCAGCGGCACTTCGAAGGTGTCCACAGGCATCGGATTTTTCGATCACATGCTTCAGGGTTTTGCCAAACACGGCTTTTATGACATTGATGTCAGTGTAAAAGGGGACCTGAATGTGGATGGTCACCATACCGTTGAGGATACAGGAATAGTCCTTGGACAGGCTATTTTAAAGGCTCTCGGAGACAAGAAGGGGATAAAGCGATACGGCAGCATGATCCTTCCCATGGATGAGACATTGGTTTTATCAGCAGTTGATCTCTGCGGCAGGCCCTATTTTTCCATGGATGCAGAGTTTGCAGCTCCCATGGTGGGAGATTTTGATACTCAGCTTGTGAGAGAATTTTTCTATGCTGTGTCCTATTCGGCAGCCATGAACCTCCACCTTAAGGTTTTGTCAGGCCTTAATGACCACCACAAGATAGAAGCTATGTTCAAGGCCTTTGCCAAGGCTCTTGATGAGGCCACAGCTTTTGACAGTAGAATTACAGACGTATTAAGCACAAAAGGAGCTCTTTGATATGAATTCCTATCCCAAGAAGTTTATAGGCACCATATACCTGAAGGATGAGAAGGCAGTAACCTCACTTACAGACGATACTATAGTGGCTCAGGATCCCGTTACCTTTCCCGTTTCGCTATCAGA
>JAEEGF010663649.1_pt1 | contig 15999 bp, 8 predicted proteins | sample 9134171 | NCBI WGS metagenome assembly JAEEGF01 (sample SAMN16246542, study PRJNA631951) | gut metagenome | biome: gut microbiome; feature: rumen; material: AP-attached | host: Bos | place: Iran: Karaj | collected 2018-10
CATGGATATCAAGTCGAAAGACATCCTGAAGCAGGCTCTGAAGACCTACACTGGCACGCTCATTGTTGTCAGTCACGACAGGGATTTTCTCGACGGGCTCGTTGATAAGTTGTATGAATTCCGCGACGGCCGCGTCACGGAGCATCTGGGAAGCGTAAGCGAATTCCTCGAACGCCGCAGGCTCCAGAACCTCCAGGAACTGGAAAGGAACGCCGAAACTCCCAAGTCCGAAGTCCGCAAGGACAACACCGTACGGGAGGAGCAGAAAGAGAAAACCCGCATGGACCGCAAGAAAAAGAACAGGATTTCGTATCTTGAGGCCGAAATTGAAAAACTGGAAACCCGTATGGCCGGAATAGAAAGCATTCTGTCCGCCCCGGGAGAAAACGATGATATTATCGAGCTCACCCGTGAGTACCTTGAGTGCAAGCGCGACCTCGACGCCAAGACTGACGAGTGGGGCTCACTAATAGATTGAGATGCGTATGAAAAAGTTGCTTACCACCCTCGCGTGCCTCGTCGCTTTTGCAAGCGGCGTCCTTTCCGCGCAGGTTGCCCAGTACAGCCTGGATCTGCAACCGTTCAGCAATGTGGATGTCTCCGGCCCCTTCAAGGCCAGCATAGTCCGCGGCACCCAGTACCGGGTGCTGATATCCGTCTCCGAGCCGTATCAGCCCTATGTGAAATGCTCTACGGAAGGCTCATCCCTCACCGTTTCCCTCGATGAGATAAGGGTGCCCCTGGAGGTCCGCAGGATGTTCCGCGGCAAGGGGACTCCCGATCCCGTCTTTTCCGTAATAATCTATTCCCCCGACCTGCTGCAGTCCGTAACCCTTTCCGACAAGGCCGTCCTGCAGGATACCGAGGACATTTTCGACAAGGCCCGCGTGACCTTCACACTGTCCGGCAACGCTTCCGTCAAGTCACTGACGCTCAGTTCCCTCGTGTTCAGGCTCGATATGAAAGGCAAGTCCTCCGCCGATTTCAAGGTCAGCTGCAGGGAGACCAAGGTCGAAATGGCCAACTCCTCATCCCTTGTCATCGACGAACAGTCCGAGGATTCCTTCTACACCATTTCCGGTTCCTCCAAGTCCAAGGTGCGCTCCGAAACCAAGCGTCTGACGCTCAGCGCAAAAGGCAATGCATCCATGACCATTGCCGGCTCGGGTGACGGCGCCACCTTCGAACTGGCAAGCACCTCGGAAGTGGACGCTTCCGGGTTCAACGTCTCCGACGCCGATGTCCGCATGACCAGCGTAAGCCGTCTCAGCGTATCCGCGGCCAACGTCCTCAGGGTCAACCTTAACGGCGGCTCCACACTGCTGTTTGCAGGGGATCCTGCAGTAAGCATCGACAATATCCGTTCCGCCACCATGTCGCGCCTTAACATGGGCGGCACCGCTTCAGTCAGGCTATAGAGCGATGGAACTGAAATTCACCAAGATGCAGGGCCTTGGCAACGATTACATCTACATCGATGCCAGGGACCTCCCGGCAGAAGACCCGGCCGCACTGTCCAGGCGCCTCAGCGACAGACACTTCGGAGTAGGCGGCGACGGCATTGTCCTCATCGGCCGCAGCGACGTGGCCGATTTTTCCATGCGTATGTTCAACGCCGACGGCTCCGAGGGCCTGATGTGCGGCAACGCAGCCCGCTGCATCGCCATGTACGTCCACGAAAAGGGCCTTACCGACAAACGGACCGTGACCCTTGAAACCCGTTCGGGCATCAAGACTCTCACCATCCACCTGCAGGAAGGGACGGTCTCGGTCGATATGGGGAAGTTCGCTCCCATTCAGGCTCCGTCTTCATCGCACGGCTTTTCCGGTACCGGCGTCAGCATGGGCAATCCACATTTCGTAATGTTTGTCCCCGATGCGGAGGCAGTGGACCTGCCTTCCGTCGGCCCCCTCATCGAAAAGGACGAGGCTTTTCCCGGCGGCGTCAACGCCGAATTTGCATCCGTGCGTCCCGACGGAAGTATCCGTATGAGGGTATGGGAGCGGGGGAGCGGCATCACGCTTGCCTGCGGCACCGGTGCTTGTGCGGCCGTCGCTGCGGCCGCTCAAACGGGTTTAGCATCTCGCCATTGCGATGTCATCATGGATGGCGGCACGCTCCATGTCGACTGGCGCGAGAGCGACGACCATCTGCTCCTAGGCGGCCCCTCGACCATCGTCTACACGGGCGAAATTGACTTATTGTGAGACCACCCGCTTAAACTCCTTCAACTCCTTACCCCTCTTAACTGCTCAACAATGAAACACCTAACTCTTGCTCTCGCGATGATGACGGCACTAGTGCTCAATGCCAACGGGCCTTACACCATCTATCCCACGCCGCATATGATGGCAATAAAACCATCAGCCTTTACTAATATTGCCGACACTGCCATATTCACACCACAAATATCCATCGTGGCACAAAGTGGCATCGACCAAGCAACCATCGAGCGCGCCCGCCTGGTGCTAGAAAAACACGGCTTCCAGACGGCGGTGGCCCACAAAACGCCCAAGGCCGGTTCGGTCGTTAAACTGTTGGTGATAGGCCCAGAAGAAGAGCCAAGGCATTACGACCATTACCTTTTAACCCTTTCGGCTGGCATGAAAGGTGAGGCACAAGTGACCATCGGGGGCGAGAACACCGATGCCGTTTTTTGCGGGCTTGCCACGCTCGACCAGATGCTAGCTCAGCGCAACAGCAGTGGCAAGATGCCATGTGTCCTCATTGATGACTATGCCGATGTGCAGAACCGCGGCATCATCGAGGGCTACTACGGTGTGCCTTACACTGCGCTGGTCACCAAGGACTTGTTCCAATTCATGGCGCGCTATAAGATGAACACCTACATGTATGGTGCCAAGTCTGACCCTTACCACTCGCATCTGTGGAGCGAGCCCTACCCTACTCATATCACCCCTGAGCAGGAGCGAATAGGCTATCTCACCCAAGACATGATGCGCGACATCACCGCTGCGGCCCACAAGAACAAGGTCAATTTCGTCTGGGCCATTCACCCAGGCAAGGCGTTTTCCGACCCGGCCGATGCCACTGTGCTCGACCGCATCATGGGCAAATTTGAGAGTATGTATCAACTGGGCGTGAGGCAGTTTGGCGTGTTTGTCGACGACGTGGGCGTGCCGTCAGACCCTGCCATCATGCGTCTGTGTGCCGACCGTCTTACCCAGCTGCAGCATCGCATTGACGCCAGGTGGAACACGCCCGGAGCAGCACCTACCGACACTGTCAAACCCCTGCACTATGTCCCCCAACTCTATGCCTACGGCTGGGTCGACCTCGACAAGGCACGCACGTTCTATGAATCGTTGCGCTCCACCCCGTCGAAGATTAACATCTACATCACGGGCAAGAATGTGTGGTCGGTGCCCAACAACCACGACCTGGAGCTTGTCAGCCAGTGGGTTGGGCGTGAGGTGAGCTGGTGGTGGAACTATCCCTGCAACGACCAGGACCCTACCAAGCTCTTTGTTATGGACACCTACACCAACTTCCGTGACGAGACCCACATCATCTCCACCGACCGCCTGGAGCGCCAGCTGCAGGGCACCCGCACAGTGATTATTAACCCCATGCAGCAAGGTGAGCTATCGAAAATCGCACTCTTCTCAGTTGCCGACTACACCTGGAACAACCAGGACTACAACAGCCAGCATAGTTGGGAAGACGCCCTAACTGCCGTTCTGCCGCCCAAGCAGGCTGCCGCCTTCGGTCGCCTCGCGCCCTTCCTGCGCTACTATGACGGCGATGCCATGGACTATTATATCACCCGCTACAAGCAAAGTGTAAGCCGAGGTAAGCCCACTCCAGATTCCCTCATTGGCCTGCTTACCCAGGTCAACCAGGATTGTCACACTCTCATGCAGCTGCAGCTGAGCAGCAGTGACCAGAGTGCCGCCCTGTTCTACGAAGACCTGCGCCCCTGGGTACAACGGCTCGAGGCTATGAGCAACGAAGCCATCGGGCTACTTAAGGGCGAGAATCCGCCTGCCATCGACTATGAGGGTGACCCGCGTTTCCAATTCAACATCCTGGGTGGCATGGGCAACCAAATCTCGCTCGCCGTGCGCACCGCCCAGCCAGCCGCCCAGTCGCTCGCCCCCTTCATCACCTGGCTCCGCCAGCAATAAAAGGTCAGGGGTCCTTGATTTACTGGAAGGCGTTCTCGCTGCCGTCCCCTGCCTTACCCCTATCACACAGTGCGGCTCACTTTGTAATGCACAAAGTGAGCCGCAGCTGTTCAGTTCTTGGGAATAATTGTAAGAGACAAATTTTCTTTGTTGTATCGAAAATAGTATCTATAGTCTAAACCATTAATCCTCGTTCCCCTGATATTTCAGGGTCTTTTGGCCCGAAAGAATCACAATCTCGCCCACAGCCTTCACCTCAATGGTCATGCTAAAGTTGCACTTATAGGTGTTCTTGTCGGCTGCGTCGAGCTTCTTCTGCACAGCGTCGAGGGCTTGCACCATTGCGGTATAGCGACTTTCGGCCAGAGCGTTTTGCTCCTTGATCTTCTGGTCCTTCTCGCTGGCCTTGAAGGTGACTTCCCACTCCTGAGCCTTGATGATCTCCACTACCTCGTCGTAGATGCCCTTGTAGAACCTGTACTCTTGGGTGTTGGAGCCATTGGGGCCTCCTTCGCCTTCAGTGTAGTTACCTTCTTGCCTGATGAAAGTACCCTTCACAGAGTATTTCTGCTTTTGGGTGGTGGAGGGCTCGTCATCATTTCCACAAGAAGTTAATGTCAGAGAGAACGTGCTCAAGCACAAAATCATGGACAATGCAATTAAAAGTTTGCTTTTCATTTCGTTTTGTTTTTAGAATTATTGAAAGTTAAAGATTAGCGTTTGATGACCTTCTTGCCGTTGTGAATGTACAGCCCAGGTGCCGAAGGCTCGGTGGGCAGACGACGGCCGTCGATAGTGTACCAAGCGGGATCGACAGGACCTGTGGTGACAGTGACCTGGTCGATGGCCGAGAACGATCCGGGGTCGGGCTCGGTGGGCAAGGCCAGGATGTATTCGGCCTCGAGGTCGTAGATGGTGTTTTCCGATTTCAGGAGGTCGGCCGAGGGTATCAAGTAGGAGCGGAAAGCAGGCACCGTGGCCTGTTGCTTGCGCACAAACTTGTTGCCTTCCATCACATAGATGTCTTTCATCTCTTGTTCCCAACTGCGGCCTGTCATCAACAACCAACCGGTCATTTTGAATTCGGTCCACGGCATAAAATCGGTGATATATCCCTTGAGCTCGAACTTGAAGTCATGTCCTGCCATCGATGGGTAGATGAAGTAGAAGTAACCCAATTCCCAAGAATTAGGAATCGACTCGGGTTTTTTGGTTTCGCGCTGCAGTACGATCGTATTGGGGTGCTGCAAGCCAATCATGGTATAGGGGAAGAGAAGATAAGTCCAGTCTTTACCCGTCGTGAGGTCGGTGACCTTGACATAATCGTCTAGTGGAATCCACAAGTTGGCCCAGGTGTTGGCTTCGTCCTGGGCAAAGGAGCGGTAATAATAGATGGAATGATTCTTCTCAACGACGAATTTTGTGTTGAGCAGCAAGAAGTTGTGGTCGTCATAGATGTTGACATCCTTGCTGCTGTAGCCATCCTTGTTGAGCACATTGTTGTTGTCCAGGCCCTGAATACTCTCGGGGTTGTCGACATAGTAAATGGTGTTGGGGCTGCTGTTGGGCGTCACTTCGGTAACGTTAGAACCGATTGCATAGAGCGCGTCATAGCCTTCGGGCATCACCAGCTTGTCGCTCACCGGTAAAGTCTTGACTTTACCATCGGCGCTGATGGCCACCGCTCCATCGGCAACATCAAAGTCTCCAATGGTTTTATAGACAGCATTCTTCAAGCGGTCGTTGTAGGCCATCATGATGCGCACACGCTTGACGTTGGTGGGCAAGAAGGCTCTAACTTCCATGGTCACCTCGCTACCAACAGGTGCGTATAACGCCTTGGGCGTGACAAATCTCTCATAGACTTCGGCTTCGTTGTCGGGGTTCACTGCTTTCAGAGCCATCATGTCGTTGAAAGTGGCGTTACCCACATTCACCGCCTTGATATTGCCTAAAATGGCATGAGCACCCACTTTCATGTTTTCCATGTCGATGTTGGTGAGCGACACGTCATAATCCTCAAATCGCCCTTGTAGCACAGTGGGATCGCCATATACTGCGTGAGTGAGCATGGGGTCGGTATAGACGGTGTAGGACTGATCGGGCATTAAGGGCCTCTTCAGACGGAATTCCACTTGTTGCTCTTCTGCAGCCCGTATGGCGACACATTCCGTACCCTTGAGTTCGTTTTTAGCCACGACATACAGATTGCCGTTAAACTCGTCGGCAATGTTTTTGACATTAAAGGTGATGCGGGTAATCTTACCATCTTCATTGAGGGTGTTCTGCGGGTTGGTCAGTTGCAGATCCTTGACAGGAACAGGCTGCATGGCGATGTTGCCATTGTTCACATCAAACTTGATGTAAATGTTCTCGTTGCTCATCGAGGGATAGATATAGCTGGGATCGTTGGGGGCTCCATAGTAGGTTACCAGTCGGTAAGAGCCATCTGCAATGTTGTTGGGAACAACCAGTTTGGCATCGAAACAGTTGTAGTCCTCAGCAATGGTGTTGATTTGCGAACCGTCGCGTATACTGAATTGGTGAACAAATTCATTATTCTCGTCAACCAGTGCATAGGTCATTCCAGTGGATACGTAGACACCAAAATATATTGTCTGCACATGTATCAGGGGATAGTTCCCGTCGGCATCACGCGAGATGTTGGGTTCGCTGCAAAGAATCTGATGTGAAATCTGCACAAAGCCTGGGGTTTGATCGGTAGAACCCTCGACGGGCGGCTGAATGCCAATGATGGCATCTTGGTGCACCGACCAGCGGTTGTTTGCGCCTCCACCTCCAGTGCCAGTACCTTCTGAGTCGAGAATCGAAAGGACGAAATAACCGTCGCAATCGCCTTCCCAACCCCAGTTGATGTAATATTTTCCGTTGCCATCGTAGCCGTGGCACACAAAACTGTGTCCCGAGCCCCAAGAAGTCTGGGCATTAAAGATAATGGGGCGATTGTTGGCCAGTTCGTTATACATCATGTCGTCCCACTGGTCGATGGTAAAGTCGTCGCGGAACAAATAACGCATGCCCTTGTCGTACTTGAAACAGCCCAAAAGTGCAGGCCTGATGAGACGACTGTAAGAGCCCGACTGATCGGCATTGTATTTCATGTCAACCGATGCACCAGCCACTTGCATCAATCGTGCGACCGAAGTCACCTGCGACTCGGGGTACTGACCGTTACTATCATAGGTAAGCTGCATGTTGTCCCAGTCAAAATGCGTCTTGGGAATGGTTTCGTTCTTGGGAGTGACGAAGACATTGGTGCTGTCTTGAGGCCACTTGTGGTAATACATCACCTGCGACATCGACGTGGCGATGCAGCCTGTGGGCCAATTATTTGGGGTATAGTAGGAGTATGGCCATTCCTGACCCCATTTGGTTTGCATCAGAGGCGGCACAGGGTCGTGAGTAAGCGCCTTGTGGGGCCTGCTGTCGTGTTGCTGCATATATTCGATTTGCTCGGCATAGCTGGCGAGCATGGTCTGCATGGCTGCAGGGATTGTGGCGGCGTCGACATTGCCGTTGAGCGAATAGGCGAGTACATCGTCCACGCGGTCATCGCCCGCGACAACGACATATCCTCCACCCTGGGCGTTGAAGGCATAGACCAGGTCGTTGCCGGCATTGAGTGAGGTTGAGGAGGATCTCCACGAAGCGCGTTCCATGGTGCGGACAGCGGCATTTCCTTTTTTCTGTGTCATGAAAGCCACCGCTTTCTCTTTGGCCTGGCGTGGCGTAAGGGGGGCGGCTTGCGATGTGATCGTAAGAGCCAAGGCTCCTAAAACCAATAACGATGCAAATTTTAATGTTCTCATAATTTTTATAAATTAATTATTTATAGATAGAATATTTCAACGTGATGAATGCTGCTGGACTCATCGAGATGACGCCGTGAGCCTAAGGGGGGCTTGTCGGGGCATTTCATCTCGGGCTGATATCACTTGCAGGGGATATTCTTAAAATTCCACACCTTGCCAGGCATCTTCAGTTCAAACTCGTTGTCCTGAAGCGACAGGGCTGGGAAGATGAGGGCAAAACGCAGTCGTTGATAGGGCTGCTCAATGAGGGTGCGAGCGGGCTTGACGGCGATATTCTCGACTTGCACGATACGCAACTTGCCGCTTTTCTTGCCCTTGATGTAGGTATCGGGTGGGACACTGGCATAGATAGCCCTGTCCACATTCTCATACTCCAGCTCGACACGGGTCTCACTGTCGGAGCAGCACACGCGCACAATCTTGATATTCACGGCATCCTTGTCGGCCTTGCAGATCGGGTTCTCTCTGGTCACGCGGTAGCGCGAGTAGTCGGGCAGCGTCACCTTGTCGTTGTTGATGACACTCGGGCCGTCGTCGGTGCGGCCAGCCGGCACATACAGGCTAGTGATCTTGCGGGTAAGGTTGCGTTGGTCGCTGTATTCATATCTCCAGTTCAGCTCGGCTGCTTCCTCATACTTGGCAAGGGCATCGGCCATCTTGCCTTCGGCTTCCAGCTGGCGAGCCTCTTCCATCGCTGCGTTGAAAGCAGGCTGGAACTGAACTTTCTCGCGGGCATAGATCTCGGCATGTTGCTTGCGTTCCTGCGAATCAAGGATTAAGCCTATACCGCTAAGCACGCCACTGGCTATGCGGTCGGTTTCGGTGTACTGCGCACTCATCGCAAGTCCCGTGGCGACAAGCACCACCAAGGTGATGTAGCGTCTCGCTCTTGTCATGTTCTCTTTCATTGTCATTAATGGTTATTGTGGTTCATTTTCTACTCGTATAGCTAAATCATCAGTTCGATTCAGCGACTATCTTGATCTCGCGATATCGGCTTGGAGAGATGCCAAATTTTTTCCGGAAGATAGTTCGGAAAGTGTTGACAGCACCAAACCCCGATTCGCTCGCCACGGCTTCGACTGTCCAATTAGGCTCCTCGACAAGTAGGCGACAGGCCGTGTTCAGTCGCTTGGTAGTGAGGTATTCGGCTAAAGTGTTGTCGTCGGTGCGGGACTTAAGGGCTTGCAGAATGCGTCGTTGGGTAAGCCCTAATGCCTTGGCAATGTCCTTGAGTCTGATTTTTGGATTGGTGTGCAGGCCAAGTTCCTCGATGCGCTTGTCGATATGCGCCATGAGTTGCTCTGGAGTCATGGGTACCACCACGTCGGCCTGCTGTTCGGGTTCTTGAGCAGCACCTCCGTCACTCATGGCCCTCTCCATCTCCTGGATGCGCCGTTCGCCGTCCTTGATCCGCTGTTTGGCGGCACTCAGCTCACGTTCCAACTCGCCCAGCTGCTCATGCTCTTGTTCCAGCAAAGCGTTGGCATCGGCTAGCTTGGCGCGTTCAATCTTGGCTTGCTCCTTCTCATCACGCATCGCCTGGGCAAAATCTGTGTTATGCCCAATGATTCGTCGCAAGATAACGAAAGAGAGCATGAGCGCAGCAACCAACGCCACTACAATAATCGTGATGGCTATCGTGATGTTTTGAAGTACCGTTCCGTCTATCGTCATAAGGTCAATCATCGCGCGAAATCGAGCCCAAACAGCTCTTCGCCCTGCAAAAGTAGCGCATTTCAACCTATTTTCAACAACGATACACCCAAATTTGTCGATTCATACCACCCAAATCGAGCATAAAACACCCAAATCGTCGATTTTCTATTATTTCCCGTTGCGAAACGGCCAGATTCGTGTCACTTGGGTTGGGCTTGCAGCACAGCCAAGGAGTGCCGGGCTTGGTTCATTCTTATGGCATGACCAGGGCTCGTGGGAGAGAACGCCATATACATCTCACAAGCCATCAACACTTCTGCGCATGGCGACAACCGGGGGTGTCGCTTGCGCTCCCCCCTCGGTTACTCAAATTGTCGCTTTCAGCGACTTTGATGAGGTGTCTGTTGGCTGGTTGCAGCTGTCGCAAAAGTGGGTCGGTCTTGGGTAATCGTCTCAATTTGTTTGCCCATGTCAAGAATTTTTCGGAACTTTGTGATGCAATTATGCATAGCAGCGACTTGCCAGTTATTGCCTTTGACTGCTAAACGGTTGTCAATTAACGACTTGTCCAGCTTTGCTATCTGATAATTGCAAACCTAGCAATCATAACGAATATGGAATTGGAAGCTGACAAAAAAGAGAGGAATCAGAAGCACGACATCCCCACGGGTCAAGTGGTTAATGTTTTGCATAGCGGGGTTAAACGCGTGTGGATTGAAATGGGTTTTTTCATCATGCTGCTTGCAGCCGTCTGCACCATCACCGAAATAGACACAGTGTTGCACTCCTCGTTTGTGGGCACGTTGTGCAAGGCGACAATCAACACGCTGGGTATGGTCATCATCTACTATGCCATGCTCAAGGGTATGCTCCCGCTCCACCGTCCGCTCACGGCCATGTGGATTGTGCTGCTGGCACTGAATGCCCTTGGCTTTTGCTCCAGCGTGCTGGCCTACTTTGGGGCGCCCTTTGACTCGTTTGACTTCTGGGTCGCGGCATCGCTGTCGCTGGCCTATTTGCCCATGGGCGTTCTCTTGATCGTGTGGTATAGGGGCAAGTTGGGCCGCCTGGGTCTATGGATGATCTTGCGCATCCTCACGGTCACGTTGCTTCCCATCGCCTGGTTCCTGTTCGTGGGTGACAGGTTGCTTACCCTGCGCGACATCATTGTGCTTGCTGTGGAGGTCATTTATGCCTATTTGCTGCGTGACATCTTGGTGTCCAATAAGGATTGATTGGGCGACGCGCCTCAGGCAATTGTTCTAGGAATTAGATGATAACACCTAAAAAATATAGATGCTGGCACATTCATCCTGTGAAGAGGGTGATTGTGCAGTAAAAATGTTTATAAATTTGAAAAATAGTATTGAAAAAGGTGCTATTAATATTTTTTTGATATATAATTGCCATTGACTGAAATAAATAGTCTATATTTGCAAAATTTTATAAAGCATTCTTATAATAACGAGATGTATTTGCATCATGGATGATGCCTCTTGTGACCCGCCCCTGGGTGAGTTGAAAGGAATCACCTTATTGCTTTTATTTACAAAATGGTAGAAACACTCATGAAGATGAAAAGATTTATCACCCAAGTGCTAGTGTTGCTGGTGTCGTTTTTGGCTCCGGTGTCGATGTGTGCTATCAGTGGTTACTATAGCGACCCTGGAGGAGGCTCCTACTGGTGCAATGTGTATGTAGCCACGGTGAGCCACGGCAAGAGTTACAGTTGGTGCACAGGCATTGCCGAGGACACGGGAATGAACAACTTCCGTGGCTTCGAGAGTGAGCATGACGGCAGGCTCTCGGTTGAGTTTCCAACGATTAAAATCAAGTTCAGATATCACTATGGGCAACCCAAGGGCTTTGACAAGAATGGTAGTTCGCAGTCGTTCTATGTGATGACGCGCGGCGGCTCGCTCTACAAGATTGGCGAGTGGCCTAAGGGCGGTAACTTCACGCAGACCGACTATACCTATGGTGTGATTGGCGAGGGCAAGATGGAGAACGACTGGATGTCGTTCCGCTATACGCCCAACCAGAAAGGTCTTGAACAGGTGACCGCCATACAGATTGAGAATGACACCTACTACGAGCAAGACCATTTTTGGCCTTGGGACACCGACTATAGTTTCACCATCCATGCGCGCTATCTGCGAGGCTTGGAGATGGACTTCGCCAAATGTCGTGCCGCCAATGTGGAATGGAATTCTCCTGACCAGATAAAAGTGGCTGCCGACAATAGTTGGCTGCCCAGTTCGATGGGCAGCAATGTGAGCAACTTCAACTACAAGAGCCACTACAAGGTGACGGTGATGGCCGATGGCAAGAACTACAGCACCGGCAATTTCAGTGTTACAGGCCGTAGCAATAGTTCGATTGGGTTGAATGTGCCTGCCAACAAGGTCTTTCATGTTGACATCGTGCGAAACACCACGATTTCCTACAAATACAATGGCCGTGATGTGTCGCTGAATCTCAACGAGAATGAGACTGCGTCTAATGAGTACAACAATACCATTAGCGACCTCCAAGCGTCGCCCAACCAGGTTGAGGGGACGATGTACCTGTCATGGGGCGGCGGCGGCTCGAGCAGCGACGGCGAGTTCCAGATTTATCGCACCGAACTTGATGAGCACGGTAACTACCTGGGCAACCGCGTACTCGACGGGACAACTAAAAACAAGAACTTCACTGACAATGCCTCTCGCGGCATGGACATTGGCAAATATTACCGCTACGAGGTGTTCAAGAAGTTGAACTCGTGGGGCAATGTGGACATCCCCAGCAACCCCGAACCGCTCACCGTGGTTCATGCCGCCGAGGTTCGCACCAACACGGTTCCTGTCATCCCCTTGCACCTTGTCCAAGATGCTTCGGTGACCGACAACATCAAGATGGACTGGGAGTTTGGCAACATCCCCAAAGCCGAGAACGACCTCACCTTCAAGGTTCACCGCATTGAGCCCAACGGCACTATCACCCGTAATTACCTGGATGTGGTTGTACCGCGCAACGCCGGCAAGGCCAGTTTTACCGACGAGAAACCCGAGTCGCCTTGCTCGACCTATGGCTACTTCCTGCAACTTGACCTCGCCGATAACAGAGTGCATTGCTACAGCGACACCGTCTATGGCCATGTGCTTGACGGAACGACAGTCACCGCGATGAGCGCCACCAAGGGCACAAGCGGCAATGATGTGATTGTAAAGTGGCGCGCTAAGCAAGTAGGCACGCAGCCTACTCTCTTTGAGGTGCAACGCCGCTTTGTGGGTGGCGGTGAATGGCTGGTAATCCACGAGCAAGAGGGTACCCTCGCCAACTATACCTACATCGACAACACCACCGAGCCAGGTCGCTACTACGAGTATCGTGTGGTGGCCTACGCTCCCGACTGCGACAGCGAGGCGCATGTCATCAGCAATGCGATGAGCGATGTTGGCTTTGCGCAGGCATCGGGTGTCATCAGCGGCCGTGTACAATTTGACACGGGCACTGCCGTGAGCGACGTGCGGGTGACCATTTCGCGTGAGAGCGACCCCATGAGCGGTCAGTCGGCCCACAGTCGCAGTGTGCTGGACCAGTGCGATGCCATCACCTTCAAGAATCTGGGTGAAATTGTCGCGCCCAACAAGCCATACACACTGCAGTTCTATGTGCGTCCCGACCGCACCACCAGCGCGACGATGACACTCATGGAATTTCCCAAGCCGCTGAAGTTGAACTACAACAGCGACGGCGACATGTTTGATGTCGAGTTTGGCGACAATGTGATTGGTTCCATTCCGGCCAACGACTACACACAACTGTCGGTGATGAGCGAAGTCAACAACATCAAAGCCTACATTGCCGGCAACAAGAATGCCGTGTTTGACGAGGCATTAGCCATTCAGCCTGCGCCATTGATGGACAACGATGACGGCTCCAACTACCTTCTCAACGAGAGTGGAACGTCGTTAGACGGATGGACGCTGAATGAAGCAGCCTCAAATCAGTGGATTATTCGTGACGATTCGTTCTGTTCGGGTTACAACTATGGTACAGCCCATAAGGATGTCAGTGTGTCTGAATCTATCGCCGGCTGCACGGTCGTGGGTTCGGTCACCATACGTTCGCCCTGGGGGGCACGCAAAGCGCGTGTCACCGCGACCATGATGGATAGTGTTATGAACACCCTGGGCGCGGTAACCATTTGTGACGACCTGACAGCACATGACGAATGGAAAGAGTATACCACTCAGTTTGAGATAGTGCCCGGAACCAGGACCATCCGATATCTGATTGAGGGCCAAGACAAGCCCAACTGGTCGGGCAACTACGGACCGCAGTTCAAGAACATGAGTCTCGTTTTAAACAGGGTTGACGGCAACAATCTGGTATTGCTTCCCGATTTCCGCGGCAATGTTGACGAGATTCGCGTGTGGAACCGCGCCCTCACCGGTCAGGAAATCCTCACCGATGTAGACCGCGTTATCAGCAGCGAGGCCGAAGGGCTGAAGGCGTACATCAACTTTGACGAAGGCCTCAAGGATTATGCGTTCGACATGTCATTGACCAATGGCGTGCCCAACGGTCATCATGTCACCTTGGGACCCAACACGCTGCCCAGCGACTTGATTCCCGCCGAGGCGCAGTTGTCGTCCTATGGCATCACCAACGACAAGGGCGAATACGAGATTCGCAGCATACCGTTCACAGGCAGCGGCACGCGCTACAGCGTGTATCCCTCCAAGGGCATCCACTCCTTCTCGCCCACCAGCCGTTCGGCATTCATTGGCGGCACATCGCTCACTATCAACAATGTCGACTTCACCGATGTGTCAAGTTTCAAGGTGAGTGGCACCATCCGCTACAGCGGCACTACCATTCCTGTCGATAGCGTCAGTTTCTATGTCGACGGCATGCCCTGCAACAAGAACGACAAACTCATCTACAGCAACGCCAATGGTGAATATGAGATTTCAGTGCCCATCGGCAGCCACTATATCGAGGCTCGCCGCAGCGGACACACCTTTGAGGGTGCCGGCCGCTATCCAGTTGCTGAGAACGAGACCTATGAGTTCCTGAACGACACCCATCTGGACTTCTATGACAACACTCTTGTCACCCTTGCCGGCCGCATTACCGGTGGAAACACCGAGGGTCAGAAGCCGCTGGGCTATGGCGTGAGCGAGAACACCATTGGCAAGGCCATCATCGCCTTGACGCCCCTCGACCACCCGCAGCGCATGCTCAATGCCGTGCAGCAGGTGCAAGGCACTACCATCGAATGGATTCCTAATGCCGAGGATGTGGCGGTCGAAAGTGCCTCGATCGACATCAACAGCACAGCCTACCGCGCCGGTGGCAATGTTGACGACGTGAAATATATCTACATCACCACCGATGAGAAGACGGGTGAGTTCAGCGCCAAGGTGCCACCCATCAGATACATGGTTCACAGCGTGACGTTCCCGAACAATGATGAGTTGAATAACGACGAGCGGTTCATGAACATCCCCGCCGTCAACCTCACCAACCCCAACGACACCATTTTACCCGACACCGTTTACACGGCTAACCACGAGCCCTTGCCACTGTTCAAGTGCAACAAGAAGCTCATGCTCACCTATCGCAGCAACCCGGTGATTGATATCACCCAGATGGGACTTCCTGCCGGTGCCTTCGGTACCGACACCATCACCGTGCGAGATGCCGGCGAGGACATCAAGCTGCCCATCTACTCCTACAACGAGGATACCCATGAGGTGACCTACAACTTTGGCTATCCCATCTTCCAACTAGGTAGGAAGTACACCTTCAAGGTTCGAGCCTACGAGCCCTATCGCAATTACGACAAGAGCGATGCAGGCGAGTTGTACACCGACATGCTGCGCGACTCGGTCGTCACCTTTGGCAACGAGTTGGGCGAGGCAGCGCTCATTGTCGCCGAGGCTACCACTGTCAACGGCGTTTCCGTACAACGCGGCGACATGGCGAAACTCGATCCCGAGCAAGTCAAACTTAACTCCGAGGGCGAAGGCTATTACAATTGGACTGCCGGTGTCCCCAGCCTCTCGGCACCCTACACGCGCAACATGAATGCCTCGATGGTCATCGATGGTCAGACCAGGTTGTGGAGCAGCGAGGGCTTGACTGGCATCACCACCGGCGTGGTACCCACGGGCAACAACTTCATCACCGCTGGACCCAGCCGTGTACAGATGGTGTTACGCGATCCGCCAGGCGATGGCTCGAGTGCAACTTGGGCTACCGACTCGGTGACCAGCGACTACACCTACACGGTGCGTGGCATCCACAACAATACCGAGATTGGCGTGGACATCCGCGCCTCGTTGGAACTTGACTTTATTGCTGG
>JAEEGF010735550.1_pt1 | contig 15997 bp, 10 predicted proteins | sample 9134171 | NCBI WGS metagenome assembly JAEEGF01 (sample SAMN16246542, study PRJNA631951) | gut metagenome | biome: gut microbiome; feature: rumen; material: AP-attached | host: Bos | place: Iran: Karaj | collected 2018-10
CGCCACCAAGAAACTCATCGTGAAATAACCCGCCACCAAAACAACGACACACCCCCTCCGTCCCCGCGACCGCCCCTCCTTGCGAAACGGCCGCGGGGATGATTTTTGTCCGCACCTCACTGCCGCAACCCCCGCCCTCGCCCCACTCCCTAACCGCCACACAGCCGTCCCTTCTCCCATCATTTATCCTTTATAAATGGGAGAACGATGGGAGAACGATGGGAGAACGAGCGAAGGAAGAGCTGAGGGACAACAAAACAATAACACGGCTGTAGCAGCCTGCCAATATGGGTGCAGGCGCAAGGCGAATTGCTCACACCTGCACTCATTTTTACAAATAACGTTAAAGGATGTCCGCACACTTTTGTTTGTGGATTTTTTTTTGTATCTTTGCAAATTCGGTTTCGTGTGTCGAGGCCGTACAATATTCTGTATAATAAAATATTAGTATAAAAAGAAAACACAATAATGGCAAACTTTCTGTCTAAACTTTTCGGCACCAAGTCCGACCGTGACTTGAAAGAGGTGAAACCTTTCCTCGATGCCACCCTTAAGATTTATCCCGAGATTCAAAAACTGGACAACGACCAACTGCGAGCCAAGACCCTCGAATTCAAGGAGCGCATACGCAAAGAAGTGGAGGCCGAGGAGAATGAGTTGGCAACCCTGCGTCAGCGCATCGAAGAGGAGTATGATATGCCTGTGGCAGAAAAAGAGGAGTTATACAAGCGGATTGACAAACTGGAGAAAGAGTCGTATGACAAGACACAGAAAGTACTGAACGAGATATTGCCGGAAGCTTTCAGCGTGGTGAAGGAGACCGCACGCCGCTTTGCCGAGAACAGCGAGGTGGTGGTGACAGCTACCGACCACGACCGCGAATTGGCCGTGAAACGCGACAGTGTGAACATTGTGGCAGGTGAGGACGGTCAGGACAAGGCGGTGTACCAGAACCAGTGGATGGCCGGCGGCAATATGATTACGTGGGATATGGTGCACTATGACGTACAGTTGATCGGCGGCGTAGTGCTGCACAGCGGTAAGATTGCCGAAATGGCCACGGGTGAAGGTAAGACCCTCGTAGCCACATTGCCTGTCTACCTCAATGCCTTGCCCGGAAAAGGTGTACATGTCGTTACTGTGAACGACTATCTGGCCAAGCGCGACTCGGAATGGATGGGTATGCTGTTTGAATTCCACGGTTTGAAAGTGGACTGCATTGACAAGCACGAACCTCACAGCGAGGAGCGCAAAGCAGCCTACCGTGCCGACATCACTTACGGAACAAACAACGAGTTCGGTTTTGACTACTTGCGCGACAATATGAGCCGCAACCCTGAAGAGTTGGTGCAGCGGGGACACAACTACGCCATCGTCGACGAGGTGGACTCAGTGCTTATCGACGATGCCCGTACCCCTCTTATCATCAGCGGCCCCACTGGCAAGGACGATGAAGACCAGGAGTTCGACCGTTTCAAGCCTGTCATTGAGAAACTCTTCAATGCCCAGAAGAATCTTGTCACAAAGGTGCTTGCCGATGCCAAGACAGGACTGGCAGCAAAGCCCGACCCCAAACCCGAAGAGGAACCTGCAAAACTGTTGTTGCGTGCCTATCGCGGATTGCCCAAGAACAAAGCACTTATCAAATTCCTCAGCGAGACGGGCATCAAGGCTATCCTGCAGCGTACGGAAAACTTCTATATGCAGGAGCAGAATAAATATATGCACATCATTGATGACGACCTGTATTTTACCATCGACGAGAAGAACCGCACTGTGGAGCTGACAGAGAAGGGCATGGATTTCCTCACCGGACTGGGTGAGGACCGCAACTTCTATCAGTTGCCCGACATTGGAAGCATGATTGCCGAGCTGGAGCAGGAGAACCTGACCCCTGAAGAGAAGACGGCACGAAAAGAGAAAATATACAATGATTTCGCCATTCAGAGCGACCGCGTCCATACCGTAGACCAGCTGCTGAAAGCCTACACGCTGTTTGAAAAAGACATCGACTATATCGTCGACGAGAACCGTCAAGTGAAAATTGTTGACGAGCAGACAGGCCGTATAATGGAAGGCCGCCGCTGGAGCGACGGTCTGCACCAAGCTGTGGAAGCCAAAGAAAACGCCAAGGTGGAAGCCGCCACACAGACCTACGCCACCATTACGCTGCAGAACTATTTCCGCATGTACAAGAAACTGGCGGGTATGACGGGTACCGCTGAGACCGAGGCTGGCGAGTTCTGGGATATCTACAAGCTGGATGTGGTAGTGATTCCCACCAATCGTCCTATTGCCCGTATCGACATGGACGACATGATTTACAAAACCAAGCGCGAGAAGTACAAAGCAGTCATTGATGAGGTGGAACGCCTTATCGGCATAGGCCGTCCGGTGCTGGTGGGTACCACAAGCGTAGAAACTTCGGAGTTGCTGAGCAAGATGCTGAAGATGAAACGCATTGAGCACAGCGTGCTGAACGCCAAACTGCACCAGAAAGAGGCAGAGATTGTAGCCCATGCCGGTGAACCGGGACATGTTACTATCGCAACCAACATGGCTGGTCGTGGTACGGATATCAAGTTGAAAGGCGGAGTGCGCGAGGCCGGTGGTTTGGCCATTATCGGTACGGAGCGTCACGAAAGCCGTCGAGTGGACCGTCAGCTGCGCGGACGTGCCGGTCGTCAGGGAGACCCTGGCAGCAGTTTGTTCTTCGTATCGCTTGAAGACGACCTGATGCGTATATTCGGTTCCGACCGCATTGCCAACGTCATGGACCGAATGGGACTGCAAGAAGGCGAGGTGATTCAACACTCCATGATTACGAAGCAGATTGAAAAAGCCCAGAAGAAAGTGGAAGAAAACAACTTCGGCATGCGTAAACGGCTTCTGGAATACGACGACGTGATGAACAACCAGCGTACTGTCATCTATAACAAACGTCGCAACGCCCTGTATGGCGACCGTCTAAGCATCGACATCAGCAACATGTTCTATGATACATGTTCGCTGATATACGACGATGCTGCACAAAGCCACGACTGGGAGGGATTCAAGATGGAAATGATACGTGTGTTTGCCATTGAGGTGCCCTTCACGGAAAGAGAGTTGTTCAACGCCCGTCACGACGATGCTGTGCAAAAGTTGTACGACATGGTGTACAACACTTACAAGGAACGTATGCTGCGCATCACCGAACTGGCATACCCATTTATCAAACGCATCTATGAAAACACACGCTATATCAATGTGGCGTTCCCTATCACCGATGGCAAAAAGACCTTGAATGTGGTGACACCTGTGAAGAAGTCGTATGAGAACAAAGGCCGCGAGGTGCAGCTGAGCATAGAGAAAGGCATTACTTTGGCCATCATCGACGATTTGTGGAAAGACCACCTTCGCGAACTGGACGAGTTGAAGACAAGCGTACAGAATGCCAGCTATGAACAGAAAGACCCGTTGCTGATATACAAGTTCGAGAGTTTCAACCTGTTCGAGAAAATGTTGTTGGAAATCAACCGCGAGATTTCATCATTCTTGATTCGCGCCAGTCTGCCCATGCGGGAGGAAGACGAGATGAAAGAGGCACGCCAACCCCGTTCGCAACAAAAGGGACTTAAAGCGAGCCACGACAGCACTGCCACGGAGACCCAACGTGCCATGGACCAAGCCGCACGTCAACAGACCAACGAACGCCCGAAACCCCAGCCTGTGCACGTAGAGAAGAAAGTTGGACGCAACGACCCCTGTCCTTGCGGTAGTGGCAAGAAGTATAAGAATTGCTGCGGAAAAAACGAAGACTAAGCACATTCTATCCATTGAGAGCAGACACACCTATCGGTAGGTTCTGCTCTCATTTTATTCATATATAAACGACCTAAAACAATTCATTATGCAAAAAGTAAGATTAGGGAAATCGGAACTCGTGGTGCCAAAGAACGGTTTTGGCGCCTTACCCATACAACGTATCACTACTGACGAGACGGTGTATTTACTACACAAAGCTCTCGACAACGGAATGTATTATTTCGACACCGCCCGTTTCTATACGGACAGTGAAGAGAAACTCGGAAAGGCTTTTGCCGACCGCAGAGACAAAGTGATTATCAGTACCAAGACAGGAGCCACCAAAGTGGAAGATTTCTGGAGCCAGTTGGAAACAAGCCTTCGCCTGCTGTGTACCGACTACATTGACCTGTATCAGTTTCATAACCCCGCCTTTTGTCCTAAACCCGGAGACGGCACAGGTCTCTACGAAGCCATGCTGGAAGCACAAAAACAGGGCAAAATACGCCATATTGGTATTACCAACCACCGTATGGCAGTAGCACACGAAGCCATTGAGAGCGGACTGTATGAAACACTACAGTTTCCATTCTCCTATCTGGCAAGTGACGAAGAACTGGATTTGGCCGAAAAATGCCACAAACACGACATGGGTTTCATTGCCATGAAAGGATTGGCAGGCGGACTGATCAACCATGCTGCCACAGCTTATGCATATCTGGCTCAATTTGACTATGTGGAACCCATCTGGGGCATACAACGCGAAAGCGAACTGGACGAGTTTATCTCATTTCAGAATAATCCCCCTGTATTGACCGACGAGATGCGCAATCGTATTGAGAAAGACCGTAAGGAATTATGCGGTGATTTCTGTCGCGGATGTGGATACTGCCAGCCTTGCCCTGCCGGCATAGAAATAGAAAGCTGCAACCGGATGTACCTTTTCCTCCGCCGTGCCCCATACAATGTCTACCTCACCGAGGAGTTTTACGAAAAGATGCAACAGACAACCCAATGTCTGGAATGCGGACAGTGCCGCAATAAATGTCCCTATAATTTAGACACCCCCAATCTGCTGAAACGGAACTATGCCGACTTCATGGAGCACTGGGCACGTAAAAGCGAACTGAATCCTTGATAACCAACATATTTCAAACCTACCAAGATACAAAAAAATGAAACGATTATTATGGATACTTATTGTCGTATTGGCAATAAGCTTGAGCAGCTGCAAAAAAGACGACACAATAAACTGCACTATATACTGGCAACTCTATACGAAGGAAAAACATCCAGCCCCGTCTGACATTGAAAAAGCATTTCAACAAACCTTTTTTGGCTATTACGAAAGAGTGAACGACAACACCGTAAGAGCCAATAAAACCACCCAAAGGGATGTCCGCTCGCTCACTGTGAAACTATCAAATATGGCCGATGCACTTATTAACGACGCTGACCAGACCTCCTCGCAACCGACCGAAGTAAAGGTATTGATAGACTTTGCTGGATCCTACATCGAAGAGGTTTGGAGTAAAAACTATTAACACAGCTAACTCATGTACCGACTGGCAACTACCTTCTACCTCCTACTCTTCCCCTTAGCATTGTCATCAAAAACTGTTGTACCGCCAACCTTTGCCCCGCCCCCAACAGGACTACAAACAACAGTCACCACTCATCTGGACATTGTTGACTCCACAGATGGCGTAGTATCTATACGGGAGGCCATTGAATATATTATCAGTACAGGGTCCGAACAGACTATCACTTTTCAACTGCCACAAGGTTCACCCACCACCATCCTCCTCACAGACACCCTTCCTTTCATCACGAACACCAACCTTACCATCAACGGACATAACCAAGGCCCCAACGGTGGAGTAATAACAATACAAGGGAATGGCAGTGGACAAATATTCAATGTACAGAATACCCACCTCACACTTGACAGCCTCTGTATTACCAATGGTTTTACCAACGGCCCAGGTGGTGCAATATTGTGCTACCAAACGATACTTGTTCTAAGGCATTGCACATTCATCAACAACCAATCCTCTTACGGCGGAGCTATCTATTGCGACAGCTACCCCTCCAACAACTCTCGTGTCCTGATAACAGACTGCCATTTCCAAAACAACCGTTCCATAGAAGGCGGAGCCATTAGTCTTGTCCACTGCGACACCTCACACATCTATCGGAGTACCTTTATCCAAAACACCACCTACACACTCAGCGGACAACACAGCTATGGAGGAGCCATCCATCTCGAATACACAACAGGTGTTATAGACAGCTGTATACTCATTCATAACCATGCTGTCCAACGCGAACAAGATTACAGTCTCCACGCTCACAGTTACGGTGGAGCTCTGGCAACACGAAACAGCACCCTGCTCCTCACAAATACAACCCTTGACAGCAACAGCACCATTGTCTCCGCCATAGGCTCTGACCTTGGCGGCGCACTATACTCTTCTCTCAGCAACCTCTATATCCAAAACTGCTCCTTCAACAACGATACCTCCCGCGGACAAGGCGGTGCCATTTACGCAACGGGCAACGACGGCTCTCTACAAATACATATTAACCAGTGCACATTCTCCAACAACCAAGTTTATGTGGGAATGGGAGGAGCCATCTGCCACCAAGCCGCCGCGCCAATCCTCATCAACAACTGCACATTCTTTCAGAACCAAACAGACCTTGGCGGAGCAATAATGCTTCAAAACGGATGCGGAAAAAGTGCTATAACTAACTGCACCTTCGTCAATAATCATGCTGTCACACCAAATCAAGGTGGAGCGATAAACCAACGAGGAGGCCAAAGCCAAATAGTCAACAACCTGTTTGTCGGCAATTCGGCAGGAACGGAACCAAATGATATATACATCCGCAATACCCTCTCCGCCAAAGCATATTCCAACATATGGTATGCCCTGACAGGAGCCCTCACCATTTCACAATCCAACACCTCATTAACACAAACCTCACCACAACAAATCCACTCGGACAACGAAGGGACAATACAACCAGCCACCATCACTATCAAAGGAGTCAAACATATAGTTTTCCCTCCACTGTCCGGTACCCTCTCTGCAACCTATGGTATACGTACTGCTCACTCGCCAGACCTATCCGTGAATGCACGTTATACGTCAGGTCACTGGGTCAACAACGAAACCAACAACATAACATCAGCTTCCCTTATACAAGACTCCATCGACCAAATAGAAAGTACAAGACGACCCGACAGCACTTCAGTTGGAGCCATACAATTCCGACCCCAAATCATTACTCGTGACACAGTCTCAGTCTGCGAAGAATATGTATGGCATGAGAGAACACTCACATCTTCCGGAGACTATTTCGACACTGTTAGCATATCCTACCTTTGGGACAGTATTTTTACTTTACACCTTACCATATACCAAGAGAGCCATAATACCCTTAACATACAAGCATGCGACTCATTCCTATGGAACAATACAAACTATACAATCACAGGGACACACATCTACAACTACACCAATACAGATGGCTGTGGTAGCACAGATACCTTACACCTCACAATCAACCCAAGTACTCATAATTCTTATCTCCAAAATGCTTGTGAAACATTCTCATGGCATAACGTCAACTATGTTACTTCTGGTACATATACTTACGATTATACCAATACCAATGGCTGTGCCAGCACTGATACACTACACCTCCTTGTCAACACGAACAGCACCAATACTGAATCTGTGACAGCTTGCGACCAATATCTATGGCACGACTCAATCTATACCTCCTCCACTTCAACACCTACATATACCGAGACCAACAATGTAGGTTGTGACAGCATCGTCACTCTTAATCTAACCATCAACTACAGCACACACAATGCTTACCATCAAGACGCATGTGAGTCTTTCACATGGCATAATAACGAATACACAATCTCAGGCATATATACCCACGACTATATTAATGACGACAACTGTCCCAGCACCGATACTCTCCACCTCACAATAAGCCAACACGACAACAATACATATTTCGTAACAGCCTGTGACGAATATGAATGGAACGGGATTGCTTATTCTCAGTCAGGCACCTACACATACGACCATTCTCAAACTGGCTCTCCTTGCACCAATGTCGACACCTTATACCTTACCATCAACCACAGCACACACAATACATACCACCAGGATGCTTGTGAATCATTCTCATGGCACGATGCCAATTACACCGCAACAGGAATATACACCTACGACTACATCAATAACGACAACTGTCCCAGCACCGACACTCTCCATCTCACAATAAGTCAACACGACAACAATACTTATTACGTAACAGCCTGTGACGAATATGAATGGAACGGCATGGCTTATTCTCTGTCAGGCACCTACACATACGACCATTCTCAAATCGGCTCTCCTTGTACCAATGTCGATACTCTATACCTCACTATCAACCACAGCACACACAACACTTATCACCAAGACGCATGCGAGTCTTTCACATGGCATGATGTCAATTACTCCACAACAGGAATATACACATACGACTACATCAATAACGACAACTGTCTCAGTACCGACACCCTCCACCTCACAATAAATCAACACGACAACAATTCCTATTACGTAACAGCTTGTGACGAATATGAATGGAACGGAATCGATTATTCTCAGTCAGGCATATACACATACGACCATTCTCAAACCGGCTCTCCTTGTACCAATGTCGATACTCTATACCTCACTATCAACCACAGCACACACAATGCCTACCACCAAGATGCATGCGAGTCTTTCTCATGGCACGAAGTCAGCTACACAAATACTGGTATATACACCTACGACTACACAAACAACGACGGCTGTCCCAGTACCGACACTCTCCACCTCACAATAAGCCAACACGACGATACAACTTACATTGTAACAGCCTGTGACGAATATGAATGGAACGGCATGGCTTATTCTCTGTCAGGCACCTACACATACGACCATTCTCAAACTGGCTCTCCTTGTACCAATGTTGATACTCTATACCTCACTATCAACCACAGCACACACAATGCTTACCACCAAGATGCATGCGAGTCTTTCTCATGGCACGAAGTCAGCTACACAAATACTGGTATATACACCTACGACTACACAAACAACAATGGCTGTCCCAGTACCGACACTCTCCACCTCACAATAAGCCAACACGACAACACTGCTTATTTCGTAACAGCCTGTGACGAATATGAATGGAACGGGGTCGTTTATTCTCTGTCGGGCACCTACACTTACGACCATTCTCAAACAGGCTCTCCTTGCACCAATGTTGATACTCTATACCTCACTATCAACCATAGCACTCATAACACTTACCACCAAGATGCTTGCGAGTCATTCGCATGGCACGATGTCAATTACACCACAACAGGAATATACACCTACGACTACACAAACAACGACGGCTGTCCCAGCACCGACACTCTCCACCTCACAATAAGTCAACACGACAACACTGCTTATTACGTAACCGCTTGTGATGAATATGAATGGAACAGCATGGTCTATTCTCAGTCAGGCACCTACACTTACGACCATTCTCAAACTGGAACACCTTGCACCAATGTTGATACATTACACCTCACCATTAACCACAGCACACACAATTCCTATCATCAAGATGCATGCGAGACATTCACATGGCACGAAGTCAGCTACACAAATACTGGTATATACACCTACGACTACACAAACAACGACGGCTGTCCCAGCACCGATACCCTCCATCTAACAATAAGCCAGCATGACAACACTGCTTATTACGTAACAGCCTGTGACGAATATGAATGGAATGGGGTTGATTATTCTCTGTCAGGTACCTACACATACGACCATTCTCAAACTGGCTCTCCTTGTACCAATGTCGATACTCTATACCTCACCATCAACCACAGCACACACAATACATACCTCCAGGATGCTTGTGAATCATTCTCATGGCACGAAGTCAGCTACACAAATACTGGTATATACACCTACGACTACACAAACAACGACGGCTGTCCCAGTACCGACACCCTACATCTCACCGTCAACACAAACAGCAACTATACTGAATCTGTGACGGCTTGCGACCAATATTTATGGCACGACTCAATCTATACCTCCTCCACTTCAACACCTACATTTACCGAGACCAACAATTTAGGTTGTGACAGCATCGTCACTCTAAACCTCACTATCAACTACAGCACACATAATTCCTACCACCAAGATGCATGCGAATCATTCTCATGGCACAATGCCAATTACACCTCAACAGGAATATACACATACGACTACATCAATAACGACAACTGTCCCAGTACCGACACCCTACATCTCACCGTCAACACAAACAGCAATTACACTGAATTTGTGACGGCTTGCGACCAATATTTATGGCACGACTCAATCTATACCTCCTCCACTTCAACACCTACATTTACTGAGACTAACCATGTCGGTTGTGACAGCATCGTCACTCTTAACCTCACCATCAACTACAGCAGCCACAATAGTTACTATGAAGAAACTTGCGACAAATACGTATGGCACGATACTATAATTTTCGACAACGGCACCTACACCTATCAATACACCAATGCGGAAGGCTGCAATAGCACAGATACACTGGAACTTGTCATCCACTATAGCGACAGTTTAATTGAAACATACAGGGTTTGCGACTCGTTCAAATGGGATGTGAACGGAATAATTTACAGGGAATCCTCCTCGGACACTATTGTTCTTAGCAACCAATGGCATTGCGACTCTGTGTGCATATTGGTTCTCACTGTAGACTATTCGTATCTGACAGAAGACACCGTGACAGGGTGTGGCTGGGTCGTATGGCTTGGAGAAACGTTTAAAACCGACACTGTGCTTACATCCGTGAATGGTTCCATAGCCGGGTGTGACTCAATCGAGAAGATAATAGTCACGGTATATGAGCCTCCCTCGGCAATTATGACTCTTTATCCGAAGCATCTTAGCGAGAATCAACTGACCTTGGTAGCTGAAGACGTCAGTGCCGGTATTCACAATACATTATGGATTGTAAACGGCGTAGAGAAGGATACCTGCCGAAAACTGGTATATGAAGCATCGATGGTAGATGATAGTGTATTTGTAGCACTGGTAATCAACGACGGTTATTGCTTCGATTCTGTCACTGATGCAGTAGCAATATGGCACGAAGACCTTATGATTCCAAATGTTTTTGCTCCCAAGGGGAATAGCCAAGAAAACAGCCGTTTCAAGGTATTCGGTACATCGGTTGCCCGTTTCGAAATCAAAATTTTCAACCGAAAGGGAATGATGGTGTACCATAGCAGAGACATTGAAAGCTCCTGGGACGGAAGCAACAAAGGGGTACCATGCCAAGGCGGCTCATATGTATATACCATCAACTACTCCACCCTGTCAGACCCAGAAACAATTAAACATAAGACAGGCTCAGTGGTACTGCTGCGATAAGGGGAATAAAGCCCAGACAATAATGGACAAATCCACCCTACAAAAATCGACACCGCTGACAATAGAGTGGTTCGATCAGAAGAACCTGTTATGCATTAACGATGATAAAAAAGGTTCGGTAAACAATCTATAAGCATCGCTATCCAACAACATCCATTATTGAATAATGAGGAAAAAGTTGTTGTTTCATTTTTTTTTTGTATTTTTGCACTTTGATTTTTATTGAAAAAGTACTTTGACAAATATTAACGGCAACCGACTCTATCGCCGGCATATTTCCTGATTGTTTCTTATCCTGCAAATGGCAACAGAAGTATTGAGGAAATATGCGGGAGGAAAGTCCGGGCAACTCGAGCCACCATACTTCCTAACGGGAAGGCAGCGGGGAGGCAAGGCTCCGTTGACAGCAAGTGCCACAGAGAGATAAACCGCCCACCATCCTGCGAAGGTCGTGGGTAAGGGTGCAAGCGCGAGGTAAGAGCTCACGACAGGTTTCAGCGATGAAGCCTGATGGCAAACCTTATGGGTTGAAAGACCAAATATACCGACAGTACAGGGCTGGCTCGCCTTTTGTCGGGGGGTAGGTTGATGGAGGCCGATGGTGACATCGGCAGTAGATTGATGATAGAGACCGTCCACACAGGACGGGTACAGAACCCGGCTTATGACGTTGCCGTTAATTATTTTTGTCAACAATATGAAAGAACGATGAAACGCTTAAAACCATATTACGCAGCACTTCTGATTGCGGGCGGTATCGTGGCTGGTTGCGCCCACCAAAGTACACTCGTTGAGGTACCTGCCACACTGATGCACTACCAACACAAACCCACTGAGGCCAAACTGCTAACCCTGGCCAAATCCTATGCCGAAGCGATAAACCACAATTTAGAGCAGCAGAACCCATGTCCCGGACAATATGCCGACTATGGAGTGGCCTTGGCACGTCTGGGATGCGCCGAACAGGCCAATGTGATGTTCAACAATGAGAAGTTCCTTTTCCCAAACAGTTCTCTATATATAGACAAACTAAAGCAGTCGTTAGTCCCCGCCTATTGTACCGACAACCACACCGACACTTCACGCATCAACATTAAAACGCTGGACACGATAAAGATAACCTACACTCCTGAGGAAGAGGCCATTCTTCGCCAGCAAGCCGACGACCCGGCCTTCAAACAGATGCTGAAAGAGCAAGCCAAAATCGAACGCGAACAACAAGCCGAAATGAATCGCAAGGCGAAAGCCGAACGCGAAAAAGCTCGCAAAGCGGAACAACGAGCCCAAGCCAAAGAGCGTGAAGCCGCAAAACGAGCCAAGGCCGAACAACAAAAAGCCGAACGCGAAGCCATACAAAAAGAACGTGAGGCTGCCCAAAAAGCAAAGGCCGAACAGAAAAAAGCCGAACAGAAAGCTATGAAAGAGGCTCAAAAAGCCAAAGAAAAGGCCGAAAAAGAAGCTCAAAAAGCCAAAGAAAAAGCCGAAAAAGAAGTTCGAAAAGCCCAACAAAAAGCCGAGCGCGAAGCCCAGAAAGCCGAGAAAGCCCGTCAGGACAGCATTGCCCGGGCGGAAAAAGAACTTAACCGATAATAGAAAAAACTGCATCATGTTAAGAATAAAACACATTGCACCCCTATTCGCCCTACTGCTTGTCCTATCGTGCAACAGTGAAAAAAAGTTGACAACCTATAGCGGGCTTTACGAAGAAAAGCCAGTGAACATACTTATTGGTCCTGTTCAAGACAATGCAAAACGAATTAACGCCAAGACCTCTCAAGATGAAGTCATGAACGAAGAACTCACAGCGGTGGCTCACTATATGCGTCAAACCCTTTCCGCCCCGCTGACAAGTCAAGGCTACTACACCACTACACCACTTGCCTCCGACGAAATTTTAAAACAGACAGGACTAAGCTATAAACAGCTGATGAACGACAACATCGGCATACTCAACAGCCAATACGGCATCGATGCTGTTTTGCTGGTGGCCATACACAAATGGCAACAACCCGAAATAAACGAAATTGTGGTTTTCGCAGAATATACCCTGCGTTCCACCAAGAGCGGACTGGAACTGATGCACACATGGGTCAGAGGCAGCAAAATGCAACCTGTAGACGCGAAAGGTGATCCCGTGGAACTAAGTACCGACAACCAATTCATGCAGCAAAATGAAATGGACAGCAGGCTGGCACACAAATGCATATTATTGCAACAGATGAGTGACTTTGTCCTCCGCAATATCCCCACCAGCGCAAGCCGTTGGCACTTCCAACACGACAGATACATCCCCTCCAATCCCGTATTCTACAGTTTTGTCATCAATCCCGACGGCAGTCTGGAACGCTCCAACTATTCAGAAGACGCTTTTGGAAATGAATGCTTCACGGATTGAACTATCGCTGAGTCCTGCTCTTTACGAATGGCGGACAATAAAACAGAACCACACCACTGTGGCTGTTGACGTGCTACGAGCAACAACAGCCATCTGTGCCGCCTTCAACGCAGGTGTCGAAGAAATCGTCCCTCTCGATAGCTTAGAGCCTTTACAGACCTATGCAGCGAAAGGCTATCTCCGGGCTGCCGAACGTGGAGGAAAGAAGATAGACAATGCCGAATACGGCAATTCGCCTACGGAATACATGGCAACAGACCTCCACGGCAAGCGGCTGGCCTACAGCACCACCAACGGGACAGTGTCCATACTGCGCGGTGCCGATGCCGACCGCACATTGGTGGGCTGTTTTGCCAACATTGACGCTTTGACCCATACCCTATTGAGTGAACGCCAAGACTTGGTGATTCTTTGTAGCGGATGGAAGAACGACTTCTCGGTCGAAGACACACTCTTTGCCGGTGCTCTTTGCCGCAAACTGCTTGCCAGCGGACTATATACCAGCCAGAACGACGCTGTGATGATGGCCATGGCTCTGTGGGACAGCTGCCAGAGCAACCCTTACTCATTCAGTCTGCGTTGCGCCAGCCATGTCCATAGGCTAATCGGATTTGGTGCGGAAGCCGACATCGCCTTTGCCTTCAAACAAAACACATGTCCCATAGTCCCACAACTAACTGAAGGGGTACTGACTTGCCTTTGATACATCAACAATAAACAACGACAAACAATAATGACACGCCGCATCTCAATCCTGCTCTGCATACTATGTGTGTGGACAAGCAACATACTGGGACAGAGAACCGATAGCCTCACCTGCGGATTTGACCATTCGATTAAATGGTCACAACTTGCTGCACCCTCGTTGCTCATGACAGGAGGCACCCTCGTTTCGTTCGTCCCCTCTTTCCACAACAAAATCGACATGGGATTCCGCGACTGCCTTCAAAGCGACGGACACCAGCGGTACGAAATAGAGAACGTGCTGCAATATGCCCCCATCTCATCTGTTGTGATATTGAAAGCCTGCGGGCTGGAAACCCGTCACAACTGGCGCGACATCATGTGCCTTGGCTCAGGAGCCGCACTAATCAGTGTATTGCTGTGCCAAAGCATGAAACTAACCTATGCCGAAGAAAGACCCTACGGAGGCGTTTTTAACAGTTTCCCTTCCGGCCACACAACCACAGCTTTTTTCGGGGCTGAAATGTTGCGCAGAGAACTGGGGGAGGAATATCCCGGCATTGCCATTGCAGGCTATGTGGTTGCCGCCGGCGTGGGATTCATGCGGATGTACAACAACCGGCACTGGGTCGGCGATGTGCTGGCGGGAGCGGGAGTCGGAATCCTCAGCACCTCGTTGATGTATTGGTTGGCACCCTATCTCCGTTTTTAGCCCCATGCAACCCATAGCACACATCCACAGCTGTTTCGACACTAAATTCGGTATCCCCCGGCAGGCAGGCATTGTCGACACCCCCGCAACAATTGTCTTCGAACCCGAATACCGCATAGCGGAAGCTGTTCGAGGGCTTGAACAATTCGAATACATCTGGCTCATCTGGCAGTTCAGCCAGTCGGTGAGGGATGGCTGGTCACCCACTGTGCGCCCGCCCAGACTGGGAGGCAACAAACGCATGGGCGTGTTTGCCACCCGCAGTCCGTTCCGTCCCAACGCCATCGGACTCTCATCTGTGCGACTGCTACGCATCAACACAGACTGTGACGAAAGCCCTATTCTCGAGGTATCGGGAGCCGACCTGATGGATGGAACCCCTATTTACGACATCAAGCCATACCTTCCTTATACCGACAGCCACCCCGATGCCCGCAGTGGTTTTGCGCCCCAGGCAGCCGAAAGCCTGCTCCAAGTGGAGTGCAATCCCCTGTTGCTGTCGCTCCTGCCTGCACACTTGCAGCAGGGTTTGCTGGAAGTGCTGGCCCACGACCCCAGACCTCGCTATCAAGATGATGCCGAGCGGATTTACGGCATGCTGTATGCCGGATTTGACATCAAATTCAGAGTGTCCAAGGGTAAAGCCATCGTCACAGCCATTCTCCACCCCGAAGACAACCACGGGCAATCCTAAACGGCCGTTAGCCCCTATTGGATAAAACCAAATCGGTCATTAGACCAACTTTTATATCCTTTTTCGCATTTTAAGGTCTGTTTATCCCAAATCGGTCATTAGACTTTATAGGGTAGGTCAAAATAGTCGAGGGCAGACCATATGCCTTGGAAAGCAGAGCGGGTTTTCAGGGAACGCGCGAGGTATAGGACATGCTTGTCCTTTGA
>JAEEGF012324823.1_pt1 | contig 15996 bp, 11 predicted proteins | sample 9134171 | NCBI WGS metagenome assembly JAEEGF01 (sample SAMN16246542, study PRJNA631951) | gut metagenome | biome: gut microbiome; feature: rumen; material: AP-attached | host: Bos | place: Iran: Karaj | collected 2018-10
TGCTGATCGGTGAACATCATCACTTTGAACGGGCCGCCGTCCTGCTTTTGCAGCGTGACGGTGTCGGCGTCCTCCGAGACAAGGGTCACGTTGGTTTTGCCCAGCGGTTCGATCTTGTCGATCGGGTAATTCAGCGCGTGCGGCAGCTTGCTCCAGACGATGCCGCCGGCGACCGCAGCGATCACCAGCACCGCCGCGAGGCAGCAAAGCAGCACTTTTTTCTTTTTGGACATTCTATCGCTTCCTTTCGCGTCTTCTCTTGCTTTCATTATAACGAACTATTCAAAAAAAGCAATCGCTGACGGCCATTTTTTTCGCGTTGTGATTGACTTTCCCTCATTTCCTTATATAATAAAAGCAGAATACTCTTTTTCGGGGGTGGTTCTGTGGCGGATTCCCTTTTGGAACGGCCGGCCGGCTTCTGTCCGGCGCTGCGCTTCTGCGTGTGCTCCGACCTGCATATCAAGGAAGAAAACGACGGCCACGTGCAGCGGCAGCGGCAGCTGATGCAAACGTCTTACGCCATCGCAAAGGCCGACCCGCTCTATCAGAAGCTCGACGCGTTCCTGTTTGCCGGCGATCTGACCGACCGCGGCAGGCCGGACCAGTTCCGCGCGTTCTGGAACACGGTGCAAAGCGAACTGCAAGAAGGCACGCAGGTGCTCGCCTGCATCCCGCGCTACCACGACAACTGGGAGTTCGGCAAGGGCGGCGAAAAGACCGGCCTGCGGCATTACCGCGCGATCACCGGGCTTTCGACCGACACGCATCTGCAGATCGGCCCCTTTCATTTCATCGCCGTTTCCACCAGCGAAAAGGACCGCTATTACGACGCGGGGCAGAAGCGGTGGCTCAAGCGGGCGCTGCAGGAAGCCGCAAGGGACAACCCGAACGCGCCTGTCTTTTTCATGCAGCACGAGCACGTGCGGAACACGGTCTACGGCAGCAGTCTGTTTGACGGCTGGGGCCTGACGTATTTCAGCCGCGTCTTTGCGAAGTATCCGAACCTCGTGCATTTTTCGGGCCACTCCCATTACCCGCTCAACGATCCGCGGTCGGTCTTTCAGAAGGACTTCACCGCCGTGGGCACCGGCGCGCTGAGCTACGCAGAATTCACCGTCGGCGCGGAACGCACCGTGCACCCGCCGCAGTGCGAGGAGATCTCGCAGGGCTGGATCGTGGAGGTCGACAAAGAGAACACCGTCGTGCTGCGCGGCTATGATTTCCTGTCGGGCGACCTGCTTTGCACCTATGTGCTCTCTTTTCCGGCAGAGAAAGCCGCCTTCCCGTTCACGCCCGCGCGGCAAAAAGCCCGCTCTGCGCCGCCGCGGTTCCCCGACGACGCCGCGCTGCAGCTCGAGCAGACCGAAACCGCGCTGCTTTGCACCTGCCCCGCCGCAAAAAGCGGCGACGCCTTCCCGGTGTTCCGCTATGTTGCCGAGGGCAGAGACGAAGCCGGCGCCGTCGTCTGCAGCGGCTATACCCTGCACGAATACTGGTTCACCCACGAAAAACCCGTCTATACGGTTTCCCTTCCCGCAAAATCCGGCATCCGAACCGTCGCCGTCCGGGCGGAAAACGCCTACGGCATGGCAAGCCCACCCATAACAAAGGAGGTTTCTTTTGATGTCTAAGCTGAAAGACACGATCCAGGCGATCAAGAACAATCCTTCCTTCACGGTGAAGGAACAGCTCGGTTATTCCGGCGGCATCTTCGGCAACACCATGGGACAGGACTGCGTCTACACCTATTCCAGCAAGTTCAACCGCGACTTTCAGATGATTGACGCGGGACGGCTGAACCTGCTGGAAAACGTGTCGGCCGTCTTCTCCTTCCTGATTCCGCCGATCGCCGGCCCGATTCTCGACAGACCGACCGCACCCGGCAAACGAAGCACCGCGAAGACCATTCTGCGCGTCACGCCCATCCCGTTTGCGCTGACGAGCCTTTTGCTGTTTGTCGTGCCCTCGAACAGCCCGCTGATGAATCTGATCTGGGCGTTCATTTTCACCATTCTGTTTGAATCGGTCGACGCCTTCTTCGACATGGCCATGACGACCATCTCGCTGCGGATGACCACGAACGCAAAGGACCGCAAAAACTTCTATACGCTGTCCTCCCTTGCGGGAACGCTCGGCTCCATGCTCCCCGGCTGGCTGCTGCCGATCGTCGTTGAAAAATTCAGCGACATCAACCAGCAGAAATGGGCCCATTTCTTCGTTGCGCTGTTCTTCTGCATGCTCGGCGTCGCCGTCATGCACGCGCCCTATTATACGCTGAACGAAAAAGTGAACGTCACGCCCAAGGAGGGCGAACCCAAGGTCACGTGGAACCGCAAGAAGATTGCCGCGATTCTGCACAACAAGCCGTTCATGATCGCCATGGTCGCTTCGATGTTTGAAACGGTCCGCAAGGTGGCCTATGACCTGCTGCCCGACCTGTACCGCGAAACCTTCGACAACTACGGCATGAAGGCGATCATCGACATGATCAGCGGCTCGCTTTCCTACGTCGGCCTGTTCCTGGTCCCGATCATCGGCGCCAGAGTCTCCGCGCGGTCGATGCTCGTCGGCGGCCACCTGTATTCCACCGCGTTCTATTCCGTCATCGCTCTGCTCGGCTCCAAATTCGACCTGACCCGCGTGCGCAAATGGCGCTATCTCGTCGGCGTGCTGATCGGCCTTTCCGGCATGCCGAACTCCGGTATGGACGCCTCGCGGAAGATCATCGTCGCCGACTCCACCGACTATATGGAGTGGTACAGCGAACGCTTCCTCGGCGAAGCGATTCGCTCCGACGGCATGCTCGTCGCGGTCCAGAGCATCGTGGGCCGGCTGAACACGCTCATCCGCGTCAACGTCAAGAACCTTTCGCTTCTGGCCATCGGTTATCAGAGCGGCAAAAAGGACGCCGCGGGCCAGACCATCAAGGTCGTGCAGACGCCCACCACGCTGAAGGGCATCTATTTTGTGGTCGCGCTCTGCGGCGCGCTGGGCAACTTCCTGCCCGCAGTCATGTATTCGCTTGACCGCTTCACCGGCAAGCGCAGAGACGCGATTCTCGTGGAACTCAACGAGATGAGAGAAAAAAGAAAGTCCGCGGAAGCAGCGGACGTGTTGGAACCGGTTGGTGAGAATGCATGAGACTGCCTGATCGTTATTGTTACGGAACCCTCTTCGCCTGCAGCGGCATGGACGGCGAAAACAGCCACATGCAGGATCTTGCCGGCATGCTGATGCCGACGCCGGTGCAGATCCGCTTTGACGCAAAGACGAACCCCGTCACGCTGGCGGTGGACGTCACCGACGCAAGGATGGACTTTGTGCTGTCCGACGCGCTGCAAAGCAGGGAGCTGCTGCTCGTCTTTGCCGCCAAAAGCGCCCTCGTCGGCAAAACCGACCGCCCCGTGCGGATGTTTGCCGAACAGGAAGCCGCGCGATCCGTCGTCGACGGCGCGGACGTGCTTTGCGCCGACGGGTGGTGCTATGCGCTGCTGGTGCAAAACGGCCGCTTTGCCTTTTGCCGCGAAGCGACGCCCGCAGCCGCGGCTGCCGCGGCAAAAGAAACCATCGGCCGCGACGTCGTTTCGCTGCGCGACGCGATTCTTGCTTACTATGAAACGAAGCCCGCCTGCCGCCGGGAGGCATATGAGCAGCTCTATTACAAATGCCTTTCCGTCAACCGGGTCAACGTCTACAGCCCGCAGGACGGCTTTTCCTGCCGCTTCACCACGCCCGACCGTCTGCCGCACAAGCAGATGTGGCTGTGGGATTCCATGTTCCACGCCATGACCTTCGCGCAGTATGACCCGCAGATGGCGAAGGAGGCTCTCCTCGCCGTGCTGGAAGCGCAGCGGGAGGACGGCTTCATCCCCCACATGATGAAAAGCGTGACGGACACGTCCGCCATCACGCAGCCGCAGGTGATCGCCTGGGCGGCGCTGACGGTCTACCGCGCCACAAAGGACCGGGCGTTTCTCGCTGCCTGCGCGGAAAAAATCGCCGCGTTCGAGCTGTGGTTCCTCAAACACCGCGACCTGAACGGCAACGGCCTTCTGGAATGGAAGACCGATTACAGCAACGTGCGCTGCCGCTGCGACGAAAGCGGCATGGACAATTCCCCGCGCTTTGACACCACCGAAACGCTCGACGCGATCGACTGCTCGTGCTTCATGGTGCACGACTGCCGCTGCCTTGCGGAAATCTACCGCGTGCTCGAAAACGAGCCGCAGGCGGCGCGGTTCCGGCAGATTGCCGACGACATGGCGCAAAAGATCAACGACCTGCTTTGGGACGAGGACCGCGGCGCCTACTGCGACCGCACGCTTTCCGGCAAGCTGACGCACGTGCTCTCCGTCTGTTCCTTCCTGCCGCTGTTCGCCGGGGTCTGCACGCCGGAACGGGCGGCAAGGCTGGTCGAACACCTGCACAACGAAAAGACCTTTGCCACGCCGCTGCCGGTGGCGTCCATCTCGCGCGACCACCCCGATTACGGCGCCGACATGTGGCGCGGCTGCGTGTGGCTCAACTTCAACTATTTCATCCTGCTCGGCCTGCGGCGCTACGGCTTTGACGACGAGGCGCAGCGGCTGCTGGAACGCACGCTGCAGTGCGTGGACCGCTGGTTCCGGGAAACCGGCAACGTGTTCGAGTTCTATGACGCGGAAGACGAGACCGCGCCGTGGCGCCTGAACCGCAAGGGGCCGCAGCCGCCCGTGCCCGATTACCGCATCCGCATGCACGCCATCACCGATTTCAACTGGTCGGCCTGCTTCACCCTGCTGATGATTCAGGACGCCGGAAAGGACAACGATGCAGCCTTCCCCGCCTGTGTCTGACGCAAACGCGCCGGTCACCCTGTTTGCAAAGCCCGACAAAAAGCAGATCGCCGTCTTTCTCAAAAACGACGGCGCCCTGCCCTTCCGCGGTTCGGTGCGCTATTTCGTGGAGCGGACGGACGGCACGACCCACGGCGATCTGTGCGACGAAGTGACCGTGCCCGCGCAAAGCGAAACGCAGCTGATCTTCTTTGACCGGCGCGAACTGCGCGAAACGCGCGAGCTGCTGCGCATGATTCTGTCGGACGAAGACGGCAACGAGGTCTGCCGCGCCTTCTGGCAAAGCGAAAAGCTGCGGCCGCGGCGTCTGCAGGACCCGAAGCTGACCGTGACGCCCTTCCTGCGCGCGGGCCGGGTCTGCGTCACCGTGAAGGCGGCCTGCTTTGCGCCGGACGTGACGCTGCGCTGCGGCGATTACGCCTTTTCGGAAAACGGCTTTCCCCTGTTTGCGGGCGATGAAAAGACCGTGGAACTGCAGGGAGCCATGGCGGACCTGACGGAGCCGGTCACGGCCCGGAGCGCCTTTGACCGCAGATAAAAAGCACAGAAAAACGGCTTCGACCGAAAGGTCGAGGCCGTTGTTTGTTTTTGTCTGCTCAGCCGCCCGCGAGCGCCATGAAGATGCTCAGATCGACCGCGCCGACCGGCTCGGTGAACAGGCTGTCGCTGACGTCGCCGGAAAGGTTCTGAATCCTGATTTCCTGCGTTCCGTACTGATCCTGGCTGACGATCATGCGCAGGTCGTTGTTGACGGTATAGAGCTTCGTGACCTGGCTGCCGTTCTGCAGGGTTTCCACTTCATAGGTAACGCCGCCTCTGGTTTCGGTCGACATGGCAACGCCCTTGCTCGTGTCAAAGTCCACGCCTTCAAACATGCTCGACATGTTCATCATGTCGGACATATCGCTGAATTCGCCGCCCTCCTTGAACAGCTCGCTTGCGTCCAGCCATGTGGCGCCAAGACCGCTGCCGAGCTTCATATAAAGCTTCGTGCCGTTTTTGAGCACGCGGCATTCCACGGGCGTTTTTTTGCCGTCGAACACCTCCATGGTGCCGGAGAAATTCAGGTCTCCGTTCCGGATGGCAAAGTTGATGGGCTGCTCGCCGGTGCCGTCCAGATCCGCATACATGGTCATGCGGAACTTGCCGCTGCGCAGCAGCGCGCCGTAATAATCGGCGTTATAGACGATCACCTTGACCGGATCGGAATACGGACCGTAGCCGTAGTTCTTGCCGGATTTCACAAAGGCGCGCACGACGAGGTTCAGCTCCTTGTGGCGTTCCAGATTCGTGAGCTTCGCGCTCGTGCCGGTCACCTCGGTCACCTTTTGACAGGCCGTGCCGTCCACGGTCGCGACCTCATAGCCGGCGGCGCCGGCAACGGCGGTCCAGCTGAGGTTGACGGTCGCGTCGGTCTTTGCCGCGTGCAGACCGGTCGGTTTCACAAGACCGGAGGGATCGGCGGGCTTTGCCTCTTCGATCTTCACGCTGACCTGATCGGACCAGGGGCCGTAAACCTTCGTGCCGCTTTCCGTCACATAGGCGCGGACCGCGAACAGATGGGTCTTGCCCTCTTCCAGATTCGACAGCTTCGCGTTCGTGCCCACAACGGCGGATTTCAGGATATACTTGTTCTGCGCGGCGTCATACTGCGCCAGCTCATAGCCCGCGGCGTCCCTGACCGCGGTCCAGGTGAAGGTCGCGTTCGTCTCGTTGATCTCCGCCTTCAGGCCCGCCACCTTTGCAACCGTCACGGTCGGATTCGTGGGGTTGGTGGGGTTGGTCGGATTCGTCGGATTCGTCGGGTTCGTCGGGTTCGTCGGGTTCGTCGGGTTCGTGGGATTGGTCGGATTGGTCGGATTCGTGGGATTGGTCGGATTCGTGGGATTGGTCGGGTTTGTCGGATTCGTCGGGTTGGTCGGGTCGGTCGGCGACACCTGCGTCGTCGGCTCGTCGGGGATGATCGGAATGATCGGCTCGTCCGGCGTCACGGCCTGGGTCTTTGCCTTGACCGCCTTGGAATAGGGGCCGTAGAAGGTCTTGTTCGTCCGGGCGTAGGCGCGCACCGCAAAGCGATAAAGCGTGGCGGGGGTCAGGCCGCGGACCGTATAGGTCAGCTTCTTTACGGTTTTGATCTTGGTGTAGGTTCCGGTCTTCGCGTCATAGCGGCAGATGACGTAGCCCTTGGCGCCCGGCACCGCGCGCCAGGTCAGCTTGACGGCGGAGGTCGTCGTCTTTGCGGTCTTGAGCCCCTTGACGCGGGCCGGCACGATCTTGAATTTCACGGTTTTGCTGCCGGTATAGGCAGAGCCCGCCTTGGCTTTGATCGTGATCACGCCCACGCCGAAGTCGGTGTTGTTCCTGTAGCTGACCGTGTAATCGCGGTTCTTTTTCAGCCTGGTCCCGCCAAGGGTCACGGTGACCTTCGGCTTTCTGGCGCTGCCGTTGTAATACTGGGTTTTGGCGTAGGCGACCGTCGCCTTGGAAAGGCTTTTGGCCGCGGCGGCGGACGTGCTCGCTTTTGCGGCGCTCGCCAGCGTGAAGGTCGCGGCGGGCACAACGGAGCAAAGCATCAGCGCCGCCAGCAGGACGGCGAGCAGGCGGTTGGCGGTTTTGTTGGTCTGTTTCATCGTAAAAAACTCCTTTCTCAGATGGAGGCAATAAAGCGCGCGAACGCGGCCTTGCCGCTCTCATCGCGTTTGAACACGCCGGCGTGCTCCAGCACTTCGGCAAACACGCTGCCGACTTCCTTTTTCAGGATGTCCGTCACGTTGTCCGGCGTGAAGGTATACTTGTTTTTCAGCGCTTCCACCCAGTCGGCGTGCTTCCGGAGGGCTTCGTCCTGCGTCAGGTCCGCGCCGCTGAGGATCGCTTCTTCCAGCGCGCCGAGCTCGTTTTTGAGCCGGGCGGGCAGCACGGCCAGACCCATGACCTCGATCAGGCCGATGTTCTCTTTTTTGATATGGTGCAGCTCCTTGTGGGGGTGGAACACGCCCAGCGGGTGCTCCTCGGTGGTAATGTTGTTGCGCAGCACGAGATCGAGCTCATAGTTGCCGCCGCGCATCCGGGCGATCGGCGTGATGGTGTTGTGCGGTTCGCCGTCGGTCTCGCTGAACACGAAGGCCGCCTCGTCGGTGTAGCCGCGCCATTTCAGCAGAATACGGTCGGCAAGGTCAACCAGCTGCGCGCGGTCGGCGCTGTTCAGGCGGATGACGGACATCGGCCAGCGCACCACGCCGCAGGCGACGGCCGGGAAGCCGGGCACGGTGAACGGCGTTTCCACCGGGGCCTTGGCCATGGCGAAGTCATAGCGGCCGCCCTGAAAATGCTCGTGCGTCAGAATCGAGCCGCCCACGATGGGCAGATCGGCGTTGGAGCCGACGAAGTAGTGCGGGAACAGCGCAATGAAATCGAGCAGCTTGTTGAACGCGCTGCGGTCGATCTTCATCGGGATGTGCTGCGTGTTGAACACGATGCAGTGCTCGTTGTAATAGACGTAGGGCGAATACTGGAACCCCCAGGCACAGCCGTCCACGGTGATCGGAATGATCCGGTGATTCTGGCGCGCGGGGTGGTTCAGCCGGCCGGCGTAGCCCTCGTTTTCGGGGCAGAGCAGGCATTTCGGATAGCCGCCCTGTCTGGCCTTCTTGGCGGCGGCAATCTCTTCGGGGCTCTTTTCCGGCTTGGAAAGGTTGACTGTGATGTCCAGCTCGCCGTAGGGCGTCTGCGCCTTCCATTTGAGGTCCTTCTTCACGCGGTAGCGGCGGATGTAATCGGTGTCGCGGCTGAAGCGATAAAAGAAGTCCGTGGCCGCCTCGGGCGATTCTTTGTAAAGGTCATAGAACCGCTTTGTCACGACCGACGGCGGCGGAGTCAGCGCACCCATCAGTTTGGTGTCGAACAGGTCGCGGCTCGTGGTGCTGTCTGCAATCAGGCCGCGCGCAACCGCGTCGTCCAGCAGCGGGGCCAGGATCTCTTCGAGCGGCGGCACGTCTTCGGGCAGCGGCCCGTCCTCGACGGAATCGAGCCCCAGCGCCTCCAGCAGACGGTTGATCGCCCAGCGGGCGTCCTGCGCGTCGATCAGGTCGTTCTTCACGGCGTATGAGACGAGTTGTCTGATTTGCTTGTCAATCATCGTACATTCCTCCAGTTTGGAAATATTATACAACACCCGGGCGCGGAATGATAGACACCCGGGCGGAATTTTCTGTTAATATTTTGTGACATTCTGTTGTCAAGCCGAATAGGATGGAGCAAGAAACGACAACAGGAGGCGTTTTATGGCAGTTTCAACCGGCAGCTTTCTCGGCGCAAACACGCCGCAGGGCTTCGTTTCCCTGTTCGGCGAGCTGTATGATCCCTATCAGAACCATAACGTGCATATTCTCAAAGGCGGCCCCGGCTGCGGCAAATCCACCCTGATGAAGCGGGCCGCGGACCGGGCACAGGCGCTCGGCTTCGACGTTGAGCGCGTGTATTGCAGCAGCGACCCCGACAGCCTGGACGCCGCGGCGGTCCCGGCGCTGCGGCTGTTCTTCTGCGACGGCACCGCGCCCCACGTGGTGGAGCCGCGGTTCCCCGGTGCGTGCGAAAACCTGATCGACCTCGGCGCGTTCCGCAATCAGGCGCTGCTGCACGAACGGGCGGACGTCATTCGCAAATATACGCTGGAGAACGCGCTCTGGCACCGGCGCTGCGCGCGCTTTCTCGCGGCGGCGGGCGCGCTGCGGCAATCCTCCCTGCAGCTGCTCGCCCCGCAGGTGCTGGAAGACAAGCTGAACGGCTACGCCCTGCGGCTTGCCATGCGGCTGCTGCCGAACAAAAAGAGCGGCGCCCCCGGCAAGGCGGCCCGCCGGTTTCTTTTGGCGCTCACCCCGAAGGGCCCCCTCTTCTTTGCCGATACAGTCCGGCTGCAGGCAACGGAGATCCTTTTGATCGACGACCCCTTCTCCCCCGCCGCCGGCATGCTGCTGTCGCGGCTGGCGGCGCGGGCGGCCGCCCACGGCCGCGACCACGTGCTGATGCTCGACCCGCTGGACCCCCACGGCGACCCGATGGGCCTGCTGGCGCCGGACTGCGGCGTCGCGGTGCTGCGCAAAACGCCGGAAACCGCCGCCCTGCCCGCGTCGCGCACGATCCACGCCGACCGCTTTTTGCAGCCGGACGCGGTGCGGCGCCACAGACAGCGCCTGCAGTTCCAGCAAAAGACGATCGACGCGCTGCTGGAAGAGAGCGTCGCTTCCCTGCGGCAGGCGAAGCGCACGCACGACCTGCTGGAGCGCTGCTATATCGACGCGACCGATTTTGACGCCATGAACCGCAGCTGCGACCGGCTGCTTGACCGGATTTTTCGCGAACAGCTGTCGGTTTCCGGCTGATCCGGCAAAAAAAGGACGGATCTTTTTGCATGGTTTCTCTTGACAAACCCGCCGTTTTTCAGTATGTTATATACAACATTCCGCCACGGCAAAAGGAGAACCTTCCATGCGCAAAGAATTCAAGGCGATCATCGCCGCCATCCTTGCAGTCTGGCTGTTCCTGATGGGCTTCGAGATCGGTTCCTACCGCGAAAAGCAAAGAATCGCCACCCAGCCTTCCGCGCAGCAGACCACGCTGCAGCAGCCGCAGACCACGGTCCCGCCCGAAACGGCCGCGCCGACCGCACCCGAACCGACCGCGCCCGCCGCAGACGTCGCGGACGTCGGCAACGTGATCACGGAGATCACGACCTACCCCGACAGCGAGCTGACCGCGCCGTCCGACACGACCTCGGCTGCGCCGACCCAACCCGCGTCCGACGCGGAGCCGGACGTTTCCGCGCTTTCCAAACGGCAGATCCTGCAGCGCGCCTCCGAGGCGATCAACAAGCTGAAGAACACCAAAAACATGACCGCGCGCAATCAGGAAACGATCTCGATTCAGGTCGTGGACTGCTCGGCCAAGTCCGCCGTCAGCATCATCAACAGCTTCATCAGCAAAAAGGCCGGCGACAAGAACGTGACCTACGTTTTCAAGGACGGCAAGGCCGTGGGCCACGACGACAGCGGCAAGGAGATCAAGGACGAGGGCGAAGTGACGCCCAACCAGATCATTCCGCCCACCGAGGCGGCGTTCACGCTGCCGGAGGACGGTCTTCAGTCCGCGTCCGCCGCAAAGAACGGCGCCTTCGTCACCTACACGCTCAAGCTGAAGGAAGAGCGCTCCTCGATCGAGAACCCGGTTCCGCCCTATAATTCGCAGGCGGTCGGCTATCTGAAAATGACAGATATGCAGATTCCCGGCGCAACCATCACCGGCGCAGACATGCACTACCCGGGCACCACGGTCACCGTGACGGTGGACGCCGACGGCCGCGTCCGTCAGCTGCAGACCCATCTGCCGATGGAAGGCACCGGCACCGCGAAGATGGGCTTCCTTTCCGGCTCGGCGAGCTTTGAGGGCTTCAGCACCCAGAACTGGACGTTCACCTACGCTTAACAGTTGACAACGGACGCATTTGGTGCTACAATCAAATGCGTCCATCTTGTGCCTCCTTAGTTTAATGGATAGAATAAACCCCTCCTAAGGGTTAGATGTGGGTTCGATTCCCGCAGGGGGTGCCAAAAAAAACCGACCGTCCTTTTGCAAGGATGATCGGTTTTTTTATTTCACCGGAAGCGAACCCTTGTCAATCCGAACCGTCTGCGGGCTGATTCACAAAGTTCAGCATGGTTGCCGACCGCGCGCCGCCGTGGGCAGCAGGCACAACGCCGGAACCGCACAGATCGTTTTCTTCTTTCGTTATTCTTCCGGTTCTATCATAGATCAAAGCCGCCTTCCGGTCCAATGAAAAATCAGAAACAAACCGTCACGGGCCGACAAGCGCGTCCGGCTCCAGCGCGGCGAACCACCGCAGCGAGGCGGGCAGCAGACCGAGCCCGGCCTTGCGCGCGCCGGCTTCATACCCGACGAGAAGCCTGCCGCCGCGCATCTCCAGATCCTCGCTCATGTGCGGCGCGGACACAGCCCCGACCAGCCGCGCCTTGCCCAGCACGTAATACGGCAGCTCCCTGCCCGCAGCATCAGACCAGCTGCCGTCCGGGTCCCCCTCTGCGGCATACGCCTCCAGAGAGGACGGATGAAACCCGGCGGACCGCGAAAGAAAGGCGCGCCCGTTGTGCAGCGCAAAGCCCTGCACGGCGTCCGGAATCACAAAGGCGTGCGTCGGCGCGGCGTCGGCGGCAAGCGCGCCGGCGGCGGAAACGGGATAGGCAAAGACGAATGCCGCAAACGATTCGCCGTCATACGTCAGCGCGTGGGACGCGTCGGTCTCATAACCCTTTGCGTGATATTCGCCCACGTAGACATACCCGTCGTCGCCGGCACAGAACGAGGCGTTGCAGGGCACGTCGACAGCCGCGCGGAACGCGAGGGTATCGCCGTCCTTTGCCGCCAGAACGTCCGCTTTTCTGAGCGTAAAGAGCTTGTGCGCGTTGGAGATATACACATAGTCCCCCGCGGCGGTCATGCCGCCGGCGTGGCCTTCATAGGGCGAGCCGTCCGTGTTCTGCAGATGGATGCACGTCACGCCCCCGCCGGGCGCAAAAACGTAGATTCTTGACGGCTCGTCCCGGTCCATATAGCCGCAGACGAGATAAGCGCCGCTTTCCGCGTCCTGCGTCATTCCCTGCGGCACAAAGCCTTCGGCCAAGCCTTGATAGGTGCCGATCCGTTCCGCGGCGCCGAAAAACGTCCGGTAGCGCAGCGGCCCCCAGCACAGGCAGGCGCAGAGATAGAGCAGCAGGATCGCCAGAAGAACGGCCGCCGCCTTTTTCAGCCGCCGTCTGCCGTGCTTTTCCTTCATTTGCAAACCCTCCCGGTTTTCTGATTGTATCCATTATACAGCGTCTGCTTCGGGAATACAATAGAAGCGTCCCGTCTTCGCTTCATTTTATGCGCCGCAGCCCATTTACTTTCCGGCGCAAACGTGCTATGATACTGTCAGAATCACGGCAGCAGCCGCAAAAAGGAGCGCATCCGCATGAAAACCTTTGTCTTTCAGGGCGACAGCATCACCGACGCCCACCGTGACTATCACAACGACGACAACCGCGGCGCGGGCTATCCCACGCTCGTCGCGGCCCGGCTGGGCTTTGACCGCCCGGGCGAATACCGGTTTTTGAACCGCGGCGTCAGCGGCGACCGCGTGGTCGATCTCAACGCGCGCATCAAACGCGGCATCATCAACCTGAAGCCGGACGTGCTGAGCATCCTGATCGGCATCAACGACGTCTGGCACGAGCTGAACGACAATCCGAACGGCGTGGACAACGACAAGTATTTCCGCACCTACTGCGAGATTCTCGACGAGATCAAAACCGCCTGCCCCGACGTCCGGATCTTCATTCTGGAGCCCTTCGTGCTGAAAGCCGCCGCCACCGAGGACAACTGGGCCAGTTTTGACCGCGAAACGCGGCTGCGCGCGCAGTCGGCCAGACGGGCCGCCGAACGATACGGCTGCGTCTTCGTGCCGCTGCAGGACAAGTTCGACGCGCTTTGCGCAAAGGCCGCGCCGTCCTACTGGCTGATCGACGGCGTGCACCCGACCGCCATGGGCCACCAGCTGATTGCCGACGCGCTGATCGAAGCCGTGAAGGCGGACCTCGGCTGAGCTTTCAAAACAATAATGATCCCCCGGCGAAGCCGGGGGTATTTCATTTTCGGGCATAGCCCTCATATTATTAGCAGCCCACACGTGGGCATAGAGGGCCTGCCAGCCACGCATAGGATTACCTGCTACCCGTAAACGGGTCGCGAGGGTCAAATAAACTCAACTGATCCGTTTCTTTATCTATTTTTAACTGATTCTCTATGTATGCTTTGATTGCAGCAGTGTTTTTTCCTGTCGTGTCTACATAATATCCACGACACCAAAATTCTCGGTTTCTGTATGCAAATTTCATATTCCCAAACTTCTGGAATATCATCAGACTGCTCTTGCCTTTTAGGTATCCCATAAACCCCGAGACGCTCATTTTGGGTGGTATGCTTAGAAGCAGATGGATATGATCTGGACACACTTCTCCCTCTATGATTTCCACTCCTTTCCATGCGCACAGTTGCCGTATGATTTCTCGTATTGCCTCTCTTTTCTCTTCATAAAACACTTTCCTTCTATACTTCGGCGCAAATACCACATGATATTTGCAATTCCACTTCGTATGTGCTAAAGTATTATTGTCATTATTTTGCTTTTGCATTTTAATGTCCTCCTGATGTGGTTCTTAAGCGTAACTGGCAGGTCACGCTTCTACTATACCACATCAGGAGTTTTTTTGACTGTCTCACCGCTTAAGCTTTTTTGAACCACGCGACTATCGCGTGGTTTTCTGTATACAAAAAAACAGAGCCGTGACGCGTCTGAAGCACGGCTCTGTTTTTCTTTGTCCGGTCTGCTTTTTGCCCGGCGAATTCCGCCGTCCGGTGCGTGAATATTTTTCACACGGAAAGGGCGGTTTTTACATGCCGCCGCGGCTGATGAAATAGCCGGGAAGCACCACGAACGCAAAAAACGCCAGGCTCACAAGGGTGAACGTTTTGATGAAGTTCCAGCCGCCGCCGGGATACTCGCGCACGTAGATGCGGTAGTTGATCACCGACGCCAGCGAGCCGATCAGCGACACCAGCCCCGCGCTGTCCAGCCCGTAGAGCAGCGCCCCGGTGTTTTTGCTGAACGGATAGAGCACGATTGCCGCGGGCACGTTCGAGATCACCTGACTGAGCAGAATGCTGCCCGCGTATTCGCGGCCGTCCATTGCCTTTTGCAAAAAGGCCGCAACGGTCTCGTTGGCGGCAACGGACGACGAGAACACGAAAAAGCAGAAGAACGTTACCAGCAGCACGTAGTCCGTTTTGAGCAGGAGCTTCCGGTCCGTCAGCAAAACGGCGGCGGCAACCACGGCCGCGGCAACGTACCAGAAGCGCGTGCGGCTGACGATGACGCCCAGCACCAGCACGAACAGACAGAGATAGACGATCCGCTTTGTGCGGCGGCTGCGCTCCCAGACGCCCGCAATCTCCGTGCGGTGCAGACCGGTGGGCGTGTTCCGCTTGCCGCGGTACAGAAACAGCACGAAGCAAACCAGCAGCGCACCCGAAAGGATCCAGATCGGGAACATATAGCGCACGAAGTGCCAGGCGGACACGCCGGAGCGGCCGTAGATAAACAGATTCTGCGGGCTGCCGAAGGGCGTCAGCAGAGAGCCCCGCACGGCGGCGATGTTTTCCATTGAAATCACGGGCAGAATATAAGCTTCCCGGTTTGCCGCGCGGAACAGCAGGATCGTGATGGGCACGAATACGATCAGCGAAACGTCGTTGGTGACGAACATGGACGAGAAGAACACGCCGAACACCAGAAACAGCGACAGCCCCGCCATGGTGCCGATGCGTCCCGTCAGGCGCAGCACCGGCCGGAACACGTTTTCCTGCTTGAACCCCTCCAGCACGGTGAGCATCATGAACAGCGTGCCGAGCGTGCGCCAGTCGATGGCGGAAAGCAGGGCCTTCGACGGCGGCGTAATCAGCAGGGAAAGCGCCGCCGCCAGCAGCGCGACCGGCAGCATGGGGTCTTTTTTGATGTAGGCAGTCAGCTTTTTCATGCGGTTCAAATACGTCCTTCTGTCTTCTGGATTCTTAATAAAAGATAAACAGCCCGCCCGATTGGGCGAACTGCTTCGTACCCTCTGCTTTACTCGATGTGTGAAGATTGACGAGGAAATTTTTCTTCAGATGTTTCAGAAATTCTGCAGAAAGCCTGACGGCTTTCAAAGAATTTCTGTGCAAAATGAAGGAAAATTTACCGTCAAGATTTGCGCATTCGAGTGAAGCGGAGGGTACGCTATGGTGACCCGGACGAGAATCGCCCGCTACGGCGCTCCCGCGCCTGCGGCACGCACCCGGGCACCGAAACAGTCCACCGGACTGTTTCTCGCGCTGCGCGCGTGCCCTTTTCGATTCTCGTCCGGTCCTTCGCCCCTCGGTTGGTAATAAAAGATAAACAGCCCGCCCGATTGGGCGAACTGCTGTTTGGTGACCCGGACGAGAATCGAACTCGTGTTACCGCCGTGAAAGGGCGGTGTCTTAACCGCTTGACCACCGGGCCGTAGATATATGTGAA
>JAEEGF010099658.1_pt1 | contig 15995 bp, 12 predicted proteins | sample 9134171 | NCBI WGS metagenome assembly JAEEGF01 (sample SAMN16246542, study PRJNA631951) | gut metagenome | biome: gut microbiome; feature: rumen; material: AP-attached | host: Bos | place: Iran: Karaj | collected 2018-10
CAAATAGAGAACATTCTTATAAAAATGAATAATTAAATCGTAAATAGTAAATTCGTAAATAGTAAATCACATTATGTCACAGATTACAATTTTAGCTATCTCGGGCAAACCGGGACTCTACAAACTCATTTCACGTGCCAAGAACAGCCTGATTGTCGAGGCACTTGACGAAACCAAAAAACGTTTCCCGACCTTCGGAACGGACCGTATCATATCATTAGGCGACATTGCCATGTTTACAGAGACCGAGGACATTGCCCTCTACAAGGTGCTCAATGCCATCAAGGAACTGGAACAGGGAAAAACTGTGAGTATCGACTACAAGAAGGCCAGCGGTAAGGAACTGCAGGACTACTTCACGAAGGTGCTGCCTGAATGGGACCGCGACCGCGTACACAACAGCGATATCAAGAAGCTGCTGCAGTGGTACAACATTCTCATAGCCGCAGGCTTCACGGACTTTGATCAGTTGAAGCCTACGGAAGGCGATAACATTGACGACAGGGAGGAATGAAAAAATGAAAAAATGAAAAAATGAAAAAGGTAAAAGACCGATACACTCAGTTCTTTTACCTTTTTTCTTTCTTACCTACTTATTTACGCTATTTTCTATTCATTTTTTCATTCCTTCATTCTTTCATTCTTTCATTTACATCGGTCGGAACATACCGCCACCGCCGAAGCCGCCTCCACGGCCACCGCCGCCGCCAGCAGGACGTCCGCCGCCGAAGCCACCGCCAGGCATGAAGCCAGGACCTCCGAAGCCACCACGTCCACGGTTACCCTGACGTCCACCAAAGATGTTCAGGCGATAGATGACGTGAAGCATGGCATACTGATGTACGGAATTATACTCTGTATCACTACGCATCATTTCGTTGATGGTTCGGGTAAGGTTCGACTGACGGTTCAGCAAGTCGTAGAACTGCAGGCTGACGGTAAGTGCATTGCCCCGCAGGAAACTCTGTGATATCTGAGCGTTCCATATCAGTTCATTGGTATTCATCGAAGCATCACTGAAGCCACGACGGCTGTTCATGCTGATGTCTGATGCCAGACGAGTACCCCACGGCATTGTCACGTTGGCGCTGAGTCCGTAGGAGAAGGTCCACGTGTCAAGGTTGGCATTATCCTGTATGCTGTTACGAGAACGGTTATAATTGAACGAACCGTTCGGTTCAATCTCAAGCCACTGGTCGCGGTAGCTCAATCCGATGCGCTCACTAAGGCCAAAGGTCTTGGTTGTGCTCTTCGTAACATCCGCGCCACGGTTCAGGTTGGCATAACCAACAGAGTTATTATAGCTCAGGTTAGTGAACGTATTAACGTTGAAATAGCCCGTGGAGTCAATGGATGCGTTATAGACGAAGAAACCCTGTGCGCTCCAGTTGCCGTTGATATTCTCCGGACGCGATATTTTTCCGCCCGTCTTGGGGTCATACGTCACCATATTGGCAATAGAATTGCTGGTCATGCGGAAATTGAGGTTGGCCATTACCGACTGCTGATGACTGGTAAAGTAGTTGTTGTACATCAGTCGGAAGTTGTTGGTGAACGAGGGTTTCAGTCCCGGGTTACCTTTCGTGATGTTCATGGGGTCACTGTTGTCGGTAATATCAAGCAGGTCGCTCATGGAGGGCTGACCGGTCTGTCCACGATAGTTGATGCGCAGCTGGCTGACATCTGAAATCTTCCAGCGGAAGTCAGCCGTCGGCGTGATGTTAAAGACAGTGCGGGTGGTATCAGTTGTTACACCCAGATAACGCTGTGAGAACTTCGATGACTGTGGAACCATCTGCACACCAATGTTGAAGTTATAGTCATTACGGACAATGCGCAACATCACCTCAGCCGTGTGGATGTAGTTCTTGTACTCGGAGAAACGGCTCAGCGGCACACTCAGATAGTCACTGAGCGGATTAGTGAGATGTGACAAGTAGGCATCCCATCCGCGATAGCCAGCCGAGATATTCGTGAAGTCGTATTCATCGAGGTCGTAGGTTGAGCGGTCACTCTTCTGGTATCTGTACTGGAATTCATAGCTGAACTGCAGATAGGTTCGGGGAAGAATGGGCTCACTGTAAGTCAGACGAATGTTGTAATTCCAGTTCTTGGTCGGTGTAAGGTTGTAGCGGTTGGTTTGCAGAATGGAGTCACCGCCGAGCATATTCTTAATCTGGTAGAGGTGCGACAGGTTCGACTGGAACTGATTTCCTTTGTTCTCACTATAATTACCTCCTAAAACGAGGGTAACGTTACGTCCCATGGAACTAAGGCGGCGGTTTAACTGCAACGTACCGCCAAGGCTGGTGGAAGTAGTGTAATTAATGGAAGAGTTGATACGATTGTTGACCACTGAGGTATCGTTGACTGCAAGCATACGTGCCAGACTTTCAGCACTCAGGGGATCATCCACATAAAGATAGGGATCTACGCTGAAAGAGGCCGAATTGCTGGTACTTGTCTGATCGTTTCCGTTGTAGCTGAACGTCGGGCGGAACATGATGTTGGTTACCGAGTCTGCCTGCCATTCTATACGCATTTGTCCGTTCCAACGATTTCCTCGAGAGTAATTCTGACTCAGGCTGTTCGAGAAGGAACCGACAGTAGTATAGAAGTTTTGGGAAGACTGCCTTGTGGCTGCATCACCATCACTATGATTCCAGCGGATGCTGCCATCCCACTTGAAGTCCTTGTTGGGCTCATAGTTAATATTGATACCAACCATTTTGTTGGCCGTCAGACCCTGTCGGCCCATACCGCCACGGAAGCCGCCACCACCGCCAGGGAAACCCATATCGTTGGTATTGTTGGCATTGAGCATGGCAATGGCAGTCATCTTGTCGTCGAACTTACCACCCATGATACGACTGGCATAGCGATGCTTCGTACCTGCAGCCAAGTCGGCGTTACCCATGAGTCCACGGTTCATGCCGGGCTTCACGCCAAAGTCGAGCACCGTTTCCTCGTTGCCGTCCTCAATGCCGCTGATACGTGCAAGGTCACTCTTCTCGTCGTAAGCCTTGATTTGGTTGACAATGTCTGTAGGCAAGTTTTTCAGCGCCGTCTGTGTATCGCCGGTCATAAACTCCTTACCGTCAATCTTGATTTTCTTGACCTCCTTACCATTAATGGTAATCTTTCCCTGATCATCAATCTGAGCACCTGGCAGACGTCTGACAAGTTCCTCAATGGTAGAGCCTTCTGGCGTACGGAAAGCACTGGCATTATAAACGAAGGTGTCTGCACGCAGCGTCACCTTGGCTGCCTGAGCCGTTACCACCGTCTCTTCCAGGATGATGGCATCGGTCTTCACGCCAACGGAACCCATAGCGACATCCTTGCCGCTCACTGAGACCCGTTTGGTATAGGGCTTGTAGCCTACACTGGTAATTTGGACGATGTAAGTGCCGTTCGACGGAGCCTCTAAGTTAAAATTACCGTCTTCATCAGACAGTACGCCTTTCACCATCGTCGAATCGGTCTTTAACAGTTTTACCGTTGCCATTGGTACGGTTTCACCCGACTGGTTATCTACAACGGTACCTGTAACCTTGTGTTGTGCCTGGATAGTCAATGCCGTAATAACGGAAACTATCATCAATAGAATTCTTTTCATTACTTTTGAATTTTATGTCTTTTTGACGTACGGAAACTTTGAAGGTTTAAAGAAAAAGTGTAATTTTGATAAAAAATCGAAAGTACTCTCGCTCGAGAAAACTCAAAATTCTTTTGGTTTTCTTCTCGCTTAATCGTACCTTTGCACCGAAAAAACAATTGAAAATAAAAATGAACCCGCAAAAAGTGATTATCTCCGAGAATCTGACCCAGTCGCTCACGGCTGCAATGGAAGGAATAGCGTACGACCGGCTCTTCATCCTTTGCGACGAGAACACACGCCAACTGTGTCTGCCCGTGCTTCAAAAGTCAATGGTCACCGCTCACCACTCTCCAATCACCTATCACCTATCACCTATCACCATTCCAGCTGGTGACACCAACAAGACACTGGAGTCGCTCTGCCACGTGTGGAGCGAGTTGCAAAAGGGCGGTGCTACGCGTCACTCGTTGATGATCAACCTGGGCGGCGGCATGGTAACTGACCTCGGTGGGTTTGCCGCATCAACCTTCAAACGCGGCATTCAATACATCAACATCCCCACAACCCTGCTCTCAATGGTCGATGCCAGCGTGGGCGGCAAGACGGGCATCAACTTCGGAGGTCTGAAAAATGAGGTGGGCGTATTCAACAACGCTTCGTCTGTCATTCTCGACACTATCTTCCTTCGTACCATGGACAAGGAGAACCTGCTGTCCGGTTTTGCCGAGATGCTGAAGCACGGACTCATTTCCGATGAAAAGACATGGGCGGAACTGATGAATTTTGAGTGGAGAGTGAATAGCGTAGAGTTTGCTACTACCATTGAGAAGAGTGTTGCCGTCAAACAGCGCATCGTACTGGCCGACCCGACAGAGAAAGGTATTCGTAAAGCCCTGAACCTTGGACATACTGCCGGCCATGCCTTTGAGTCGTTTGCCATGAAGCGAAACCCCGTACTGCACGGATACGCCGTAGCCTGGGGTATCATCGTTGAGCTTTATCTCAGTGTTGTCAAGACCGGCTTCCCCACTGACCGCATGCGTCAGACCGTCCAGTTCATCCGTGAACATTATGGGCAGCTTAACTTCACCTGCAACGATTACCCCGAACTGCTGCAGCTGATGCATCACGACAAGAAGAACGAGGGAGAAACCATTAACTTCACCCTGCTTGGCGGAATTGGTGACATCCGCATCAACCAGACAGCCACTGAGGAAGAAATCAAAGAGGCCCTTGATTTCTACCGCGAGGGATGAGCCGTTCAGCCTCGGCCCGGGCGGGTTTGCCGGTTTCCGTCAGGGGAATGATTGGAACGGCAATAATACGACGCGGCACCCAGTACTTTGGCAGCACTTGCCTACAAAGCCTTGCGATTTTCTCTTCCTCGGGGAACGAAAGGGGAGCTTCCACCAACAGGACAACTATTTCACCAAACTTCTCATCACGTGCGCGCGTAATTAAATAAGGTACAGAGAGGTGGGGACGCAACAGGCGTTCGACCTCTTCTATTTGTATCTTGATACCACCCGAACAAATGACGTTGTCCTTACGTCCCAAGATACGGAAGGAGCCTACCCACTGCCCCTCCCCAAAGGAGGGGGGATAGGGTTCAATGATGTCGTTGGTAACTAATTTACCTTCGTGGACGGCGGGCGCATCAATCACCAGGCAGCTGTCTTCGTTCTGCGACAGCGTGACACCAGGCAGTGGCGTGTAATAGTTGCTGCGGCTTGGACCGTTGAGCCGCCGCAGGGCAATGTGCGAGAGTGTCTCGGTCATTCCATAAGTGCTCCACACAGCGTTAGGAAAGTCCTGTAACTCACGCTCCAGCGCCTCGTCGATGGCTCCACCGCCAATTATCAGATGTCGTATCTGCTTCAAACGTTCACGTCCCTCGGCATCATGCAACAAGTTCCATACCTGCAGCGGCACCATGGCACAAAGGTCTATCCCCAGCCCCTCCCCAAAGGAGGGGAGCTCTGGTTTGCCTGAAGGCTCCTGCACGATGAGCCGCAGTCCGCAGGTCAACGCACGCACTACCATCATCTTTCCGGCAATATAGTCTAGCGACATACAGAGCAATGCTGTGTCACCCTCATGTAATCCAAGAAACTCACACGTTGTACGGGCCGAGGCCTCCATGCGACGTTTCTCCACATGCATGGGTTTCGGTTTTCCCGTTGAGCCGCTGGTATGTACCAGCACCGTCGGGCTGTCATTGTGCCATTCGGTTAAGAATTCTTCGAGATCCATAGCTGGTCGCCACGTATTTCAAGCGGCATGGGGATATTATCTCTAAAGAGCTGGCCAGTGCCGAGTCCTTGTGGCATGGTAATCCGGTCACCATAGACTGCTGAACAAAACTGGGCAATAGCATTTAGGCCGATATTGCTTTCCAGCGCACTGGTTATCCATGAGCCAATACCCATGTCGCGAGCTATTTGAATCCACTCACGTGTTCCTGCCATACCACCATGCAGTGATGGTTTGAGAATGATGTATCGTGGGCGGACAATGTTCAGCATTTGGCGTTTTTGTTCCGGGTCGTTAACACCGATGAGTTCCTCGTCAAGAGCGATGGGGAGCAGCGACTCTCGGCAAAGTTCAGCCATGAAGGACCACTGTCCCTGACGGATAGGCTGTTCAATACTGTGGATGTTGTACTGCGAGAGCAGTTCAAGCTTATAGAGCGCCTCGTCAAAGGAGAAGGCACCGTTGGCATCGAGCCGCAGTTCCACTTCATGATGGGAGAAACGCTGACGGATGCGTTTGATTAAGTCCAGTTCACGGTCAAAGTCAATAGCTCCGATCTTCAGTTTAACACAACGGAAGCCCTGTTCCAGTTTCTCCTCCAAGCGACGGAGCATCTCGTCGTAGTTGCCCATCCAGACAAGGCCGTTAATGGGAATGCCCGTCTCGCCACGACTGAACGGCGTATCAAAAAGCAGTGGAAGATGGAGGGTGGAGGGAGGACGGTGGAGGGTCAGAAGGGCTGTTTCGAAGCCAAAGAGCATAGAGGGATAGTCGCGCAGCGACTCGAAGAAATCGGAAACAGCAGTTTCTCCCTGTTCAATGGCGGCAGCAAATTCTTTACTCTTTACCCTTAACTTTTCACTATAGTCAGGCAGGTCGTCGCACGACAACTGTGGCAGCGGTGCACACTCGCCGATGCCTGTAACAGGCCCCTCGGACATAATAACCAGCCATATCCTTCTCTCGGTATAGACACCGCGGCTTGTTCCTGCGGGTTGTTTGAAATGGAGGACACACTCCTTGGTTATTATCTTCATGGAATCTTTGGGTATTGTTCGAAGTCAGGCTTGCGCTTTTCGAGGAATGCCTTGCCACCTTCCTGAGCCTCATCGAGAAAGTAATAGAGCATGGTAGCGTCACCTGCCAGTTGCTGGATGCCCGCTTGTCCGTCAAGTTCTGCATTCAAACCAGCCTTAATCATACGAAGGGCGATGGGAGAACGTTCCATCATCTCCTCGGACCAGCTGACGCATTCATCTTCCAACTCACTGAGAGGCACTACCTTATTCACCATGCCCATCTGTTCGGCTTCGCTGGCAGAATATTGTCGGCAGAGGAACCATATCTCACGGGCTTTCTTCTGACCTACGATACGGGCGAGGTATGAACTGCCAAAGCCGGCATCAAACGAACCTACCTTCGGCCCAGTCTGTCCAAAAATAGCATTCTCGCTGGCAATGGTCAGATCGCAGACCAAGTGCAACACATGACCGCCACCGATGGCATAGCCATTAACCATAGCGATAACAGGCTTGGGAAGCCGACGTATCTGCATCTGCACGTCCAGGACACTGAGGCGGGGTACACCCTCGTCATCAATATAGCCTCCACGCCCTTTCACGTGCATGTCTCCTCCCGAGCAGAAAGCATGTTTGACGTCCTCCAGACGCTTTCCTTCGGGCACATCAGACATGGCACCCGTCAACAGTACGACTCGGATGCGCTGCATTTCACGGCAGAGAGAAAATGCCTCGCTCAGTTCCTGCGTGGTCTTCGGAGTAAAAGCATTTCTGTATTTGGGACGGTTAATAGTTATCTTGGCAATGCCATTATACTCTTCGAAAAGTATCTCCTCGAACTTACAAATCTCTTTCCATTCTCTTTGTTTCATAGCCTTATTTCTTTTTGTTGCTGCAAAATTACAAAAAAAGGAGCAAATTCTTTCATCTTTCAACTTTAATCTTTAATCTTTTTATTATCTTTGACTTGCAGTCGAGGTATTCCCACTCGAGAAAACTCAAAATTCTTTTGGTTTTCTTCTCGCTTATTCGTACCTTTGCACGCGTAAAACCCAAAATTATGCTTCAAATCCGCTGTAAAAACAACAACGTCACAAAGAGCTTTCCTGAAGGAACATCGCTGCTCGACGTCTATCAGGAGTTTGCCAACGAGATTAAACTCCCCTACCCCGTGGTCTCTGCCAAAGTGAATAACGCCTCACAAGGACTCAAGTTCCGCCTCTACCAGAACCGTGACGTGGAGTTTCTCGATGCCCGCGAAGGAAGCGGACACCGCGTCTATGTTCGTTCTCTCTGTTTTGTACTCTTCAAAGCCACGCAGGACGTATTCCCTGGTTCCAAACTCTTTATCGAGCATACCATTTCACGCGGCTACTACTGTAACTTCAAGAAAAAGAACTTCGAACCTCTGGCTGACGGTGATGTAGAGCGCATCCGTGAGCGCATGCAGGAAATCATCAACCTCGATATGCCCTTCCGTCGCAACGAGGCAACGACCGAGGAGGCAGTCCGTGTGTTTGCCGAGAGGGGACTGACGGACAAGGTTAAACTCCTGGAAACCAGCGGACAGATATACAGCGACTACTACACACTGGGTGACACGGCCGACTATTACTATGGTCCGCTCGTCCCCTCTGCCGGCTACCTGACGGTGTGGGGACTGGAACCATACCACGACGGTATGCTATTACGCGTGCCCGACTGGAACAACCCCACCGTCCTGGCAGAAAAGGTTGACATGCCGAAGACCTACGGCATGTTTGCCGAGAAGACGAAGTGGGACATCATCATGCGGCTCTCGAATGCAGGCGACGTGAACCGTGCCATTCTGAAAGGCTATGCCTCAGAACTGATACAGGTGAGCGAGGCTCTGCAGGAAAAGAAAATAGTACAGATAGCCGAAGAGATAGACCGCCGTTTCCACGATGAGGAGAACCCTGTACGCATCGTACTCATCACCGGACCGTCATCGTCAGGTAAGACAACGTTCTGCAAGCGTCTTAGCATCCAGCTGCTGGCCTGCGGACTCAGGCCCCTGTCGTTCTCGACTGATGACTATTTCGTGAACCGCGTTGACACCCCGAAGCTGCCCAACGGCGACTATGACTTCGATAACATTGAGACGGTGGAATACTCGCTACTGGAAGACCATCTGCTACGACTCATGCAGGGTGAGCGCGTCGAGATTCCCGAATACAACTTCGTGACCGGCAAACGTGAATGGAACGGCAAGAAACTGAAGCTGTCGAACGACAGCGTGCTCATCATCGAGGGTATCCATGCCCTGAACCCGCTACTCACGAAAAAGGTTCCCGATACGGCCAAGTTCAAGATCTACATCTCAGCACTGACCAGCATCTCGCTCGACGACCACAACTGGATTCCTGTGCGCGACAACCGACTGCTCCGCCGTATCATCCGTGACTATAACAAAGGAGCCTACTCGGCTCGTGAGACCATCAGTCAGTGGAAGAACGTCTGTGAAGCAGAAGACAAATGGATATTCCCTCATCAAGAGAGTGCGGACGCCATGTTCAACTCGGCCCTCAACATTGAGTTTGCCGTGTTGCGAACCCATGCAGAAATCATCCTCGCCTCTGTGCCGAAAAACTGTCCAGAGTATGCTGAAGCACACCGACTACTGAAATTCCTACGTTTCTTCATTCCCATCAGCGACAAAGAGATACCACCCACCTCAATCATGCGTGAGTTCGTGGGCGGCAGCTCGTTCAAGTATTAATTGGTGGTGAGCACTTCCAGCAACAGGGGGTGCTCACTTTCCGTTTGTAGCAGCCAGTCGATACCCTGTTGCATCTCTTCCATGTTAGTGGCCTTTCGGTAGCCGACATGATTCTGCTGGCAGTTACCCTCAGCCGTAGCGTGATGTTCTGCTGCAACAAACTTGTCGCGAGCAGGACTCTGTTCCAAACCCTTGAGATGACTGAAGATGCCACCGCAACCGTTATTAATCAGCAGGATGCGGAAATTGCCGTGCAGATTCCGGTTCCACAGCGCGTTCTGGTCGTAGAAGAAACTGAGGTCGCCGATGACGCAGAAGACCTTTTCATCCGTCACACACGAGAAGCCTGCTGCCGTTGACAACGAGCCCTCAATGCCGTTGACACCGCGATTGCAGAACACAGGATGTTTCGCATAGATGTTAGCCAGACGGATGGCCATTGAGTTGGCATAATGGGCGATTTGTCCGCCACGGCGCGCCTCAAAATACTTCACGGCTGCAGCCTGGGAATATGGCAATTCGCAGGTTTCCACCTGCTGACGTGCCTGAGCGAGCAACCCCTCCCACTTCTGGACAAAGGGATGGGGCTTCTCCTGCAGTTTGAGGCGAATCATATCTGCCACCACCTCCGGGTCGCCCTGAATGACTTGCGTCAGGTTCATGAAGGTGTCGTTCACCTCGCCCGTAAGATTCACGGCCCACGTTTCCCGAGCCTTACGCAGGAAACGCTTAACGTGTTTACTGACGATGGAGCCGCCGGTATAGAGGACGAAATCAGGCACATACGACTCATCGTCCTGCACCGCCAGGACAGCCTCCTCTAACAACGGATTCATGGGCTGTCCACTGATAAGCATGGGACGCGCGGACTGCATGAACATGCGGAAGACGCGGTCCAGCATGACAGAAGACATGTCAGCCGGAATGAAGTCAATCTTGCGCTCTTGGGGGAGCTCAGGCGTGGAAAAGAGGAAGAACGGCTCGCTGATGGGGACGTTGATGTGCACGGGGGCATGCTTCTCCATCAGTGCCTCGTTCACCAAACGGTTGCAATACCAGCGGCTTTCCTCGTCATGAGGCTCTGGCAGGGAAACAGCCTTACGGACAAAGCGTCCGAGGGCATCGGGCTGCGGCAGCGTCTGGCCGTCGAGCTGATCAATCCACTGGGGCGGACGATCGGCCGAGATGACGACGAGCGGCCGATGCTGATAGTAAGCCTCAGCCACAGCCGGAGCAAGGTTCAGCAGCGCCGTGCCACTGGTGACACATACGGCGACCGGTTCTCCCGTGGCCTGCGTCATGCCCAGCGCATAGAAGCCCGCCGAACGCTCATCGGTCACGGGATAGCACTGGATGTCGGGACATTCGTTCAGGTTATGCACAATAGGAGAATTCCTACTACCAGGACAGAGCACCGCGTGGCGAATGCCGTGCGCCACGAGCAGGGCTGTGAGTATATTGACGTTTTCCTTGTTGCTGTACACCTTGTTTATTTACGATTTGCGGTTTTACTATTTACTATTTAAAAGATTACGCATGGTTTCCATCTTTGCCTCCGTCTCCTGCCATTCCTGTTCCTCCACGCTGTCAGGCAACAAACCACCTCCTGCATAAAGGCGATAACCGTCAGGAAGTAACTGCATGCAGCGGAGCGACACATACAGATGAGTGGAAGGGGGAAGGTGGAGGGTGGAAGATGGAAGGAGGATTGGCCCCATGAAACCGCTGTAATAACGGCGTGGTGAATGCTCGTTCTTCTGAATAAAGTCAAAAGTCTGAGGCTTGGGAAGCCCGCAGACGGCAGGCGTTGGGTGCAAGGTCATCAGTACGTCACCAAGATGCTGTTCATCGGGCAGTGTGAAAGTGAAGTCGCTGCGCAGATGTACCAGATGTCCAGCTCGTGCTGTATATGGACCACATTCGTTGAAATCACCCGTAAACTGTTCTAAACATTCGGTCAGGTAAGTAGCCACATAACGTTGTTCTTGAATATTCTTGGTGCTCCATAAAACATGCTCACCCTCACTATTTAAGTCATCCCCTTCTAATCTCATGGTTCCCGCCAAAGCGATGGTTTGCCATAGCCCGCCTGTATTCGACAGTAAGATTTCGGGGGTTGCTGTCAACCATGTACCGCTCTTGGGCGTAGAGACAAGGCATATAAACATACGCGGATAACGTTGGCAGGCATCACGAAAAAGGTCAAGGCCGCTACGTACAGGGTATGAAGTTACATTAACACTGCGTGCCAACACGATTTTACGGAATTCGCCCGACAACAAATGTGCATGGTAATTGGCAAAGTCTATGTGGTAATCGTCACGGGAGATATCCGTTTCCTTGAGAACCGAAGCTTCTGAAAGGACAGCACTTTCTAAAGAATCTATGAGACGAGTCTCAACCCTGTCTCCTCGTATCAGCATAATCGGCTCTTCTTCTGAAACAGCAAAAGGTGCCAGCACAAAACCTCGTTTGCCATTCAATTCCGCCAAGGAGAACAACTCCAAGGGTACCCCAGCGGTCTGTTCAACCAAAGTATAATGGTTTTGGCGAGGCAAGCGGTAGATAGCAAAGGCTTTCATGAGTTGACAATTGAGATTTGAGGTTCGAGATTTAGGATCTGAGGTTTAATCTTTATTGTTAGATTTGGTGATGACATAATTGGTGACACGAACGGTGGATATCAGTTCGCCTGCGCTGTTACTTATTTCAACATTCCACACATGAAGCGTGGTACCCTTGTGCTGAAGGCGAGCAACGGCTGTCACTGTATCACCTTCGCTGACGGCACGTACATGGCTGCCACTGACCTCAATACCCACGCACATCTGCCCGGGGCAGAGCGAACAGGATCCCACTCCAGCAACATTCTCGGCCAACGCTAAAGATGCACCGCCACTCAGGAACCCAAACGGCTGACGGTTTCGCTCGTCAACCTTCATGCGAGCGATACAAATATCATCCTCGGGCGTAGAGACAAACTCCATCCCGAGGGCAGTGGAAAGGTTGGGCTTTTCTTCTATGATTTGCTTGATTCTTTCAACATCCACGGGAAAGATTATTGATTACAGATTAAACATTATAATGAGAAAAGGAGGATCATTTAAACAGGGAGTATTCTTTGACGTCCCAAGCCAATGCTGAAGCTCCAAGAAGGGTTCGGTTTTCTTCATCAAGGATAGAAGCCAGAATCCTGACACGACCACGAAGGTTATGGAAGACGTTTTCCTCTATGGTCTGTCGGACACTAGGCATCAGCCATTCCACGAACTGAAGTATGTCACCCGTTAGGATGATTGCCTCAGGATTGAGTACCGAAGCATAATTGGCCAAGGCACGTCCTAAGATGACGCCCGAGCGCCTGACTGCTTCAAGAGCTATTGCATCTCCTTTCTGGCAACAGAACAGCAAAGACTTGACATTGACATTCTCTATATTACGCATCAAGGAAGGCACATCACTCTCTTTCAGCAAGTCACGAGCCGTTTGTACCATACCATAAACAGAAACGTAGGTCTCAAGACAGCCCCGGCTTCCGCAGCCACACTGGCGACCATCAGGAACAATACAGGTATGACCTATCTCACCGGCAAACCCGTTGGCTCCCAAGTGCGGCCTACCTGAAATGAAAATACTGCTGCCTACACCTGCATGGGTAAAGGTCATGACTATAAAATTCTTCATGCCGTGCGCACTGCCGTATGTCATTTCACCCAAAGCCGTCACATGGCCGTCATTGCCTACGGCAACGGCCAGGCCCAGACGATCGCGCAACATAGCTGCCAGAGGAACAACACCCTTCCAAGGCAGGTTAGAAGCGTTTTCGATGCATCCCGTCTTGAAGTTGGCACTTGGGGCACTGATGCCTATGGAGCGTATGAGCTCCAGGCCACCATTCTCCTCTGCCATCCGTATCAGCCTGTCGTAAAGTGCAGACACGAAATCATTTATATCATCATAGTCTAAGGTAGCGAACGAATCTTTTGCAATGACTTTTCCACGAATATTGACAATGGCATAAGTCGTAACTTCTAAACTTAAGTCAACGCCAAATACCCTGGTTTTAATCTTCATCTCTTCCATAATGCTTATACATTAAACATTAAACATTAAACATTAAACATTAAACATTATTTGAACAGCGAGTATTCCTTCACGCTCCAAGCCAGAACGGAAGCACCAAGAATTTCTCCTACGTTTTCGTCTAGTCCAGACATGATGAAACGCACCTTGTTCCTGATATTGTGGAAAACGTACTTATTGAATATCTCCTCAGCAGGTTCCAAAAGCCATTTTCCAGCTCTCGTAACACCACCCGTAAAGATGAATGCCTCCGGGTCAATTACTGACGCATAGTTAGCAAGCGACCAGCCCAAAGAACAGCCCGTACGGCGCATCACCTCAATAGCCAATTCGTCACCTTGTTCACATAAGGCGGTGATGGTCTTCGGTTTCAGATTACTGAGACTCCTCATCATGCTCGGCTCACTGCTTTCTTCCATTACCTCACGGGCCGTCTGGAGAATACCCTTTGCAGCCACATAGGCCTCGACACATCCACGCTTACCGCAGTTGCAGAGACGTCCGTTGATGTCGCAACACGTGTGGCCGATTTCTCCGGCAAAACCGTCAGCGCCCATGAATGGGAAAGAATCAGAATAGATAAAACTGCCTAAACCATGACCAAGAGATATCAACACAAAATCCTTGAGGCCATGGGCTGCGCCAAACTCATGTTCGGCTAAGGATCGCAAATGTGGCTTGTTTCCAATAGCCACTGCAAGTCCCAATCTGTCACGTATCATGGCGGATAATGGGATAATTCCCTTCCAAGGAAGATTGACGGCATTCTCAATACATCCAGTTTGCGTGTTTGAATTGGGAGCGCTGATGCCAATGGAACGGATGGCACCCAACGCATCGTTTGCCAGCATCATCTCAAGCAAACGTTCGCATAAACCCGAAGCATAATCATTTACATTGTCATAGTCAGTAGTTGGAAACTCTTCACGAGCCAAAATATTACCCCGGATATCAATAATAGCGTATATGGTGCGTTCAATACTAATCTGCACACCAAATACTTTTTCTTTCATTGAGGTCTCAATCATAGCTATTCTATTAAAGTTGTCGCAAATTTAGCAATTATTCGTCACGCGACCAAATGATTTACCGTTTTTTTTGCAATAATTGAAAAAATTATCCATTATGCACGATGAATTATGAATTATTTTGTACCTTTGCATCCAAAACAACACTTTATTAGTATGAACGTTTTAGAATTAAGTGAACAAGAAATAGGCAGACGCGATAGTCTGCAAGAGTTGCGACAGATGGGAATCAATCCCTACCCCGCCGCTGAATATCCAACCAATGCTTTCTCAACTGACATCCGTGACGAGTTCCAGGACGATGCGCCACAGCGCGAGGTATGCATAGCCGGTCGTATGATGAGCCGCCGTGTCATGGGTAAGGCATCATTCGTTGAACTGCAGGATTCCAAAGGACGCATCCAGGTATATATCACCCGCGATGACCTCTGCCCCGACGAGAACAAAGAATTATATAATACGGTGTTCAAGCGCCTGCTCGACATTGGTGACTTCATTGGCATCAAGGGTTTCGTGTTCCGCACACAGACGGGCGAGATTAGCGTACATGCCAAGGAGCTGACGCTGCTATCGAAGTCGCTGAAGCCGCTGCCCATCGTAAAGTACAAGGACGGTGTGGCATACGACAAGTTTGACGACCCTGAGCTGCGCTACCGCCAGCGTTATGTTGATCTGGTGGTCAATGAGGGAGTAAAGGACACGTTCCTGCAGCGCGCCACCGTCATCCGCACCCTTCGCAAGGTGCTGGACGAGGCTGGCTATACCGAGGTGGAGACACCAACGCTGCAGATGATTGCCGGCGGTGCTTCCGCCCGTCCGTTCATCACGCATTTCAATGCCCTCGATCAGGATATGTACATGCGTATTGCCACCGAGCTCTACCTGAAACGCCTCATCGTGGGCGGTTTCGAAGGTGTCTATGAGATTGGCAAGAACTTCCGCAACGAGGGTATGGACCGCAACCACAACCCCGAGTTCACATGCATGGAGCTTTACGTGCAGTATAAGGACTATAACTGGATGATGTCGTTCACCGAGAAGCTCTTGGAGACCATTTGTATCGCCGTGAACGGCAAGCCCGAACGCGAGATTGACGGAAACATTGTATCGTTCAAAGCACCTTATCGTCGTCTGCCCATTCTCGAGGCTATTGAAGAGAAGACAGGCTTCGACTGCAACGGCAAGACAGAAGAGGAAATCCGCGCATTCTGTCTGTCAAAGGGCATGGACGTAGATGAGACCATGGGCAAGGGCAAGCTCATCGACGAGCT
>JAEEGF010512857.1_pt1 | contig 15993 bp, 7 predicted proteins | sample 9134171 | NCBI WGS metagenome assembly JAEEGF01 (sample SAMN16246542, study PRJNA631951) | gut metagenome | biome: gut microbiome; feature: rumen; material: AP-attached | host: Bos | place: Iran: Karaj | collected 2018-10
CCAAGTACTGGTGGTATTGGTACATTGTTATTCACATTAATAGGTATATTAGTTATGGGTTGTGCAATAATCTTTGTAATTGCAAGAAATAGAAAGCTAAAGAATAGTGCAGCATCATTCATGGCTTTAGTAATGATGATTACATTAACATTCAGCTTATCATTTACATCTAATGCAGCCACAACTATTAGCCTTGGAAACAGTGAAGGAATAAATGTTGGTGCTCAGAAGGCAGTACCTAACGGTAAAGCAATATTTACAGTTCATCTTAGAGATGAAGGTGATGTACTTAACGTATATCAGATTGGTACAAGCTCATATGATGATGAGACAAAGACATTTACAGATGTTGAGTGGGTTCCTAACCTTTATAACTATTTAGGAAACTACAGTCTTGATACAGGTAACGATAATATTCCTACAGACCCTAGCCAGTTTACAAAGCTTAATGCTAAGGAACAGACAGATTTCCTTACATGGGTTTATGATTCAAAGGATAAATCTGGTGTTGGTTCTATCAACAAGATAGCAAGTAACCAGATTACAACATTACAGAACCCTACAACAAAAGAGTTCTATGCAACAATTAAAGATGTTGAATATGGTATCTACTTAGTAAAGGGCGAAAACCCAACACTTAATCTTTCATATTCAGTACTTACACTTTCAGCTGCACCAGAAATTCAGGGACCTATGGGTGTTTACTACTTAACAGGTGACCTTGAGGCTACACTTAAATATGCTGATGTTACAATCGAAAAGTACATCAACATGGCTAAGTCAGATGTAGTTAGAACAGGTGAGGTTGTAAACTTTGAAGTCGTAGGTGAAGTACCAGAGTATTATCCAATCGACGGTGGTGTAGTTTACACTAAGGATGATGGCGATGCATATACACTCTATGACTGGGATGCAAATTACACATTCAGTATTACTGATGATATGTCAGAAGCCTTTAGACTAGATCCTACAACACTTAAGATTTACCAGGGTGCTGACCCTGAAAACACACAGACATGGTCAGAAGTACCAACTGATTATTATACAGCTTTAATCGCTCCAGAATATAAGACTGTTGAAAAGACAGGTACTATTTGGTTCAGAGACAGCAAAGATACAGCAGGCTATTATTTAGTTAAATATGCACAGCCTAATGGAAACTCTTGGACAATCACATGGTATGTATATAACGACAATGAAGGTATTTTAAGAAAGATTGCAGACGGTTCAGCATCATCAGAGCAGGCTGTTATGGCCGCTCCAGATTCATCAGTTATTAATGCTTACCAGGAAGTAACAGGTGTTGAATCAGTTGGAACATTATCAAGAGTAGATAATAGACCTATCTTTGCAATTACATTTAACTATTCTAAGTTTGTAGATTTAGATAGCGAAACAGGCAAGTGGACAAGAAATCAGAAATATGTTGCTCTTACATATGATGCAACTGTTACAGATAAGTGCTTACCTGGAACAGAAGATAATACCAATACTGCAAAGTTATGGTATAGAAGCGATATAGCTGGACACTACACACCAGTAGAAGATACAGTTAGAGCTTACACCTATGCAATCAGATTAGTAAAGACTGATGGTGAAGTAGCAAACAAGTACTTACTTGGTGCAGAATTTAAGCTTTACAAAGAGGCATATGTTTACACACCTGATACATCAGCAGAAGGTGCAACAGAAGCAACATTTTCAGCTGAACCAACATCAGCTACATGGCAGTATTATAAGTTTGATTCATATGCTCAAAATGGTGAGTATGCTTCAGAATCAACAACACCTCCAGTAGATGATGCAGGTACATCACTTGCAACACTTGATTTAGCAGAATCTGCTGAATTCGAAGGAGGACTTAATACATACTTTAGATATGTACCAGTAGAAGCTGGCGAAGATGGTATTAACTACGATCACTATAAGGTAATCGTATACAAGCAGATGGCACTTCCAGATCAGATTGATAAGGATTCGACAGGCGCAGATTACCAGACAATTAAGGATAATACTATCAGCTCAGTTGATACAGAAGATGGTGTATTACTTGATGGTTTAGAGGATGCTTCATATGTATTAATCGAGACAAAGCAGCCAACAGGCTACAATGCTCTTACAGAAGCAATGAGATTTGAAATTAGAAGAATTAGTGCTGAGCAGCATGCTATGACAGAAAATGCAGCATACGAAACAGACGCAATCTTCTATTCAGCTAACAAGGTTGACCCTAACGATCCAGAAAAGACAATCGTAGATGCAGTAGCACTCGAAGAAGAAGATGGTGAGGGAAATCCAGTAATCAATTACTATCAGGGTTACTCAGATGGTATTTATGGAATTAATGTAAAGAACTACCAAGGACTTACACTTCCAAGTACTGGTGGTATGGGTACATTATTATTCACAATCATTGGCATCATCCTGATGGCAGCTGTAATACTACTAATAGTTGTAAAGCAAAGAAAATCTAACGTAACATACATGTAGTATCTGACGTATATAGGCAGGAGGCAGGTATCTGTCTTCTGCCTATTTTAAAATATAGGTATTGAGGGGCACGATGGGAGCAGGAAGGAAATTCAATTATATGAATTTGCTTTTAGTCCTAGTCTTCGTAGTAGGACTAGGTATTCTTTTGTACCCTAATATATCTGATTTTTTTAATCAAAGGAACAGTTCAAAATCAATCAGCGAATATGATGAGACAGTAGCACAGATGAACGAGGAAACAAGAAAGGAATTCTTTGAGGAATCTGAAAGCTACAACACAACATTACAATCCAATCCTGTAGGTCGTTTCGCAGATATGACTGAAGAGATGAAGCAGGAATACATGAACACATTGAACATCGATGGAAACGGAATGATGTGTTATCTGAAGATTGATAAATTAGGACTAAATCTTCCTGTTTATCATGGAACAACTGAAGATGTCTTACAGAAATATGTGGGTCATATCGAAGGTACCTCCCTTCCTGTTGGTGGTAAAGGTACACACTGTGGTCTTTCGGGACATAGAGGACTTCCAAGTGCGGTACTTTTTACAAACCTGGATAGAGTTGAGGTATCTGATGTATTTTCAATTATCGTTTTAGGTGAAGAGCATTTTTATCAGGTTGATCAGATAGTGACAGTTTTACCAAACGATATGTCACCTCTTGCTATCGATCCGGAAATGGATTACGTGACACTTGTTACCTGTACACCTTATGGTGAAAATACTCATCGTCTGATGATTAGAGGTGCAAGAATTGAAAAGGAACAAGCCGAAGAAGCAATAGAGAACACAGAAACTAAAAATTATGGCATGACCAGAGAACAGATTGTAAATGTTATCGCAGTTACAATGGGTTCTATTTTCCTATTTGTAGGATTGCCTATTCTTATATTCCCACCGGTTGTAAAGCCTAAGTATTATTTGCGACCATGGGATGACAATATTGAAGAAGTTTATAAGGCTGCAATTAAGGTTTCAGAAATGTCTACAAGAGCAAACTGGGAGACAGAAAATGTAACAGTAGCAGCTGATATTTTAGCAAAGCAAAGAAGATGGGACGACACATTAATCCATGAAAACAAATTGACCGAGGATGATGATGAAAGACCTTGGGATGAATTTGATTTCTATGATGAGTCTGTAGATTATGGCGAGGAAGATGAAGAGCGCAGAATTTGGGATGACAAGGTACTTGAAAAGGTAGACCAGGATTGGTCAGTCTTCGACCGCGTGAAAAATAAATTTAATCTATTTTTCTCCGATATACCTGATGTAATGGAAAGAGGTACACCTGAACCTCCTCCAGAGGATTTAAATCCTTATTTCAAGAAGGAAATCAATATCGGTGAGGATATTGTTGAAAGGTCCAAGAAAGGAAAGTAGTTATGCTTAAAAGAGTCTGGAAAAAGTATATGAACTACATATTGATATGCATTACAGGCTCTATGCTTATTCTGTTCATTTTTTCGAATAAGATTACTGTAAGTGTAATGGCAGACCCTAATGCGGAAGCAGGGACCGAGCCAGAAGTGACGGAATATGAAGAGAGTATAACTTTTAGTGAGGAAACCGGTAATCAATCTGCAGGCGAAGGTGCAACAGGAACAGGCACAGAAAGCACAGAGGGCACTGCTGGTACAGAAGGAGCTTCTGGCTCTGGCACAGGCGAGGGGGCAACAGGAAAAGAGACCGCAACAGAAACAGGAGGTACAACAGGAACAACGGGTACATCTGAAACAGGAACAGCAGGTACAGGTGGTTCAAATGAACAGGGTATAACCTTAGGTGATAATGAAGATTCAGGCAGTGCAGGTACTGAAACTGGAACGAAAGAAACAGGTGAAGAAGGTGACACTGATGATCCTGAAGAGAATGAATGTATCTGCGAAACTAAATGTACAGAAGAAGAATTTAATGCTGAATGTCCTGTATGTTCACAGAACTTTGCAGATTGTAAGGCTAAAGCTGAAGAGGAAGAAAAACAGTGTACATGTTTATCTCATTGTACAGAGGATGCAGTGGATGAAACATGTCCAGTTTGTCTTGAAGATTACACACAGTGTGCCTGTGAAGAAATATGTACCTGCGAGAAAAAGTGTAAAGATGGCAAGGTGGATTTGAATTGTCCAGTGTGTGCTAAAGATATTGAAAAGTGTTTAGGCCACGAAGAAGATTTCGCTGCAGTTATCCATTACACCATTGCAGGAGAGGCAAAGGAAGGAGAATTCCTTACACTTGAGGAAGCATTAAATGGCGCCAAGGCTATAGCAGAGGAAGTACATAGCGATGGTGATTCAAACTATATTCCAGTAATTGAAATCAAGGATGAGTTAAGCATATCTTCATCAATGGCTGTAGTTAACAATTGCACCTTTGAGATTGATATGAAGGGCCATAGGATTACACTGGAATCCGGTGCAACTATAGATTTTGCATCAAGCACAGTTACATTAAAGGATAGTACAGCTGCAGATATTAATTATGGAGCAGACAATACAAGACCAGGTGGAATATCTGGTTCTAGTGGTATGTTGTTTGCCGGTTCTGGCAAAATAACTTTTGCTTCAGGATACTACAATATTTCAAGCGGCACAGTATGCCACGGATTTACAGATATAGATGTAACTAACGGATATCTTATCAATTCCTCTGGAACTATAGCAGATACAGATTCGAAGCTGACAGTTAATGGCGGTTTCTTTGTATATGATGATTTGTTCAATTCAGAAAATGCTGGTACTTTGGTATGTCCAGAAAAGATGATATTGGCAGAGATGTCAGTATCAATCGGCGGATATGAGGTTCGCGGATACGGATTATCCAATGCACTTTTCAAGGTAACCCTGCAGTTACTTGGCGAAAGCGAATTCTACTATTCTACATTTGCAGAAGCCTTTGATGCGGCAACAAATATGAGTAGAAATAATGATGGAGCAAAGACTATTATTTCCATCAATGACCCAGCAATTACAAACGTTGCAATATCACAGACCTATAGCATGACACCAAATTCAAACGGCTATAGTCCTGTTGTACAGATAAATAATATTAACTTCACTAGAGGTGGAGCAGATACTATATTTGATGGCACTATGTTTGCAGTAGGTGCCGGTGAGCTGATTCTTAACGACTGTTCTATAAATGGTTTCATTGCAGAGGACCAGGTTTCAGTTAGCTCTATGATTAGAGTGGAATCAGGGGCAATGCTTTCTTTGGTTGGTTCACTGGATGTGGGAACAAGTCTGACTGGTAACGTGGCATTGCTTGGTGCTACAGCAGATGACCCAGGAGCAGGTGTATTCCTTAGAAATGGCGCAGTTCTCAAGGTAAATGGATACATTATTATTCACAACAATATCAGCTATAGTGAGACTGCAAATGCTGAAGGTGGAATAGATACAGCCCGCATCAACAGAAACCTTTATATGGAGGATGAAGCCAGAATTATTGTTGAGGGCGCTCTTCTTAGAACGGAAGGCTTCCTAATTGGTGTAACCATGGCAGCTGAAGAGATAAACACCGATGCTGTAGTTGGTGCTCTTGGCACGGATTATTATAATAATCTGTCTGCTGCCGGAATAAATGTGATGGACCTTACATCATTTTTTATGGATACATCTGCAGCATATTTCATGGTATATGATTTTGGAACAAATACGATTAAGTGGAGTAGAGGTGGAGCATTACTCCCAGAGGCAGGAGTATTTAGATTGGAATATATTCTTTTATTCATTGGATTAATAGGATTTATTTTTAGAGCGCTGTGGACAGCCCAAGATGATAGGAAGGAAATAGTCAGATATATCACTATAATGTCTCTTACATGTTTGGTTGGCGGTATTTGTTTTGGCGCAGTTCATGTATATCAGGATATTCAAAGAGTCAGAGCCAACAATGAAATTATAGCAAGCATGGGTGAAGTGACGGATGATTCAAACATGGGCGATAACGAAAATGTTGCAGAGGGTAATGTAACGGAGGTTACCTCTGTTGGAGACACATCTACATTTAAGGTAGTGGAAGAGCCTGCGGTTGAAAAATCTATAGTCCCTGCAGATGGCAGAGAATATATAGGTGTCATTGAGGTGGACCGCTTTGGTATTAAGCTTCCAGTGCTTTCTACATACACCGATGCGGATATGAAAACTACACCTTGTGTTTATCATGGGACAAGAGAAAATGGAAATCTTGTTATAGTTGGCCACAACTATGACAGTCAGTTTGGTGACTTCAATCTTCTTGGAAAGGACGAAGTTATTACTGCTAAGCTGACCATGTTAGATGGAACAGAATATGTTTATGAAAGCAAGCTTATGGAGAATCTCAACCCAGACCAGATAGATGAAATGCTGGCTGGTCAGTGGGATATGACTTTATTTACTTGTAGTTATTCAGGAGAGAAACGAATAACAATACGCTTTGATCTGAAGAGGTAAGACTTATGGAATTAATGGGCGTAGGATTGGATATGCTATCCATTTTAATTACGTTTGTTATTCTGGTGGGCGTTTTATTAGGTAAAAGAAATGCTATGAACGAATACTTCCCGATTCTTTTACTGATGAACGCCCTGGTTTTGCTTGCAGATATGGGCACAATTGTTTTTTCAGGGGATTCTTCTCATCTAACATTGCTTCGTATTTCTGTCATTCTTCAGGGTTCTTTTACGTTCGTAAGTTTGTCAGGATTTAATCTTTATGTGGATAAGTTGATTACAAGAAAAAGAGGAAGAAGACCGCTGTTTCGCAGCATTCCGTTTGCTATTTGCGTAATCATGATTCTGTTTTGGATATCATCTCTTATTCATGGCTATGCTTTTACAATTTCAAGAGAGGGTGAGTATTCACAAGGTCAGCTGTTTTTCTTTGTAGTTTTGGTAGGCTGTCTGTTTGTTATCTATATACTGTTCAGAATTATATACAATCAGATGACGGGTACCCTGGAAAGCACAGTTTGTATAGCACTTTATCTATTTATAGCGCTTCCATTTGTTGTGTTATTTGCAGCTCTAAGATGTCAGTGCTTTTCTATGTTTTATGCGGCGCTTACAATCAGCTTTTTGATAATGTTCATAGCCATCCATGTAACAAGGGAGCAGCATATAGTTGAGCAGAAGATGGATGATACTATTATGCAAACTGATTTGATTATTTCAGAGCTGCAGCCACATTTTATTTTTAATTCCCTTACAAATATCAAATATCTGATTAAAAAAAATCCAGAGGTGGCGGAAAATGCCATTGATAAATTTACAAAATATCTAAGGCGAAATCTGGATACGATAACGGACCAAGAGCTGATTCCTTTTTCTGAGGAGTTAGAGCATACAAGAACATATCTGTGGCTAGAGATGCTAAGATTTGGTGATTTAAAGGTTGAATACAGTATCGATAATGATGAATTCCTGATTCCACCATTGTCATTGCAGCCAGTTGTTGAAAACGCTGTTCGCCATGGCGTTACTAAGAAGGTTGGCGGTGGAACAATAAAAATATACGTGCGTGAAATGCCAGATTGTTATAAAATTACAGTAAAGGATGATGGTTTGGGCTTTAACTCAAAGGACCTTGAAGTGGATATTGCCAATGCTGGTATTTTGGACATCAGAAAACGCTTATTTGAAATGAATAGATCAAAGATATCTATTGCTAGTACCGAGGGGGTTGGAACTACAGTAACCTACATGATTATGAAGGGGGAGGTTAAGGATGATTCTGTTCAGCAATGACGATGAAAACATGGAAGATTTGGATGTAAATGATACACTGAGTGTAGACCAGGTTTTGCAGGAGAGAAGTGAAGCTGAGGTTGAAGCCGAAATAGAGGCACAGTCTGAGCCAGAGGTACTTGAATCAGAGATAAAAAAGGATATAGATTCACTGCTTAAAGAGCTTGAAGAAATCGAAGAATCTCTTGGCATGCAAACTCATTTTGACGACATCGAATTTCCGGAGCCAAGGCCAATCATTCTTCCACCAGTAAAATATCCTGAGCCTGCACCTAGCAGCATAAAGGTGGATTCTGCAAAGCTTGATGATGAGCAGCTTAACCAGATTATGCGTCAGTTCAAGAAAATTGATGCCATGGAAGCAGAAGTTAAGGCCATGAAAGAGGTCATCGACGAGAGACTTAATGTTGATTTTAGAGCCATGTATGAAAACATCATGGAAAAGACCAACATCGAAGCTATAAAAACATATAGAAATGTCCAGGCAGTTATTATCGAAGAGAACGCCAAGCAAAATCAGGCTTTGTTCGGTATCGACAACAAATCAAATTCTCTTAAGAAACGAATGAACAACGTGTTGGTATTTGCAATTGTTTCCTTTGTAGTATCAATACTTGTTATGCTTGTAACAATTTTACCAGCCATAGGAATAAAGTTGTTCTAAAGGAGAGGTATGGAGGACAGAAAAACAATAACCATTGCTATAGCTTTGTCTGCAGCAATGGTTTTGATGTTTATTGGGGTAATTATATATGCAAGGGTTCGTAAGCAGGAGCCTGAGGAGACGGCAGAAAAAGTAGTCACTGAAGAGGTGGTGGCCGATGAAGCTGCCGTTGTGCCTGAAATGGACGAAGAGGATTTTCATCAGGTAGATGTTCAGGTGGTTACCGTTGATGATGTGGATGTTGATAAGGAAGATTCTGCCATCAATGAAACTCAGATTGAGAATACCTACATCAACACAACACCACTGCTTCCTAGTATATACAATGAACGTGAGAAGGTTTTGAAGGAGCAGGTGGATATCAGCGGATTTCCAGACAGCTATGCTTTAAACGAACAAAAGAGCATAGAAATAGAGGACTCTAAGGTGTCGGTTCCTAAGGAGGTTTTCCTCTACAATACCGGTATCGAAAAATCTTCCAAAATTAGTGTAGAGGCCGTAGTTGATGACAAGGCAGGAATTGTAAAATCAATCGGTTGGAACAGCACTAAGCCTAGTGTACTGCAGCTTTCTAGCACCACTGGAACAAAGGTGGATTTAGAATATGTAGGAGAAAAATTTTCTGGAAAGGTGCCAGTTTCTATAATCGTAACTTATCAGACAGCGCCAGGAAATACAGCCACTAAGGAATTAATATTTAATGTTTATGTGGAGGAGATTTCTTACGGCGACGACCAGCTGAAGGATAAATCTGGCAACGAGCTGTTTCTTGATAAAAAAGGAAAAAAAGAGGCTCATGTTTCTGATTATGCTGGAAATGAATATTTTTATGGAGAGGTTAAGACAACAGGTTGGCAAACTATAGATGGAAAGAAATATTATTTCGGCCTGGATTCCTTACCTGTAACGGGACATCAAATCATCGGAGGCTTGCCATATGAGTTTGGGCCTGATGGTGTTATTTCATCGGCTGATATAGGAGAAATGGGAATTGATGTTTCCAAGTGGCAGAAGGATATTGACTGGAGCCTTGTTTCCGCATCAGGTGTGGATTTTGCCATTATTAGATGTGGATTTAGGGGGTCTTTATCTGGTCAGCTTGTGGAAGACCCATATTTTAGACAGAATATTGAAGGGGCAATCGCCAATGGAATCAACGTAGGCGTGTATTTCTTTACCCAGGCTATTACAGAACAGGAGGCCATTGAGGAAGCATCCATGGCTATTCAGATGTGCCAGGGTTATCAGATTACATTACCTATCTATATTGATTCGGAAAATGCCGTAAATGGTAGAGCTAATAATCTGGATAGGGCAACAAGAACCAGATGCTTGGCGGCCTTTTGCGAAACCATTAACAACAGTGGTTATACAGGCGGTGTGTATGCCAGTAAAACCTGGTATTACGACAAGGTTTATGCCCAAAGTCTGGAAAAGTATAATATATGGGTTGCACAGTACAATACCGAATGTAACTATGTAGGCAAGACTGATTTATGGCAGTATTCATCAAAGGAAAGTATCGCCGGAATAACAGGATTTGTAGACGTCAATCTGGTTAGAAAGAAGGATAAATAGTGTAACTAGTTTGTAACAAGAGTGGTTTTATAATGATTTCAAAGATGAGTATTATATGCTTTTTTGAAATTGGAGATAAAGCCATGGGAAAAAGAATAGTGAAAAGATTTTTTGCAGGAACCATAGCAGCCATTATGTTGACTGCTATGGTTCCTGTGTCTATATCTGAAAATATATTTGGCGGAATTGGAAAAGTAGAAGCTGCTAGTGTTTCATATATTCCAATGACTATTGCAAGCGGTTTTAATTCCGACGTAATTATGGATAGTGGTGAGACACTTAATAACCAGGCGGCAGCAGATCAGATGAACAATCTTTCCATTGGTGGTAACTGTTTCTATTCTGCTGGGTATAGCTCAACAGGTGGTCTTCCAGCTAACAAGATTGTCGCAGATAAATCAGGTACTGTTTCAGGTTTGAGCTGGACACTTGGTGATTACAAATCTAACAATGATATGAGACTTTCACCTGGTTCATCGGGAACCTTTACATTTAATACAGTTGGAGTTTATCAGAAGGTTTATTTTCTTGTAACAGCAGGTGGTATTCCAGGTAGCTCAGCTACTATGAATACAACAATTAATTATTCATCTGGTAGTGCAAGTACATCTAAATTTACTGTTGTAGATTGGTATTCAAGTACAAATTATGCTAATGCAACATTTAAACGTGTATCAGCAGGAGAGGGGATTAACGGAAGTACTTCTTCAGGTCCATATTTTACACGTTGTGTTATGAATTTGGATACAACCAGACTTGTAAATAGTATCACTATTAAGAACACTGCTTCTTCAGGTATCATTAACGTATATGCGGTAACAGGTGTTACAGCTGCGGTATCTGCACCTACAAACCTTAAGCTTGAAGGATGTGCTGCACTTAATGCTACATGGGATGCAGTTACAGGTGCATCTTCATACAGAATTGATATTGCAAGGGATGCGAACTTTACACAAATCGTAGGTGATTATAATAACAAGACTGTTTCAACAAACTCTTGTCAGGTAAAGGGACTTTCAACTGGAGTTCAGTATTACGCCAGAGTAAGAGCTGTTGATAAGGATGGAGGACAGGGGCCATCTTCAGCAGTAGTAAATTGTAAGTCAGATTATTCATTTACTTATAAAGCTGCTGATAATAAATTTGAAGCAAATTGTACAATTGATGGTTGTGAATACGATAAAGACCATAAGATGCAGTATGAACTGAAGGCTGAGGACACTGTATATAACAGACAGCCAGTTCCTGCTACATTAGACAATTCAAACGCAAGCTTTTTTACAGCAGCTACAGGCTACAGCGTTGGAGAAATAAATTATTACAAGACAAATACATACGGAAGCACAAGTGAATCTGGTGCAACATCACTTGGAACAAATGCACCAAGAGATGTTGGTTACTATTTCGCAAAGGTTACATTTACAAAGGGTAGCTCAAGCTATTCAATCGTAAAGCCATATAAGATTTATCTTGAAGATGCAAACTTTGCTCAGGAAAAATTAAATAACGTATACAACGAAGAGGAGCAGTCTACAATCACAAAGGTAAAGGGTGATTCTGCAGTTTCTAATCTAAGAGTTGTACTTAACAATTCAGCAGATCAGATTAAGATTTATAAGATTGCTGATATGTACTACAACAATAACAACAAGGATTATGATGACCTTACCTGGGATACAGACGCAGTTTCATCATGGCTTGCAGCATCAAGCTACAGCAGTGATGATACATATAAGGCTCCTAAGAGTATCGATAGTATGACATCGGCCCTTAAGAATGAGTTCTACAAGGACATGCTCACTGATGAGGTTATGGAAGCTACACTTGTAAGGGATACATCAGTGGCAGAGCTGATGAATGAAGGCGATGTTGTTAGCGCACTTAACGAGACAGATGGTAGCTACTATGCATACTTTAATGATATGAACTTTGGTAGATATATTATTGCCGCAACAAACAGTGGCGGTACTGCATATACACCAGTAGTTATCGATATCATTCCTTATCAGAATGGTCCACATACAGATTGGTATGTAATCAGCGAGTTCACAGCTTACCTAAAGGAAGTTGTTGCAACTATAGATAAGAGCATCAATGGTCATGATGTTTCTGATGCAGTAAATTATGGTGAAGTTGTAACCTTCAAGGTAGATGCAACTCTTCCATCTATGTACGCAGACCGTTCAACAGTTGGTACAGGTGGCCGTGAATACACATTGCAGATGATTGATACTATGAGCCCATCCTTTGCACTGACAAATGAAGAGCCATATTTGACATACAGCATCGATTCTGCAAATGTTCAATATGCCGATGTACCATTTGAGCTTGGAAGGGAATATTCATATTACGTATTTTCTGACACAGCCGTTGCAAATGCAATTCCAATCACAAAGGATAATGAAGCTGATTACAAGTACGATGCAGCTTCTAATCTGATCGGAAAATATGCAGTTCCTCAGACAGGAACACTTTATAGTATTAGTCATAGTGTAGACGATACAGGTGTTACAGAAATAGTTGTAAACTTTAATGTTAGTGCGCTGAAGTCATATCTTAAAACACTTATGGCTACAGCGGGGGTATCACCTAGCGAAGTAACAGTATCACTTAATTACAAGGCTACAGTTACAGAGGTTGTAGAGGTAGGAACAGATAACAACACCAATACAGCTAAGATTGTATTTGAAAAGAGTACTGGAGAGATTGATAGCACAGAGGATGTTGTAAGAGGTTACACATACGCACTACGTGTGATTAAGAAGGATGGAAAGGACGATTCTTTCTTAGCAGGTGCTCAGTTTAAGATTTATAAGGAAGGTGATGTATTCCTTAAGGCTGCAGATTCTGATACTTATGTATGGAAGATGCGAGTAGGCAGTGAGGATACAGAAGCTCCTGCAGATGTTGCAAATGTAGAAGAGGTTTTAACTACATTTGAAAATGACGGTCTTACAAGTAACTACTATGTTCTCACAGAAGAATATGATGAGGCTGGCACCACATCAGAAGGCGTTGAATACGCAGCTGGTGATACAGTTGTTAAGATATTCAATATATACACACAGGCTATTAATAACACAGCTGATAATACAGTAATATCAACAGGTGAGTTTGTATCAGTAGCCAATGCAAATGGTGTATTGCTTAGCGGATTAGCAGAAGGTAACTACATCATCGCTGAGACAAAGGCTCCTAGCGGATACAACGATTTGGCAGAAGATATAATGTTCTCAATCTTTAGAATGGATGATTCTGAGGCAGCCCAGTACTATCAGGGTAGCTTAAAGAACTTCTACGAGATTGGTGATACTCCAGATACTAAGAAGCTTAACGAGAGCAGCACAGTTCTTCTTACAGTCCTTAACTACAAGGGACTTGTACTTCCTAGCACTGGTGGAATGGGTACATTGATATTCACTATCATCGGTATAAGCTTAATGGGATGTGTAATCCTGTTATTGATTACTCGCAAGAAAAGAGATAGCAGTTATTATATGTAAGAAGTTATTATGACATAGCAAAAAAGGAACGTTTTTTGGAACGTTCCTTTTTTAAATTTATAGGTTATACAGATTGATTTTTGATGATTTCAAAGCCTAATTTCATGGCCTTGTCAGGGAGGTCTGGGTTTAGGATTTTATCTAATAGGAAGGTGGCGCCTTCAATTCCGCATTCTCTATAGTAGAAATGCACTGTAGTAAGACTAGGAGAAAGAATAGAAGATGGCTTGCTTTCTCCGAATCCAGCAACAGCAATATCATCAGGAATTTTTATATTATTCTCATTTAGATATTTGATGGCGCCCAGAGCTATAGTGTCTGTGGCGCACAATATTGCATCGATATTTTTATTTTTGCTAAGAAGAGCCTTCGTGTTTTCGTAGCCGTTATCCATATAGAATGGGCCTGCTTTGATTAGGTCAGAAGAAGGTTTAATATTGTGCTTTTCTAAGGCATCAAGGAAGCCCTTCTTTCTATTTACGCCAACAGCGATATCCTTTTCAGTGACACCGATGTAGGCTATGTTTTTATGGCCTTTACTTACAATGTAATCAGCTAATTCGTATGCTGCTGTGTAGTCATCATGGAAGATGCATGTGGAAATATCAGTCTGCTGTCCAAGGACTACATAGGGAATGGTAAGGTCCTTAAGGGCCTTTTTGTGTTTAGGTGTAAGGACTGTTCCAAGCAAGATGATGCCATCAACGATGTTCTGCTTGAAGGTGTTAATAAATTCTATTTCTTTTTCATCTTGGTTATCAGTGTTGGCTAAAAGCATCTGATAGCCTTTTTTATTTAGGACTTCACCAATACCGGCCACAACCTGTGAAATGGAATCGGAATCTATTTTAGGAATAATGACGCCGATAATTTTAGTCTTTTTAGTTCGAAGGGTTTGGGCCTGGGTAGATGGAATGTATCCAGTTTCATCTATTACTTTTGCTATGGCCTGTCGTTTTTCTTCGCTTAGGTATCCGTTGTTTAGATATCTGGAAACCGCCGCTGTAGATACGCCGGCAAGCTTTGCTATCTGATTAATATTCATGGGTGTACTCCTAAATATTATTGAAATCGTTTTCACTATTATTATATTTGTAAGGCTGGTCTAAATCAAATTTTGTAACGAAAATAAGGGATTTAGTTCTTTTTTTGTGAAAATCATATAAAAAAGCTGTGAAATCGTTATCACACATTACTAATAGGAATTTTGAACTATCTGTTATATAATGTCGCCATGATGTGAAAACGATTTCACATATTTCAGAATTAAAGGGAAAAATAGAAAGGAAACAACATGGATTACAGATCATGTGCAAGCCAAATCTACGAGCAGATTGGTGGAAAGGATAATTTAATCTCAGCTGCACACTGTGCAACTAGACTTAGATTAGTAATCGCTGACAACAGCAAGGTAAATGTGCCAGCATTAGAAGAAATAGAAGGAGTTAAGGGTGTATTTGATGCATCTGGTCAGCTTCAGCTTATCATCGGAACAGGTACAGTTAATAAGGTTTATGATGAGTTTATTGATATCGCAGGTATCGAGGCATCTACTAAGGAAGAGCTTAAGCAGGTGGCTGCAAGCAAGGCTCCATGGTGGAAGCGCGCTATCAAGACTCTTGGTGATATCTTTATCCCAATTATTCCAGCTATTGTAGCAACAGGTCTTTTAAATGGTTTACTTGGTGGTCTTGTACAGATTTGGCCATCAATGGCAGATTCATATTTCTATAATCTTGTAAATATGTTCTCAAATACTGCACTTACATTCTTACCTATTCTTATTGCTATCTCAGCAGCTAAGATTTTTGGTGGAAATATCTATCTTGGCGCAGTAATTGGTATGATTATGATTCACCCAAGCTTAGTTAATGCTTGGACAGTAGCAAGCGGTGCTGAAACTTCTACACTTTGGTCTTGGTTCGGCGCTTGGAACATTGATAACGTGGGTTACCAGGGACACGTTATTCCAATCGTTCTTTCAGTTTGGTTAATGTGTACTATCGAAAAGAAGTTACAC
>JAEEGF010537179.1_pt1 | contig 15992 bp, 14 predicted proteins | sample 9134171 | NCBI WGS metagenome assembly JAEEGF01 (sample SAMN16246542, study PRJNA631951) | gut metagenome | biome: gut microbiome; feature: rumen; material: AP-attached | host: Bos | place: Iran: Karaj | collected 2018-10
TGGTGGGCCCTCCGGGACTTGAACCCAGAACCTGCCGGTTATGAGCCGGATGCTCTGACCGATTGAGCTAAGGGCCCGGAGAAGATCAATGGTCGGGGTGAAAGGATTTGAACCTTCGGCCCACTGCTCCCAAAGCAGTTGCGCTACCAAGCTGCGCTACACCCCGGTGACGCTTAAACCAGTGAAACAACATTGGAATATTAGCACGGCAAAGCCCCTTAGTCAAGGGGCTTTGCAGATTTTTGCATATTATTTTTTTTGCTTTTTTTTCTAGTACCCTATCATTGTCGCAACTATGATAAGTATCACCTGAAGAGCGAAGCACCAAGCGTACACGGGCAGGAAGAATTTGTACCACTTGTTCAGAGGGATCTTGGCGATGCCGCAGACGGTGGCCACTGAGCAGGTGGGCCAGAGCATGTTGGAGTAGCCGTCACCGAACTGATAAGCGAGGACGGTCACCTGCCTGGATACCCCTGCCAGATCTCCGAGAGGAGCCATGATGGGCATGATGGCTGTGGCCTGGCCTGAGCCGGAGGGGATGAAGAAGTTGATTATGTTCTGAGCCACCAGCATGGCGATGGAGGAGCCCACCCTGCCAAAGCTGGTCATTACGCCTGCCATGGAGTGCACCACGGTGTCGATAATGGAGCTGTTCTGCATGATTATAAGGATCACGCGGGCAAGACCCACAACGATCATGCCAATGGCCATTTCCTTGTAAGCGGTAAGGAAGTGATCGCCCACCTCCTGGGGCTTGAAGCCTGCGACTATGGAAACGAACAGGGCGGAAATGATGTAGATGGCGCTCATCTCGTTGATCCAGAAGCCCAGCTTCAGGGAGCCGTAGACCATGGCAAATACGGTGAATATCATGGAGAAGAGTATTATCTTCTGGCGGGTGGTCAGCTCGGAGGGGCCGTCAAGATCCAGCTTGAAAGACGAAAAATCCGAATCCGCCACATAGCTCTTGGAAGGATCCGCCTTGACCTTGTTGGCATAGCGCATTACAAGAACGGTCATCAGCAGGTACTGAAGCACGAAGATGACCCAGCGGTAGGCAAGGCCGGAGAACAGAGGCAGCTCCGCCAGAGCCTGAGCGATGCCTATGGTATAGGCGTTGGTGGTGGCTGAAGCAAAGCCTGTGGCAACACCCACATAGCACATGCAAATGCCCACGATGGCATCGTAGCCCATGGCTATGGCAAGGGCCACGAAAATAGGCGCCAGGCCGTATACCACCTCCAGCTCGCCGTAGGTAGAACCTGCGATGGCGAAGATCAGCATGCAAAGAGGTATGAACCACTTGCTGTCCTTAGCCTTGCTCTTCAGCAGCTTGTTTATGGCTGCGGTAAGGGCTCCGCTCTGCATAACGCTGTAGACCCAGAAGAAGCCGAAGCCCAAAAGGAAGATGATATTAGCCACAGCTATGAAGCCGTTTGGAATGGCTACAAACACCTGGAAGGGGCTGATGGGCGACTGCGCCACACGGGTGTAGCTGTCCGGGTCCACAACAGTATAGTCCGTCGCCTCATCCACATAGCGCTCATAGCTGCCCGCGGGAATGATATAGGTGCATATCGCTACTATAATGATGATAAAGAACAGGAGCACAGGAGTGCTGGGCATCCTGAAGCCTTTTTTCTTTTCGAGAGTAGACATATTCTCTCCTTTCTGTGTACGCAGTGAATTCATTTACGGTTTTAATTATACTGTAAATCTTTAATGTGTAAAAGTTAAAAATATGGCAAAAAATAAAAAGAGGCCGGATATCTCCGGCCCCTGCGGGCTGCTTTAGCCAAGAACTACTTCCTTTGCCTTCTCAGGCTCGAAGTAATTGCGGATATCGCTGATGTTGTAGGTGCCATAATCGGGCAGAGCCTTGCCGTCTCTGAAATAGCTGCAGATGAAGCGTCTGCCGTCGATGCTGGTCCAGTTCTCCTGATTCCAGGTCAGATAGCCGTCCTCGTCGGTCTTCTTCTCTGCAAAGAAGAGATCCACCTGGCGGTTGTCATTGGCGATCAGGTCTATGAGCTGATCCTTGTCCAGATCCAGCTCGCACTTTTTGATATTGTCCTTTACAAGCATTTATTGCCTCCTGAAAACTGCGATGTTTATCAAACCACTGATAAATATACAGCATTTATCAGTGATTTTCAATATTGGATCCAAGTCCGTCCTACTTGAAGTTGTATGCGGTGACGATGGGCTCTCTGCCTTCGGTCTTGTCGTTGAAGTATTCGTACATGGAGATGCCAAGGAAGGATCCGCTCACGTTGTATATGTTCTTGTAGCCGTTGCCCAGCAGCTGGCAGTACGCATAGTAGCTGCGCTGGGAGGATCTGCAGTGGAGATATACGGGAACGTCCCTGGGAACCTCGTCCATGCGCTCTCTGAGCTGGCCCAGAGGGATGTTCTTTGCCCCCTTGATGTGGCCGGCCTCGTATTCGGAAGGCTCGCGCACGTCTATGATGCAGGCTCCGCTCTCAGCCAGGGCCCTTACATCGCTTACATGCACCTGCTTAACTCTTCCGCTGAGCACGTTAAGGCCCACCAGAGCCGCTATGTTGACGATATCCTTGGCGGTGCTGAATACGGGGGAGTAGCAGAGCTCCAGCTCCTTAAGATCCTCCAGGGTGCCGTTCATGGTTATCAGGGTGGCGATAACATCCACGCGGCGGATAACATTGCCTGCGCCTATGCACTGGGCGCCCAGGATGCGGCCTGTGGGAGTTTCGAAGACAAGCTTGAAGAAGATGGTGCTGTTTCCGGGCATGATGCCTACCTTATCGGTTCCGATGACGTAGGCGATCTCGCAGGGTATGCCTGCGGCGGCAGCGGTCTTTTCGTTCAGGCCGGTGGATGCCACGTTAAGGTCGAAGACTCTGATGCAGGAGCTTCCGATATAGCCCTTGTTGTTTACAGCCTGACCGTAGATGTGGCCTGCAGCGGCTCTTGCCTGACGCTGTGCCGGGCCTGCCAGAGCCAGTCCGCCGTACTTTCTTGCAAGGCGGTCGTAGGTCTCGATGGCGTCTCCCACGGCGTAGATGTCAGGATCACTGGTCTGATAGCTTTCATTTACCTTGATCCTTCTGTTGGAGATCTCAAGGCCTGCATCTGCAGCCAGCTTGGTCTCCGCCGCAACGCCGATGGAAAGGACCACTGCATCTGCGGGAATCTCCACGTCAACACCGTCCTTGCTTGCCACCACGAAGCCGTCCTTTATCTCCTTCAGCATGGAAGAGAGGTGAAGCTCTATGCCGTGGTCGTCCAGCTCCTTGTGTATCATTTGGACCATGTCATAGTCCAGAGGTGCCATCACCTGGTTCATGCCCTCGATCAGGGACACGTGGATGCCGTTCTTGCTTATGTTTTCAGCCATTTCCAGGCCTATGAAGCCGCCGCCGATGACTGCGATGTTTTTGCAGTTCTTCTCCAGCATGTAATTGCGGAATTTGACGGTGTCATTTACATTTCTGATGGTAAAAACGTTTTCGCGGTCTATGCCTGCGATGGAGCGGGGCCTGATGGGGCTGGCTCCGGGAGCCAGTACCAACTTGTCGTAGTTCTCCTTGTACTCCTCGCCACTCTCCAGATTCTTTACGGTGACGGTCTTCTCGTCCTTATTGACGGAAACTACCTCGCTCATGGTGCGCACGTCGATGTTGAAGCGCTTTTTGAAGGCCATGGGGGTCATCATTATAAGCTTTTCGCTGCTCGCCACATCTCCGCCGATGAAATAAGGCAGGGCGCAGTTGGAGAAGGAAACGTGCTCACCTCTCTCGAATATGATGATCTCCGCGCTCTCGTCCAGTCTTCTTGCTCTTGCAGCAGCGCTGGCGCCGCCTGCAACTCCGCCTACAACAAGTATCTTCATGTCTTATCCCTCCTGTTTTATTATCTTACTTTCTCCAGAAGCAGTAGAAGCTCGGAGTCCTGTTGGCGCAGTCCTTTACCAGGACATCGCCCTCGCAGTAGCAGAAGTTGCCGTCAACCTCGACCTTGCCCACTCTTCCGGGCTCGTCAAACTTGTCAGGCTCCTGTGAAGGATCCAGCACGCAGAACTTGCCGTCCTCGCGGACTGAAATGACGACTATATAGTGTCCACCGTGGGTGAACACGCCGATGTATTTGCTTCCGTCCGCCTCTTCCCTGTCGCCGCCGGAGTGAGCCACAACGCAGCCGCCGGTCTGAAGGCACTTCCTGACGTCCTCGATGTCTGAGGTCATCTTAAGACGGAGATTCATTTTCTCCGCAAAGGCAGGCGCATAAATAGGATAATCGGTGCCCCAGTGGGGAGCGTTGGCGCCGGACTCGTAGGAAAGATTCAAAGCCTCCACAAGGCCGAAATCAGGGTCTATCAGCAGTCTGTCTGCCACCATGGCTGCCGCGCAGAGACCGCAGGCAGTCTGATAGAAGGTGGAATTGTGAGCAGCAACGCAGTCGGGATCCGCGGTATTGCACTTGTAGATCATGTAGGGATATCTGTGCTGATTGTAATACTTCATGAGAGCTTCCTTTCCTATCTCCAGAAGAGATAATAGCTTGGGGTACGGTTGTCGCTGTCCTTGATGAGGATCTCGGGCTGGCAGTAGCAGAACTTGCCGTCTACCTCTACCTTGCCCTTGCGGCCCTCCTCCTCGAATTTTCCGTCCTTGAGAGAAGGATCAAGTATGCAGAGCCTTCCGTCATCGCAGAGGGATTCCACGAAAATATAGTGACCGCCGTGGCTGAAGACGCCAGTGTATTTGCTTCCATCAGGATCTTCCCTGTCGCCGCCCACATTGGCCACGACGCAGCCGCCATTCCTGAGACAGTCCATGACCTCGTCCATGCTTCTGCTGAGCTTGAGCTTCAGTCCGAACTTGTTTGCCAGAGCCTGAGAATACACCAGATAATTGGTCCCCGCCTCAAAGTTTGCCTGAGTATCATAGGAAAGCTGAAGGGCTTCCTTGATGCCGAAGTCATCGTTTCCTATAGTCAGCTTGTCAACGACCATTATGGCGCTGGCCAGGCCGCAGGCTGAGCTGGCAAAGGTAGAGGTCTTGCCCCAGGGAGCATCCTTGAGCATGGTGCCGGTCTCGTACTTGATATAGGGATAATCAAGCTGATTTACATATTTCATAAAACCACTCCTTTCAGTGAATTGAAATACTCATAACATTATCATTTTATCTTTTTACGCGAAATAAAACAAGAGGAAAGAGCCTGAAGCCCTTTTCTCTTTGTCTTTTGTTTATCCTATCTTTTCGCCGTCTATCAGCATCAGATCGATATTTGAATAATAGTCCAGAGGATCGCCGCTCCATACCAGGATGTCGGCGTCCTTGCCGGGCTCGATGCTGCCCACGCGGTCCGCTATGCCGGCGAACTCCGCGGCCTTGATAGTCCAGGCCTTCAGGATCTTTTCGGGCTGAAGCCCCCACTTCCTGAGCAGGCACATGTAGGGCTGGATGACCTGACCGTTGAGCATGGGATGGTTGGATTCCATGCACCAGTCAAACCTTGCGTCGTTCAGCTTTGAAGCGTTGTCCAGCTTGCCCTCGTCGGATTCCTGTCCGCCGGTGTTGCCGTAGAGGGAGCCCATGCAGACGCGGACATTGTGTTCAGCAAGGAAATCCTGCATCTTGAAAGCGTCCTGCGCCATATCAACAGTGTAGTTCAGCCCGAATTCTTCCGCGATGCGTACCGCAAGGCGGATGTCGTTCTCTGATATCGCGTAGAATTTGCACAGCATGCCGTCGAACACCCTTGCCAGCATTTCGGTCTTCATGTCAAAGGGCTGGGGCTTGCCGGAAGCCTTGGCATCATAATATGCCTTAGCCTTGAAAAGCTCGCCCCTTATCATGGCGCCTGTAGCCATACGGGTCTGGGGGGACTTCTGCTTTCCGCCGTAGTTCTTTCTCGGAGCATTGGTGAGGACGAACTTGAAGGCCGCCTCTTCCTTTATTACCATGGAGCTGAAGCTTTTGCCGCCGGTCTTGACAACCACGTAAGTGCCGCCTATAAGATTATCGTTTCCGGGGCCTGAAAGCATGGAGGTGACGCCGCTTTCCCGCATCTGCTCTATGCCTTCATCGAACATGTAGAAGGCGTCCAGCGCCCGCATCTGGGACTGGATGGGACTGCCCTGCTCATTGGCCTCCTGACGGTCGAAGCGGTGTATCTGCACCGCTATGCCAGCGCTGCTGCCTGCATCCACGAAGCCCGGAGTCACAGGCCTGCCCTTGGCATCGAAGACCTCTTCGTCCTTCTTCGCCCTCAGACCTTCACCGATCTTGACGATCTTTCCGTCTTCCACGCGGATATCGCGCTTTTCGCCCCAGAGTCCCGCCATATCATAAAGACTTGCGTTCTTAATAAGCATTACAGCACCTCCCCGTTCTCAAGGCGGACAACACCGTCGACTATAACGGTCTCTGCTTTGGCCATGGTCTCCAGAGGATGCATGTTCCAGATCACGATGTCCGCATCCTTGCCGACCTCTACGCTGCCTACACGATCGTCGATATCCACGCACCATGCCGCATCGATGGTAATGGATTTCATTGCCTTGGGCCTTGAAAGACCATGCTTTACATGAACTGCCACCTGTGTGAGCATTCCCTCCATGGGGATGACACCGCTGTCGGTGGTGATGGCAAAGCGCAGCCCCGCCTTCTCCATGATGGCAGGAGTCTCAAGGCTCTTGTCAGCCAGCTCGTTCTTGCTCTTGCCCCCAAGGGAGGGTCCGAAGATATAGCGGAAGCCTGCTTCCTTCAGGTCATCAACGATCTGCCAGCCCGCAGTGCAGTGCTCCACAGAGAGCTTCAGGCCGAATTCCTTAGCCATACGGATCGCTGCAAGGATGTCCTCAGCGCTGTGGGCATGGATCTTGGTGACGGTATCATCAAAGATCATCATCAGGGAATGAAGGCCGAAATCGTACTTCCAGCCGTTGTCCTCCCCCGCCTCGTGGGCAAGATACTTTTCTCTGTAGTTTTTGACCTTAAAGAACTGCTCCCGCATGAGTGCTGTGGCACCCATCCTTGTGGCGGGGGACTGGTTCCTCTTGGAATAATTCATTTTGGGGTTCTCACCCAGGGCCATCTTGTAGCCGTTCTCAGCTCTTATAATGCGGCTCTCCCGGGAATCTCCTGCGGATTTGACCGTCATGTAGGTGCCGCCGATAAGGTTGGAGCTGCCGGGGCAGACCGCCATGGAGGTGACGCCGTGCCTTAAGGCTCTCTTAAAATCATCAGAGTCAAGATCTATGGCGTCGCAGGCCCGAAGGCCCAGCTGTATGGGTCCTGTGATCTCGTTGATGTGGCTGCCGCCATCGGACATGCCGCCCAGATGGCAGTGAGCCTCCACAAGACCGGGAGTCACCACTTTACCCTCGCAATCGATGAGCCGGACATCGCCGGCCGCATCGATCTGAGGAGCTATATCTTTGATCTTTGAGCCTTCGATCAGGACATCGTATTTACCGTGTCCCAGAGGGCCCATAGATATAAGATCGCAGTTTTTAAGTAATATCATTTAGATTTCGCCTCCGTTAAGTACTCTGTCTATCTCCGAGGGAGAAGCGTATACGAAGTGGCCGGGATATATCTCCACCATGGAGGGCTGCTCCTTTGTGTAGTCGTGCATTGTGGGATCGTAGGCATGGCGCACTCTGCGCTTTTCCTTCAGAGGATTGGGTTCGGGGATAGCGGATAGCAGCGACTTGGTATAGGGATGTATGGGGCGCTCATATATATCGCTGGCGTAGCTTACCTCCACCAGCTTGCCCTTATACATTACTCCGAGTCTGTCTGAGAAGTACTTTACGACCGACAGGTTGTGGGCGATGAAAAGTATGGTCAGGCCCATCTCGTCCTTAAGATCGTTCAGCAGATTGATGACCTGCGCCTGTACCGAAACGTCAAGAGCGGATACGGGCTCGTCGGCAATTACCAGCTTGGGGTTTATCACCAGCGCTCTGGCAATGCCTATTCTCTGGCGCTGACCGCCGGAGAACTCGTGGGGATATCTGGTGGCGTGCTCCTTGGTGAGGCCCACCTTGTCCAGTATATCGTAGATCTTCTCATCAACCACCTTCTGATCCTTGATGCCCCTGACCTTGAGGCCTTCGCCGATGATCTCGGCTACGGTCATCCTGGGGTTCAGAGAATCGATGGGATCCTGGAAGATCATGGCCGCCCGGTCGGTGATATACTTGCGCTTTTCACTGGTCATCTTGCCCATGATATCCACGCCCTCCAGCTCTATCTTACCGGAGGTGGGATTGTACAGGCGGATGAGGCAGCGTCCGGTGGTGGTCTTGCCGCAGCCGGATTCGCCTACCAGACCGAAGGTCTCGCCCTTGTACACCTGAAAGTTGACATCATCCACCGCCTTGACGGTGTTGACTCTGCCCCTCTTCTTGGTGGTGAAATGCATGTTGAGGTGCTCAACGTTGAGCATGACTTCTCTTTCGCTATTGTCCTGCTGAAGCATTGTACTCAGCCTCCTCTCTTAGCATTCTCTCTATTCTCTTCTGAAGGCCCTCAGGTACAGGCACCTTAGGCGCCAGCGGATGCAGGAGCCAGGTGGCTGCATAGTGGGTATCGCTCACCTTGAAGAAAGGCGGCTGATATTTCAGATCTATTGCCAGGGCGTACTCGTTTCTCGCAGCGAATGCATCGCCCACGGGAGGGGTCAGCATGTTGGGAGGAGTACCCGGAATGGCTGCCAGTCTGCCCTCGGTCTCCATGTCTGGCATGGAGCCCAGAAGCGCCCAGGTATAGGGGTGGCGGGGATCGAAGAATATATCGTTTGTGGTTCCGTATTCCACGATCTTGCCCGCGTACATAACGTATACTCTGTCCGCCATATTGGCAACAACGCCCAGGTCGTGGGTTATGAAGATGACGGATATGTTTCTTTCAGCCTTGATCTTATTGATGAGTTCAAGGATCATGGCCTGCACGGTCACATCCAGAGCGGTGGTGGGCTCGTCGCAGATCAGAACGTCAGGATCGTTGGCCAGAGCTATGGCTATTACGATACGCTGACGCATTCCGCCGGAGAACTGGAAGGGATACTGATTATAGCGTACCTCCGGGTCAGGGATACCTACCTGGCCCATAAGCTCCAGAGCTCTTGCCTTGGCGCTCTCCTTATCCATTCCCTTTCCTATGGTCAGGACCTCGGAGATCTGACGGCCTATGGTCATAAGGGGATTCAGAGAGCTTAGGGGATCCTGGAAGATAAGGCCTATCTTCTTTCCGCGGATCTCGTGGAAATTGGCCTCATCCATCTTGGTCAGATCCTGGCCCTCATACATAATGGAGCCCTCTTCTATGATGGCATTCTTGGTAAGTATGCCCATGATGGTCTTTACGGTGACGCTCTTACCGGAGCCGGACTCGCCGACTATGGCGATGGTCTCACCCTTATGAAGCTCCAGCGACACACCGCGGACGGCCTGCACCTTTCCTGTCAGTGTTCTGAAGGAGACTCGGAGGTTTTCTGCTTTTAATACAAGATCATTGTTGTCCATTTCAAACCTCCTTAGTCAGTAACTCCGCGCATGGTGGGATCAAAGGCGTCTCTGAGGCCGTTGCCCAGAAGGTTGAAGGAGATCATCAGTATGGAGATGAGGATCGCCGGGAATACCATCTGGTACGGATAGGTGAGCAGGGTCTTCTGGGCATCCGACAGCAGCACGCCGATGGAAGGCTCGGGAGCCTGCAGGCCCAGTCCGATAAAGGACAGGAAGGACTCGGAGAAGATGGCTCCGGGGATGGATACCATGGCCTGAGTGATCAGGGGGCCGATGGAGTTGGGCAGTATGTGCCTGAAAATCAGCTTCCTGTCGGGAACGCCCAGGGATCTGGCAGCCAGAACATATTCACGGCCCTTGTACCTGAAGAACTGGGCACGGATAAGCCTTGCCGTACCGGTCCAGCCTCTTATGAGCATGGCGGTGACTATGCCTCTTATGCCGCGGCCAAGTATCAGCACCAGCATGGTGGCAACTATGGTCTGCGGGAAGGCACCAAGTATTTCTGTTATACGCATCAGCACCATATCCACGGATCCGCCGTAGTAGCCGGAGATGGCTCCGTATACCACACCGATGACGATATTGGCGCTTACAGCCAGTATGGCTATGGTAAGGGATACTCTTGCGCCCCTCCACATTCTGGTCCACAGGTCTCTGCCAAGATAGTCGGTGCCGAAAAGGAAATTGGTGTCATCCGGTACTCCTGCCAGCTTATAGGCATCCACCTTTACAGTAGCCATATCTATGCCGTTGACATTGCCGGTAACTGTGTAGCTCAGAATGGAGCCCTCGGGATATTTATTGGGATCGCTGAAATAGTCTGTACGGCGGTTTTCCAGTATCCTGGTGCCATCGGCTATCCCAAGCCCTGCAAGTCCGGGGATCCTTGGTGGGAGATTGGTCCAAGTAGGATTCTGATCATTGTAGCCCCATTTGTTCATGGAGGGTCCCACAACAGCAAAGAAGGCTATGATCATGATAAGAGTGAAGGCCATCATGGCGGACTTGTTTCTCTTAAGTCTCACCCAGGCATCCTTGAAGAAGCCCAGAGCCTTTATGGAGGATACCTCGTCCTTTATGGCTTCGCCCTTGTTGATGAGGACGAAATCTGCGGGATCCAGATTGTTGATATCAAAGTTCTGTTCGTAAACCTGATTACTCATCCTTCTTACCTCCCATTCTTACTCTCGGGTCGACAACGCCGTAGGTCAGGTCGACGATCAGCGCAGTGGCCACGGAAATCATTGCGTAGAAGATAAGTACAGCAACGGTAAGGGAATGGTCCAGAGCATTTATGGACTTTATCATGAGTCCGCCAACGCCCGGAATGGAGAACATTCTCTCAATAACCAGGGAGCCGCCTACAACACCCGCAAACATGTGCAGGATTATGCTGACAAGGGGCATGGCCGCGTTTCTCAGAGCGTGCCTTACGGTTGCCTGGAACTGGTTGAGGCCCTTGGTTTTTGCAAGCACCATAAAGTCAGAGTTCAGAACCTCTATAAGCTCGCCTCTGAGATATCTTGTTATGGTGGCGATGGGTGAAAGTGCCAGTGCAAAAATCGGGAGCACCATTGAGCTCACCTTTACCGCCGTTGTTGCGGTGGGCTGATAAAGGATGGGGAACCATCCGAATTTATAGGCGAGGAAATACTGAAGGCAGGTGGCGAATACAAACGAAGGTATCGAAATACCAAGTATTACGCCTACCGAAATGGCTGTATCCACCTTAGTCTTATTCTTCATGGCAGCAAGTATGCCAAAAAGCGCACCAAAGGGAACGGCTATGAGCAGAGAAATAAAGTTCAGAGCCATCGTGACAGGTATTTTCTGTACTATTACCTGGAATGCAGGCATACCGGGGCTGAGTTTAACAGAGGTTCCCCAGTCATTTTCGGTCACGACGCCCTTTAGGAAATATAGATACTGGACAAAAATCGGCTTGTCGAGATGCGCCCTTTCCTCCAGGACCTTTTTGACGGAGTCCGAAAGATCAGGGTCATCGAATACGCTGCCGGGCATGAGCCTGACCACGCAGAATGCTATAGTAAGTATGACAAACAGGGTCAGGATGGCTGCCAGTATTCTTTGAAAGATGTATTTTGCCATCGATTTACTCCTGATTAAGACAAAGAGGAGGGGTTATACGTCCCCTCCTCTTTGCGAGGAAAGAATAACTATATAAATTATAGCCTTCGTTCTATTCGTGGGTCAGATCGAAACGCTCGAACTGGAAGCCAACGAAGTTCAGTCTGGTCTTGGTAGGTCTTACGCATCTGTCAGAGAAGATGTAGAAGGCCTGTGCCTGGAATACGGGCAGCTGATCCACGTTCTCGATCAGGGACTTTTCCATGTCCAGAGTGATCTTTACCAGCTTGTCTTCATCAAGTCTGTATTCCTCGGTGATGGACTGCTTGTAAGCCTCATCGATGAAGTCGTTGTGATAAGCGGTGAATCTGTTGGAGTTGTAGCTGGTGTATCTCTCAAACTTTCTGTTGGCAGATACAACTGCTGCGGAGAGGTCCCATGCGCCCCAGCAGAGTTCCCAGGAATCTGTGCCGCCTTCGTTCTGCCATGCATATCTCATCTGCTTGACAGCTTCAGAGTTGTTCATGGCGATGACCTGTACGGAGAATCTGTCCTTGCCGAACAGCTCTTCCCAGCTGCTCTGGAGGTACTCGGAGGTAAGTCTCAGAGCGGAAACAGCTTCGTTGTATACGAGGCGGACTTCGATCTTTCCGTACTCGTTGTAGATCTCATCGAACAGAGCCTTTGCCTTTTCCTTATCAAAGCCGTTGTTTGCGGGCAGATAGCTCTTTGCATAATCCATATCGCGGAGCATGGTGCCGTCGCTGCTCATGGAGTATACGGTGGGCAGGAAATAGGGAGCTGCGATGTTGTTGGTCATCTTGGCGATGGTGTCTCTGTCGGTGGCAAAATAAAGGGCCTGACGGAAGCGGACATCGTCCAGATACTTCTTGGTGGGATGGGTGAAGTTGAACTCGATTCCTCTTACAGTGGTTCCGGGACCGGAGATGGTTCTGGGATCCTCAGCATATACTTCATAGGAAGAGGTGCCAAGGGAGAGGTAATCGATCTCGCCGGCCTTGAAAAGCTCAAGTGCCGTGGCATCATCGGAAACTACTCTTACGTGCATGCCGTCCAGCTTGATCTCATCTGCATATACGTAGTTGGGGTTCTTCTTGAACACGCGCTCTGCGCCAACAGTCCAGGAGCTGAGCTCGAAGGGACCGCAGCTCATGATGGTGTCTGCGGAGGTTGCATAAGTGTTTTCGGTCTTGTCTGCGTTGAAGCACTGTTCATAGATGGGCTTGTATACCAGGGAGGTATATCTCATCTGGAAGTGTCTCATAACGTTTTCTGCAGTGTATCTCTGGGTGCACTTTACCATCAGAGTGTAGTCGTCGATCTTCTTGAGGCCGACATCTTCCCACTTGACTGCGTTGGAGCCGGGCTCCTGCTTGTAGTAATCCAGAGCATTCTCGATGGCGATCTGGTTCTCTGCCAGGGAGGAAGTTGCGGAATACTTTACGTTGGGATTCAGAGCTTCCTGCCAGGAATAAATGAAGTCATCGGCGTTGATGGGATCGCCGTTGGCCCACTTCAGATCCTGTCTGAGCTCGATGTACCAGGTGTAATCGTCACCGTCCTTGGTATAGGGCTCCTTGGCTGCCAGTTCAGGCCTGATAACGGTCTTGGTGGTGCCGGTGGCTGCGTTCTCTACGCCATAGTAGTTGTAGAGCTTGGCCTGCAGGTAGTCAACAATACTTGTGTTATTGTTGAAGGGGTTGCAGTTCTGCGTTGAGGAAGTATCAGCGTATCTGAAGATCTTCTCAAATTCAGGCTGCTGCTGCTCCGGCTGCTGGGCCTCGCTTCCCTGAGAAGGCTGATCACTGCCCTGAGAGGGCTGGGTGCTGCCCTGATCGCCGCAGCCGGCCAGCATGCCGAGTGCAAGGATCATTGCAAGGATCAAAGATATAGCTTTTTTCATTTTTCCACCTCCTGAGTGGTTTAGTGAAATATAATTTGATGGGTATAATATAAACCCGCGATTGGTCTATTGTAAAATTCCAATTATGTGATGTATAATACAAAGGGTGTATAGCAAATGCGTCAGTTATACACTTTCCTTTATAACCCAAAATAATCGTTATTGAATATTAATTATACATAAACAACATAAAACCAGGAGAAAAGTCATGATAGACAAGAAATTTGAAGTATTCCAGGTGGTGGCCTATTATAAGAATCTGACCAAGGCAGCATCCGTATGTCACATGACCCAGGCCACCATCAGTCGCCAGATGCAGCAGCTGGAGGAGGAGATAGGCGTTCCCCTGTTCACCCGTTCCACCAAGGGCATAACCCTGACCCCCGCGGGTGAGTATCTGCACAACAGGGCATCCAGCTATATTGAAGAATACAACGACATAGTCGAGGGCTGCCGCAGCGTGGGTAATGTACCCTTTTCCAACCTCAGGCTTTCGGGCGGCCCCTTTGAGAGCCTTCTGATCGTAGAGCCGATAAACGAACTGAAAAGACAATACAAAAACGTGAAGTTCGACTACTATTCCTTCACCTACAGGATACTTGGATCCCGCTTCGAAAACAAATCCATAGACTTCTGCTTCTCCGTAAAGAGACTCGTGGACATTGTTCCGGACCTGGAGTACGAGATCATCTACGATAAGCCCTGGCTGGTGGCCGCAAAGGAGGACCATCCCTTCTGGAAGCTGAGTCCGGAGGACCAGGGAATGCTGAAGGGCCAGAGGGTCATAACAACCTACAACAATCTTTTCGAACCTGTCCACGCCTACTGCAGCAGCGCAGGGCTCAACGATATCGAATTCGTGGAGACAAATTTCCTCGACTGCATGTTTGCAGGCCTCAGGACCAACAACTGCATCTCCATCTTCCCTGCCTTTGTTAAAAAGGCTCTGCCCGAGGGAATAATCATGAAGGATGTGCTGACGACACCCATGACGGAGCCCTTTGTAGCCTGCTACAGACCGGAGACCATGAACCCGGGGAGCAAGGTGTTCCTGGACATCTGCAAGAACATAAAATACGACGATTAGTGCATGAGAAAACAATAAAAGCCGGGTCCCCTGCGGGACCCGGTCTTTTCGTTTCTTTAGATACTGTATTGCTCTTCACCGCCTGATGCAGATCATTCGATGGAAACTCCGCAGCCGAAGGCTCCGTTCATAAGGCAGATGCCTGCAGCAAATTCAGCCGCGGCATCGAGGGATGTCTGAATGTCGCCCGTTTTTGCATAGTTCAGCTCGAAGGCGGCGGCAAAGGAATCTCCCGCGCCCAGTGTATCCACAGGCTCGATCATTCTTGGCCACTGCACATAGTTCACACCTTCGCAAACGGCGGCTACGGCATCATCACCCCTTGTGGCGATTACGATCTTCGGGCCGAGCTCTGCGATGAGCCCGCAGCCATACTGCGCCATGCCGTATTCCAGATCCGGGCAGGAAAGAAATACGATGTCTGCGTAAGGACATATCTGTTCCCTGTACTCCTCATCCTCCCAGCGGTCGGAAATATCGAAGGAGATAAGGGGGACCCTGCTGCCCTTTGCTGCCTCATCCTTTAAGTAAGCCGCAAGCTTTGGAAGCTCCTGCTCCATGCCGCTGTAGAGGCTGGTATGCACGGCGGAAAAGCCCTTTATATACTCCATATCCGCTTCGTCCAGCACCAGAGGATGCTCCGCCCTGACCTTCATGCCGTTGGCCCAGAGAAAGACCCTTTCTCCGCGCACCAGATCCACCTTGGAGCTGGTGGACTCGCCCTCGTAAAGCTTGGAATGACTGCGGTCCACGCCCTTCTCATCCATGGTCTTCTTCAGGAATTCGCCCTCCGGGTCGTTTCCGATAACGCCAATGTAGGCACTTTCAGCACCCATCATGCGCCAGTATACGGCAGCGTTGAGGGCAGTTCCGCCGGGGTACATCATCTTCTGATGAAGGTACTTGTCGCAGACACAGTCTCCTATGGCTATAAATTTCATATTCGTTTTCCTTTGCTACTTAAGATACTTGTTCATCCAGCCGATGATCTCATCCAGCCTGCGAATGCGGTGCCTGGGCTTGCCGCTTCTGGAAAGCTCGTGGCATTCGCCGTGGAAAAGGCAGAGCCTGGAATCCACGCCGTGGAACTTAAGAGCCGTGAACATCTGTATTCCCTCACTCATCCAGCAGCGATAGTCCTGGTCGGAGTTGATGAAGAGTGTGGGGGTCTTGGCCTTGTCAGCGTACTTCAGCGGAGAAGCATTCCAGAGATTCTCCACCTGGAACCAGGGAGTGCCCTGGATCTGGTTGGCGTTGAAATAGTAGCCGATGTCAGTGACGCCGAACTTGGAGATCCAGTTGGATATGCTGCGCTGGGAGGCTGCTGCCTTGAACCTGTCGGTGTGGCCGATGATCCAGTT
>JAEEGF010769692.1_pt1 | contig 15992 bp, 9 predicted proteins | sample 9134171 | NCBI WGS metagenome assembly JAEEGF01 (sample SAMN16246542, study PRJNA631951) | gut metagenome | biome: gut microbiome; feature: rumen; material: AP-attached | host: Bos | place: Iran: Karaj | collected 2018-10
TTATCTTGAGTGTTTTTTCTATCTGGCATAGGCACGTTGAACCCGACTATCTTCAGTTGCTTGTCGAAGTCGGACTGCGAAATATTTGTCCGTACGAAGATTTTTACCGGTTTGTTTGGAAGCAAATCAAAGTAATTGTCGGAGAATGAATTATCTATGCCATTGATGCTGAGGAAAACACCGCGTGCGAATATCTTGCTGCTAAGCGTTACATAGTAACCATCTTCTGCCTTTTCGGATTTCCAGCCGACTTCGGATTGTGGGAAATTCATTTCCTTCATTGCGCGTAGGAAATAATTGTTGTCGGCTGTGTAGCCGCCCTGTTGTGGGACAAATTCTGCCCTGATGAATATTTCGTTTCTCTTTTTGTTGCCAATAATTTCAATTATTGGTTTGCTGAAATAAACCTGCGAAGCATTGGCTTTTACCGTTACATTTAGCTTTTCGCTGAAAATTGTGTCGCCATTGAACCCAAGCACGCTAACCGAAAGCAACCCCTTGCAGTCGCTTAGGCTGTCAGACACGATGTAAACGTTTAGTTTTCCATTCTTTTCGATTGGCGACACCAATATGTTGCGATAGGCTTTCTTTGCAAAGTAGTGCTGTGCTTTCCATCGTCCGTAGAAATCACGGCTCGACCACGAAGCAACTGGCCAGCAGTCGTTGTGCTGCCAGAAAAGCGTTCCCATGCAATACGGCATATCGCGACGATGCGCTTCGATGGCGGTCTTGATGGCATCGCCTTGAAGCAACTGACTGAGATACAAGGTTTCCTCAAAGTCGCGGGGTTTGCGGTATTCGCTTTCCAAATACCACAGAATGCGGTTATTGGCATTGCTTCCTCCGCGCTGGTGCGACATCATAACCTCCGAATGTATGTCGTGGTCTTCAATGTTCGGCGCAAACTGCATTACGCTCTGCATGTCGGGGAACGACTGGAAGCCATATTCGGAGAAAAAACGGCACCTTACATCGTTGAACATCGTGGTTTTGCCTTCAGCCTGCCAAACACCCCAGTAATGCCCGTCGCCATTGGGATTCCAAAGCGTGTCGCCGGTTTCGGGCTTGCTGTACGGATTGCCATTAAATGGCGACGACGGCACATAGAACCTATCGTCGTATTTTTCGACCACTTCGGGAAGTGTAACAAGGTAGCAGTCGGTGTATTGTTTCATTATAAGTTCGGAAATTCCGTTACCCATCGCATCGTACCTCGCCTTGTAGCCCCAACCGTACCACGCCGCCTGACATTCGTTGTTGCCACACCACAACGCAATGCACGGGTGATTGCGCAGACGCACCACATTGTCGATGGCTTCCTGGCGCACATTTTCAAGCATTTCGCCCTCGGTGGGATAAAAACTGCATGCGAACATAAAGTCCTGCCATACAAGGATTCCGTACTTGTCGCACAGGTCGTAGAAAATGTCGTTCTCGTAGATTCCTCCACCCCACACGCGCAACATATTCATGTTGGCGTTCACCGCGTCGAGTATTGTGCGCTCGTACATAGAATCGGTAACTGCAGTGAGGAAACTATGCTGTGGAATGTAGTTCGCACCTTTCATAAATGTCTTTACGCCATTGATTTGCACGGTGTATGATGTTCCGAACTCGTCCTTTTCGCGCAGAATCTTAATGTCGCGCAGACCAATGTTTTCGCTACGGCTGTCGGTTGTGCTTCCGAGCGAAACGCTTGTGGTAAAATGATATAGGTTTGGTTCGCCAAGTCCATTGCACCACCAAAGTTTAGGGTTGCGGATGCTTACAGGAATTTCTATTGTGTTTACACCTGTTTTTAGTTGTGCTTTTGCTGTCCATTTTTGCGAAAGTCCGTTGGCACTGACGGTCATTGTGACTGTGCCAGACTTTGTGGCTTCCACTTCGGCGATAACTTTCAACGAGGCATTTTTAGCGGTTATGCTTTCCTGAATATATCTTACATTGTTGATTTTCAAATTGTCCCAAGCATTCAAAACTACAGGTCGCCAGATTCCGCTTGTTACAAGTCGCGGACCCCAATCCCAGCCGTAGTGGTATCCAGCCTTTCGTGCAAAAATGCCGACCTGCTTGTCGAAAATGCCGCCGTTTGCCGACTGGTCGTTGTCCGACACATAGCGGAAATCCAAAGCATCAAACTTGGGAATGTCAACCTTTATTGGCGAATGCAAGTAAACGCGCAGTTCGTTGCCTTTTGTTTTGGCAATAGCCTTGATATTCACCGTCCAAGTGCGGAACATGTTGTCGGCTTTCAGGATAAGGCTGTCGTTGAGATAAATGTCGGCGTAGGTGTCAAGTCCGTAGAATGTCAGTTCGATGTTCTGGCGGGAAAACATTTCGTCGCTGATATCGAAGGTGGTCTTGTACTCCCAGTCCTCCTTGTCAACCCACTGCACACCGCGCTCGTTGAGGCGGAAAAACGGATCTTCGATTATGTTGTTGTCAATGAGGTCGGTATGCACAACCCCGGGCACAGTCGCCTTGTGCCAGATGTTTGCCCGCACCTGGCGGAAAGTCCAGCCCGACGAAATGGTGTCGGTTTGTGCAAATATTGCAACGGCAGTTAGTGCAAGTATTGTGGTAAATATAAGTCGTTTCATCCCTAAGAAGTATTTATGACTTGCAAACATAGTGATTTTTTATTAGATGGTAAAATTGTGAAAAATACAATGCTTTTATACCCGATTGGGTATATTTTACCCTATTCCAAGTAAATTTTTATTTCGTCGCCGACATGGATAACATGGTCTTCTGCCATATTGTTCCACTTCTTAATCTCGTTTATGGAGCACTTGTACTTCATCGAGATACGGAACAGATTGTCGCCAGCAACCACCTTATGGATAACCTCCTTGTCGCGCTTTATTGTTGCTGGTAGTTCTTCGGTTGCTATTATCGAATCGGTCACTTGCACCGGAACATTTACGACTTCGCTCTGATGTGCTATGAAAACATTCGTCTTGTCGAACGGTAATGTAAGCACATGATTTTCACCATCGTTGGGTATATATGCCAAAATATACTCAGGATTAAGTGCCTTGACGGTTTCGTAATCGACACCAATTGTCTGCGAAACATTCTTCAGGTGCATAGGACCAGAAACATGCAGGGTGTCGGTCTTCATGTACTCGATGTAGTCCTTTCCGGGGAACAAGTTATGTTCGGCATGATACTGCATCAGGTATTCCATTGCTATGAAAGCGCCAACATAGTTTTTCATCTGTTCGGTGAAAAACGGCAATAAATCCCAATGGTTTGTCTTACCTCCGCTACGCTCGATAGCATTCTTTACAGTTCCCTGACCACCATTGTATGCCACAAGAGCAAGCTGCCAATCGCCAAAAGTCTCGTACAAGTACTTGAGATAGCGGCAAGCAGCATCGGTAGCTTTGCGCACATCGCGACGCTCGTCGATATAAGTGGTGACCTTCAAGCCCATGACATCGGCTGTCGGTTTCAGGAACTGCCACAATCCAACCGCTCCCGACTTCGAAATTGCATTCGGGTCGAGCGAAGATTCCACGGCTGCCAGGTACTTGAGTTCCAGAGGAAGTCCGTATTTTGCAAAATATTCCTCGAAAATCGGGAAATAGTAAGCCGATCTTGCAATAACCCTCTGCATCTTGGGACGATTACTAATTCCGTAAGCTTTTATGTACTTCAGAACCACATCGTTGTACTCGAGCTTTATGGTTGTAAGTCCATCAAGGTTGGCAATGCGTTTTTCGTAAACTATTTCGGGATAACTCGGAGCCTTGAGCTGACGTATGCTATCGGAAACACTAGCTGGCGAGCGCCACCACACATTTACCGAATCGCACATGCGTGCAATCGAAGCATTTATCAACGACATCCTTGCCCCATCGGTCTGCGAGTGCAGCAAAAACGGCGTCAATATCAACAATATCAAATATATAATTTTTTTCATATTCGTTATAAACTTTGCGAAGGTCGGAATAAAAAACCAAACGAAATACACAAAAAACAACAAAGTATCAACAACGGGCTATTCATTTTTTTAATTGATTTTTTTTCAAAACGGCTGGCGGTTGCAAAAAAAGTATTACCTTTGGAGTTTGAATTAATTTAGTCATCAGTGATGAAAAACAACATATACGCAGCAACATTGGTCGCACTGGCAATTGCAATAGCCTGTAGCCTAGTGTCCTGCGACAAGAGTACAAAACAATCCGCCGATGTTTTCGATGCAATTCCCGAGAACTCGTCGCTAGTAGTAAGGACAGAAAACATCGACTCCATATCGTCGCTTATTGCCGACGGCAACAAGCTAATGGACATGTTCTACTCGCCAAAATCGGAAATTGCCGCGCCTATATGCTGTGTAATCGACAGCCTTAAGAAGGCTGGACTATTTGGAAACCATTTGCAGGAAAATGCAGCTCTTGCCATACGCAAGGACGGCAACAGCGGACTTTGCCAACTTTACATTTGCGTCACCGACCTTACCGACGATTCGGCAGCAACACTTACCGACTCATTGAAGCACATTGAAGCCTCCGAGTCGAGAATATACAACGACCGCGAAATCGTCAAGTACAAGATTATGCCGTCGGGAAAAACATTGAGCATAAGTTTCATCAACGGACTTATGCTGGCCTCATCGTCGCAACGCTACATTGAAGACGCCATACTTTGCCTTACTGGTGCCGGCAGACGTCAGTCCGACGACGAACTTTTTGCAAAGGCATTCGCCACTTCAGGCAAAAAGGAACTTGCCAACGTAATGATTTCGACCAAAGAGTTCGTCAACATCTTTGCAAGCGAACTTTTCGAAGACAACGACATCGTAAAAACAATTAGCGAAACCAACAGCTGGGCAAGTTTCGACCTTGTAAGCGGAAAACCACTAACGCTCAACGGATTCGACTTCCCGAAAGGCGATTCGACTGGTTTCACTTCCATAATCGGCACACAGCCGGCAATCGAATTCAGTTCGCTGGCGGTAATTCCCGAGAAATCGGCAGCATACATATTGATGTCGTTTGCCAACCCGCAAAGGTACGACGAAGCATTGAATACCTACCTCTCATCAAACGGCAGGCTCAAGGACAGGGAGAAAATTGTTTCGGCAATGAACGATGCCTTTGGATTTGATGCCAAGGAAAGGTTCTATTCGCTTATTAAACAAGAATTTGCATACGTCGTAACCGAAAGCAGCTACGATGCCGAAAAAAGCGTAGTGGTGATTTGCGGATTGCAGTCGCAGTCGGCAGCCGAAATGGAGCTTAGAAAGATGGTTTCTGACGACAACGTCACCAGTCTCGGTGAAGGTTTCAACGGTACTGTATTCAAAATGCCATACGATGATATTCCGGCCGCACTGTTCGGCGAAATATTTGCAAACTGCAGAGGCAAATACGTTTGCTGCATGAACAATTTCATGGTCTTCGCCAACACCACCGACGACCTTAGGCAACTAGCCAAGGAAATCACGCTCAACAACACCATGAAGGCAAACATCGAGCATAGGGAATTCCGCAACAACTTTGCAACCAGCTCGGCAATGTTCACCTACTTCTCGTTCGCCCAAGGCAACGAGATACTGAAACGCATATTCTCGCGCCAATACTCATCTGACATCGAAAAAGAAAGGACTGCCATCGGCAATATAGGTGTTGGCGGAATACAGATGAAGGAAGTTGACGGAATGATGTACTGCAACATTTCCATTGTAGAATCGGAACAGCAGTCAGTGGCAGAAACGCAATCGTCGTGGGAAACAAACATCGGCACCGACTTGGCGACCAAGCCGTTTGTCGTAACAAACCACGACACTGGCGAAAAGGAAATCATCGTGCAGGACAAAAACAACATGCTCTACCTGATAAACTCGTCGGGACGCGAAATATGGCACATACAAATCGACGACAGGATTATCGGAAACATTTTGCAGGTAGATTCATACAAGAATGACAAACTGCAATACATATTCTCAACCAAGAACAAGATTTACATCGTAGACCGACTTGGAAACTTCATGCCAAAGTTCCCGTTGCAGCTAAGAGCCGAAGCTTCGTCGCCAATAGCCGTATTCGACTACGAGAATAATCGCAACTACAGAATAGCTGTAGCTTGCGAAGACAAGCACGTATATCTGTACGACATTTCTGGAAACCTTATTAAGGGCTGGGCGTTCGGTGGAACCGAAAATCCTGTCAACTCCGAAATTTTACATTATGTAATATCCACCGAAGACTTCATAGTTTTCCACGACAGCTACAAGGCGTATTTCGTAGCTCGAAACGGAAATTCGAAGTTGCAATTCCAAACAAATTTCCAATTCTCGGACAACAACATATACTGCGACCTTTCGTCGTCGGCAAAGTTTGTGGCAACCGACGAACACGGAACAATACACCGCTTCTACAAGAGCGGCAAGCAAGATTCGGTAAAGCTAGCCGACTTCTCACCCAAGCACCACTTTGCACTCTCCGACATCGACTCCGACGGAAAACCCGAATACATCTTTACCGACTCGACAAAAATTTCGATATTCGGTTCGTCAAGCAAGTTAATGTTCGAACACGATTTTGGTGCCACAGCATCGAAACCATATATCTATAAGTTCGGCAAGGAGACGAAAATAGGAATCGTTGCCAGCGACGGAAAGATTTACCTCATCAACGCCAACGGAACTATACACGACAGTTTCCCGCTCGACGGGGTCACACCATTCAGCATATACGAAACTGGCGGCTCGTACAGCCTGCTTGCAGGACTGAGCCGCGGAAGACTTTGCAATTATAAAATAACGAAATAATTTACTGTTATGAAAAAATCATTCAAGCTGTTATTAACAATCGTTCTGGTCACGGCACTGGGTTTCGCAATTCCATCGTGCACCAAAAAGAATTTCGACATGGATCGCCTGAGCGACAACGTCGTATATACTGGAAGCTTTGCGCTGCCAATAGCATACAGCGATATAGCATTCTACAAAGTAATCGACCTTATGGACTCGACCATCGAGCTTCGCGACAACGACGATGGCTACCTGTCGCTATACTATGAATCATATGTTGAATCAAAACCTGTACAGGACTTGCTGAACGTAGGCAACCAGACTTATTCACGGGAAATCTCACTTTCCGACATAATGTCTAAAGCCACCAGGTCGGAAGCTTCTGTACATTATAGCACATCGGAAGTAATATCGTTCACCTTGTTCAACACCGATGCCGAGATAGACTCAATAACTTTGAAATCGGCAACATTCGAGTATAGTTTGACAAATACAATAGGCAAGACGACTAAGATTGTACTCGAATTCCCATCCATAACGAAAAACGGCAGGATATTCAAGGATTCGATAACATTGATGCCGTCGGAAAGCACATTCCAGAAACAGCTGTCACTCGACGGATACACCATCGACCTTACACAGACCTCACAGCGTTGGAACGAAATTCCAATAAATGTGAGCATCGACCTGAACTTTGCGACCGATGCACCGCCAACAAGTGGTACTTTAGGATTCTCAGTAGGAATCAACGAGCTCAAATACTCGAAAATGTTCGGCTATTTCGGTTACAACGAGCTGTTCTTCCAGAGCGACACCATTTCGATAAAGCTCTTCAAGGATAACCCCAAATACTATATGGACAGGTTTTACTTCAACGACCCGAAACTTACAGTACACTACTGGAACTCATACGGTGTGCCATCAATGTTCTACTTTACCGAGCTCAACACCTATGTAAAGAAACTCGAGACAGTATATAACATTATGCCCGACGACCCCTCTCTATTCCCTATGTCGGAATTAAATCCGTTCCATGTAAAGCATTCGGAAAGATACGGAACTGAAGCGCTCGACTCGGTTTTCCTCGACAAAAACAATTCCAACCTAGACCAAATTGTGCCAAACAAACCCATCTGGGTACATTTCAAAGCTCTGGCAGCAACAAATCCTGGCGTATACACTCACAACAACTTCATTACCGAAGATTCGAAACTTAGGTCGCTCATCGACGTGGAATTCCCATTGTGGGGCTACCTCTATAAATTTACCTACACCGACACTGTTGACGTCGACATTGCCAACTACACAAACAACCTGCCGATAAGCCGCATGGCTGTATTGCTAACGTTGGAAAACAGAATGCCTGTTGAAGCTTTCGCACAGATATATCTTACCGACGAAAACTACCATGTACTCGACTCACTCATCGACAACCCCAATTCATTGGTTCTCGAAGCAGCACCAGTCGATGCAAACGGACGTATAATAAATAAGGTAAACACCCAGACAAAAATGGAGCTGACTCAGAAACAAATAAGCGACATGAGCAACTGCAAGCATCTGCTCATAAAGCTTTATGCCAACACCGACGGCGCTCTGCAAGGCCGCCTCATGAAGATATACAGGGAATACGGTGCTAAAGCAAATATCGGCATCGAAGTTGACCTTGACGTTGAAAGCACTTCCGACATCGACAACATCGGAGCTAAAAACCTAACCCTTAAATAATGGAGGAACGGAAAATGAAAAACGTAAAAGCACTCATCATCGCTGCAATATTGCTTATCTTCGCATTGCCATCGATGGCACAGCAGGCAAATACGCTTTACTATATGGACCGCGTATTCCAGTCGCAAACTGTTAACGTATCGGCAATCCCCGTACACAAAGTCCAGGTTGGCGGACTCATTATCCCTATATTCGGACAAGTTCCTCCCGCCATGTACTTCAACTATGGCAACAATTCGTTCAATTACAACCATATAATACACTTTGGTAAAGAAGAATATAAGGATAGCCTTATAATCGACCTGCCGTTGCTTATGAAGAAAGTCCACAAGACAACTGCAATACGAAACGAATTCAGACTCGACCTGCTTAATCTTTCGTTTAAGTCGAAAAACAATTCGGCTGTAACTGTTTCTCTTGCCGAAAGAGTTCTTTTCGGTACAACTCTGCCAAAAGACTTGTTCGAGTTCGCCATCCACGGCAACAAGCCATACATGGATGAAGGTAAGGCCCACAACCTCTCCAAACTGTCGTTCGATGCATGTGCATTCCACGAACTGGGAATAGGTTTTGCTACCGAATTCGCCGAAAAATTCTCGGTAGGCGGTCGACTGAAGCTCATGTTCGGCATCGCCGACATAAGCACCAACGTAGGTAGCCTAAGCCTAACTACAAATCCGGAAAACTATTTCGTTACAGCCGACGCCGACTTCCAGATCAGGAAATCGACCAGCCTATTCGAATACGACCAAATGGGCGACAGCATTGTAACCGATATGGACATTTCGAGAGCCTTAGGGTCGTTCGGCAACTTCGGCGTTGGACTCGACCTCGGATTCACCTACAACATTACCGATAAAATTTCGGCATCGATTTCACTTACCGACCTCGGATTCATAAACTGGATGCAAAATTCACAAATAGCTTCGGCAAAAGGAGAATACACTTTCGAGGGCGTGGAACTCACATTCAACAAGGATAGCATCGGCAAACTTAGATACGGACTCGACACCACAAAATACAAACACATAGCCGATTCACTTATCGACATGTTCGACATGAAAGTTGCAAATAAGAGCTATATGACATGGCTTCCGTCAAACATATTCCTCGGTGCAACATACCAGCTTAACGACAAAATCGGTTTCGGCGTACTATATCGTGGCGAAATATACAGGAAATCGTACAACCAATCGCTTACCCTGTCGGCCAACTCCAACATCAACCACTGGCTGTCGCTACACGGAAGCTGGTCGCTTATTAACAATACGATAATGAACATCGGTCTTGGTATTTCTGCCCGCGCAGCATTCATGACATGGTACGTAGTTACCGACGATGTCATCGGACTAATCTTCCCACAGAAAGCAAAAACAATAAACTGGAGAATGGGCTGTAACCTCACCTTCGGGCACCCGAAGAAAGTCCTGAAGACTGTATCGAGACTGTAGCCTAATGCGATAGGATATCGGAAATGCGGGAAAAAGTTCATTCTACAATATACCTAATCGGACTATTGACAATGGCATTCTTCATGCCATTGTCAATATTTGTCACAAACGCAGCCATGCTGATGATTGCGACAAACTGGATTGTGGAATGCAACTTTGCCGAGAAATGGAAACGCATAAAGGAAAACATTGGCATTCTGATATTCTGCTCAATATACATCGTTCATCTGATATGGCTTGCCAACACATCCGACTTTACCTACGCAATGAACGACCTGCGGATTAAACTGCCACTACTTGCATTGCCTGTGATTTTCGGCACTTCGAAACCATTATCGACAAAAAAACTACACATTGTACTTGTAACATTCGTTGCTGGTGTATTTGTAGCATCGCTGATGGGAATCATTGCTAAGATTTTCGCAGAAAACAATGAATTCAGGTCATTATCTCTGTTTATCAGCAACATACGAATGTCGCTCATGCTTTGCATGTCGTTTTTCATTATTGCATACTTCATTGTAAAGAAGATATTTTTCACCGGATTTACAAAATGGATAGCAGTGCTTGTAGCTATATGGATGCTTGCATTTATGTCGGTCATACAATCAATTACCGGCTTCGCTTGCTTCTTCATAGGGTTAACCACAATTCTTGCAATTATTGCTGTTAAGACAAAAAATAAAGCACACCGCATTGTTTGTATTGCTTTTGCCGCACTCATTCCGATAACAATAACGGCATTTATCGCCTACTCGGTACTCGACTTCTACACACCTACCAGCGATAACATACAGCTCGAGAAAACCGCAGCTGGAAATCCATACGACGTAGTAAAATCGGATGGCACAATAGAAAACGGCAATCTAGTATGGCTCAACATTTCGAAATCCGAACTCACCCAAGCATGGGCACAACGTAGCAATATCCCGATTGACAGCCTCGACAACAAAGGTCAGTTCATTTACCCCACACTTGTGCGATACATGACATCGCTGGGTCTGACCAAAGACGCTGAAGGTGTATCGAAACTTTCAGACAATGATGTGAAAAATATAGAAAACGGTGAAACCAACTATAGGTTTGCCAACCGAAGCGGCCTAGCCTGCAGAGTATACGTCATAATATGGGAAATCGACGTATATAGGAAAACCGGCGACTGCAACGGACATTCGGCCGTGCAGCGAATCGAATTTCTGAAATACGGAGGCAAGCTCGCTTCTCGCAATCTACTTACAGGCACAGGAACCGGCGATGTTAACGAAGAATACCAGAACATATACGAAGAAGAAAATAGCAACCTGCGACCAGAATTCAGACATAGGGCTCACAACCAGTTCCTTACCTTCCTGATATCATTTGGAATATTTGGTTTCATTATATGCCTTATCGCCTGGTTTGTGCCAGCATTCTACAAATGGGATACCAACAAGTTCCTATTTGGAATCTTCTTCCTCATCGCCACAATATCGATGTTCTCAGACGATACGCTTGAAACCACTACGGGGACTGTTTTCGTGGCATTCTTCTTCTCACTGCTAAAATGGACAACCGACAGAAAATAAAACATACATAATATGAGAAATCAAGAATTCATGCGCAAAGCAATAGAAATGTCGCTCAAGAGTATCGACAACGGAGGCGGCCCGTTCGGCGCTGTCATTGTAAAGGACGGTGAAATCATAGCAGCTGCCTCAAATTCGGTAACCATCGACAACGACCCCACCGCCCACGCCGAAGTAAACGCCATACGCATGGCATGCAAGAAACTTGGCACTTTCGACCTTTCGGGTTGCGAAATATACGCATCGTGCGAACCCTGCCCTATGTGCCTCGCATCAATATACTGGGCAAGAATCGACAAGCTATACTACGCCAACACCAAACAAGATGCCGAAAAAATCGGATTCAGCGACAACTTCATCTACGAAGAATTCGCAAAACCCGAAACCCAACGCAGCATAAAAACCACCACCATGCTCCGAAACGAAGCTATCAAGGCTTTCGAAAAGTGGGAAGAGAAAGACGACAAGACGGAATATTAAAAACTTCGCACGTCATTACATCGGCGAAAAAACAACATAAATCATTATAAACCAACATTTTCTAAAATTCATTTTTTTGAATTTTTAAGCCATTAGCTCTACGTAGCAAATTTTTAAATCTTAGAATCTTCTATTAAAAATAATCTTACTAACTTGCAAAGTTGAATATTACATAACTTGGGTAATTGTGCACGCATATTATTATCGCTGATTATCAGCACATTATGTATCTGTACCACAACTACGGCACAGACTGTGGGTCTTGTGCTCAGCGGCGGTGGCGCGAAAGGATATGCCCATATAGGTGTAATAAAGGCTCTTGAGGAACATGGAATCCCTATCGACTACATCACTGGCACATCGATGGGCGCCATAGTTGGCGGTCTGTACGCCGCTGGGTATTCACCCGACGAAATGATAAAAATCTTCGACGGGCAAAACTTCAGAAACTACTACAAAGGAAAATTCCCTCCGAAATACATCGACTACTTCAAGCTCGAACAGCCCGACGGCACCCTTATCAGGGTCGATTTGCGACGCAAAAGCAAGAAAATAGCACTTGCTCTGCCAACAAATATCATTGCAACACAGCCTATGGACCTCGGTCTGATAGAGCTTTTTGCTGCCAGCTCGGCAAAGGCCAACAACGACTTCGACAACTTGTTCGTCCCTTTCCGCTGCATAGCTTCCGACGTGTACCGTAACCGCGAAAAAGTATTCGACTCGGGCGACCTCGGCACGGCAATCAGGGCATCGATGACCTTCCCTATGCTGTTCAAGCCTGTCGAGATGGACAGTACCTTGTACTTCGACGGCGGCATATACAACAACTTCCCCATCGAGACAATGAAGGAAACTTTCAATCCCGACATTATAATAGGAGTGTATGTTTCGTCGGCTGCAAAACCCGACTCGCCCGACCCCGACGACCTTTTTGCCCAGATCGAAAGCCTTGTAATGGGCGAACAGAAAGACGAAACCGTCGACAACAACAAGGGAATTATACTGAAATACAAGTTCAAGGATGTTGGCGTTATGGATTTCCAGAAACTCAACCACGTTGCAAACGTAGGATACGAACACTGCAACGAAGTAATCGACAGCATACTCAACCTGATACAACGGCGCAAAGACCCGACCGAAATAGAAAGCGAACGCAAACAATACCGCGACAGCCTGCCCGAACTGATATTCGACAATATCTCGATAGATGGTAAAATAAAGCCTGCCGAAAAAGAATATGTCGAGAAAGCTCTAAATATCAAACGTGTAAAAAAGCAAAAAGGCAGTTCTGACTTGGATTTCAAAGACATCGAATCGAACTACTACAAACTTATATCCGACTACCAGATACAACTCGCCACGCCAAAAGCTGTATACGACACTTCGAAAAACAAGTTCGACCTCAACCTAAAAATCAAAAAGGACAACCGTATAACATTCGGCGTGGGCGCATCGGTTTCGAGTGGATCGTCGAGCATGGTTTCGGTAAGCGCCTCGTACAAAATGCTTGGGAAAGTGTCGGGACTAATCCGCAGCAACTTCTTCTTCGGCAAATTCTACGCCTCGGCATCCATTGGCGGCCGAATCGACGTCCCAACCTACCAGCCATTTGCAATCGAACTATCTGGCACTCTGAACCGGTACGACTTCTTCAAGGGAAGCTCGCGCGTACTTTCAATGTCATACCAGCCACCATACATCGTCGATTACGAAAACAATATGAGAATCGACGCAATAACACCAATATCAAGACATTCGGTAGCCAAATTGGGATTTACCACCTGCGAACAAAAATACTCATACTTCCAGGTATCGTCGTTCCAGTCGTCCGACACCGCCGACATAACCAGCCTGAAATATGCATCGGTACACGCAGCTTATATCTATAACACACTCAACTACGCGATGTATCCGACTGCTGGACGCAATTTTGTCGTGGACATAAGACATGCCATCGAAAACGAAATGAACAACCCAGGCTCCACAACCGCACTTACCGATATTTATAGGATGCGACACAAATGGTTCCAGGTCAACCTCATTGCCGACAACTATTCGCCTATTGCAAAGTATCTAACCATAGGAACCTTTGCTCAGGTGTTCATAAGCAACAGACCTCTGCTGCGCAACTACTCGTCGAGCGTGCTCAACGCTCCGGCATTCACGCCCGTAATGAACTCCAAGACATTGCTGCTCACTAACTACAGGGCAAACAATTTCTTCGCCATTGGTGTGAAGCCTATCATCACCGTAACCGAACGCTTCAACGTACGAACCGAAGTGTACTTCTACATGCCGTTCCAGAAGATCCTCAAGGAGGAACTCACGGCAAACATATACACACCTCAATATGCAGAAAAATTCACCTACTTCTATTTCATGGCATCTACCGCGCTTATATACAACACTCGCTTCGGACCTTTAGGCGTCAGCGTAAACTATATGGACGACAACAACGTGAAATGGTACTTCATGTTCCACCTCGGATTTATGCTGTTTAATAAGAAAGGTCTGGAATACTAATGGATAATTGACAAGAAGCATGACAAAGATTAGAGTAACAAAAATATTTGAATTTGACACCGCCCATGCCCTTCACAACTACGACGGGCTATGCAGCAACATACACGGACATACGTACAAGCTTCATGTAACCGTAATAGGTGAACCAATAGCCGACACCAGTTCGCCAAAATATGGCATGGTGGTGGACTTCGGCGTATTGAAAAACAAAATAAAGGAAAACTTAGTCGATAAATTCGACCACAGCCTTATTGTGAGCCGCGACGAAAGCGATAACTTTACGAACGGAAGTCCAATTTTCCGCAGGATACATGTGGTTGATTTTCAACCTACAGCCGAAAACATTGTCGCTCATTTCGCCGAACTGATAAATCCGCTGCTACCCGATGGTGTGGAACTTTTCAGCCTGCGACTCTACGAGACATCCACGTCGTTTGCCGAATGGTATGCCTCCGACAACTGCTGATACGGATTAGCGTATCCTATCAATCGACCTGATAAGGGCTTCGTCCTTGGCAATACCTCTGATTGCCAACGCGATGAATATCGCAGCGACGATCGGCAGAACAACAAGAACACTCGTCGAATAGTTGGTTGCAAACTTCTCTGATGCCTGATACAGGAAGAAAAAAGCAAGTCCCGAACATCCAAGCGCCAGAATTGCGTTGAAGATGCACATACGTATCTGCAACACCCTGTGACGGTACAAGAAAATCGTTGCCAGCAGGATAAACACAACAACCGACAACAATATTAACAATGGCAAAGTTGAATAGTGCTCTTCGCCGAAATCGATGCCGTACAAGCCCATCGGGATGTCAGAAATACCAGTCTCGGTTTGCATTTCAAGGCTACCGAACGGAACAAAATAAAACACCGACATGCATATCAAAGCAAGCAGCAGGAACAATGTTTGGATTCTCTGTATCATAAATTTTTTTTTTTGCAAAAGTAACTTTTATTTCATTACGATAAAAAAGCAAAAAAAAATTTGTCCGCACAAAAAATAGTATTACCTTTGCACTCGCTTTTGCGGGGTGTAGCGCAGTCCGGTTAGCGCACCTGCTTTGGGAGCAGGGGGTCGCCAGTTCGAATCTGGCCACCCCGACAAAACAAGGAAAGCCTTCTTTACGAAGGCTTTTTTTGTTTATAGCACCTTTTCCTTCGCCGCGCTCCCCACGTCATCGCAGATAGCAGTCTCCTCATTAACACAATACCTCACACCATGTTTTTGCCCTGCCCAAATTTAACGCCCTTAAGGTTTTTAAGGACCTTAGGGCGAAGGGGGCAAATAACATTACGGCTATTGGTGGGCGCGACAAAGAACCAGCAGTCCGCTCTCCTCGTCATCGCGGAAGCTAGAGCGCACACGCGATACGGAACGGGGAGCGTTGTAGCGGTCGGCTATCCGCGATCTCCACATACGCAGCGAGAATCAACAAAAAAAACAGCGGAAAGCCTGGGGGACAATCCGCTGTG
>JAEEGF011540711.1_pt1 | contig 15990 bp, 8 predicted proteins | sample 9134171 | NCBI WGS metagenome assembly JAEEGF01 (sample SAMN16246542, study PRJNA631951) | gut metagenome | biome: gut microbiome; feature: rumen; material: AP-attached | host: Bos | place: Iran: Karaj | collected 2018-10
ATTATCATGAATTATTTTTTTAAGTAATTCCGAAAAATGACGAAAAGACGAAAAGGACGAAAAAGAGATTAGCAGATCACGGATAACCAGGATTAAACGGATATCAGTGGGTCGAAGGGGAGGCTGAGTGCGTTTCTTCGCCGCACTCAGCGCGGATAGCACGGATGCGGGTCCGGATTAAGGCACACAGATTTCACAGATTTACACAGATTTTCCTCTTTTTAACGTTAATGGCCATTAATTAGCCGTATAATTATTCGTTAATGATAGGTGGTGGGCTGGAGGTTTGTCTCTACAAGTGTTTGACCACGTTTTATTTCCTCTTAAGATTTCCACAATGATTTCTTGCGCTAGCAATACTATTGAATGAGCAGGATGGACGATCAAATATTTCATCTTTTCAATCTCCAATTCGATAATTCGTGATAAGTAACTATTCAGAATTAACTATACATATTTTTCTTTTAACACGAATTATCGCGAATTATCATTAATTTCTCAGTATGTGTCTATATTGACCTACCTTTCATACTAATAATTCATGTAAATTCATGATAATTCGTGTTAAGAAATAGACACATATAATTATCGTTAATTTTGGTTACATACTTAAGAAAAGACGAAAACCTATTTCCGATCGTGGCATGTCCCCCAAGGTACCATGGAGGATATGCCGCGATTGTTGTATGTCCTCTAACGTTCATTGGAGGGCTTGCGGCGATGGCGGCATGTCCGCTAACATTCGTTGAAGGATATGCGGAGATGGGAGGATGTCCTCTATCGTTCATCGAAGGACATGCGTCAATATTTGCATATCCCCTGACGTTTGCTGAAGGACATGCGGCGATGATGGCATGTCCTCTATCGTTCATCGAAGGACATGCGTCAATATTTGCATATCCCCTGATGTTCGTAGAAGGACATGATCCGATGGTTGCATGTCCCCCAACGTTCGCACAAGGACATGCATCGATATTTGCATATCCCCTGATGTTCGTAGAAGGACATGATTCTGTAGGATGATGTCCTCTTACGTTCGCTGGGGGACATGCGGCGATTTTGGGAAGGACAGAAAAACAGCAGCAAAGTCACGGGGACTTTGCTGCTGTTTGGTTAGTTTGAATTTGCAAACTACGAGAGGTACTTTTGAATGCTATGATCAAATCAGCATCGGAAAAATATGCAATCAATATCGTTCAAAACCTCATAATTTATTCTTGTAACGATAATTATGAAAGGCGTTTCATCGATTGCAATAATTCAATCCTATCAATTAAATATCTCAATGGGAACCTTTGTTGGTAACTAGCACACCAGGTAAGAGCTTCATCAAAAGTCTTTTTATCCAGTAATTTGCTTTGAAGAGAAACACTTTTTGTTCCATTTGATATAATAAATATTCCTTTAGATTCAAAATCTTCATTAATTGAGTACATATTTAAAAGTGATGCAATCGTATAGGAGATTTGTCTCCATTCATTACTATCATCATCTTTTTCAAGAAGAACTCGTGGTAAATAATCTTCCAATTCATTAAGTATTTCTTGAGGAGTGAGCTTCTTATTATATATTTTTTGATAAAGCTGAGGATTAGAAACTCTTAGATAGCAAATTAAGAAAAATACATCTGTAAATAATTTGCTATTATTACTAAATCCTGTCATTGCCAACCTTGTATGCGCAAAAATTTTATCAGTTGTTCGAAGATCTAAACCCGTCGAAGATATAAGAATCTTCGAAATACGCTGAAAATTCTCCTTGTAGGATTGAAATTCGGAATTATTTTTCCTACCTTCTCCATCAAAATAGCTATCAAAATTATATGTTTCATAAAGATAATCACAAAATTTTTCTACATTTGGACCGGGCAGTGAAAACTCTATATCAATAAATCTGCGCAAATAGTTTGTCGCATCGATTTTAGAACTTCCATAATAACCTTGAATTGCGAATTCTAATTGTTGTTTGTTAAGTGACAAAACAAAGACAATATTAGGAATATCGAAAAGGTGCTTGATTCTCTCTAAAACTTGAACGGCGAAACGGGGATTACACCTATCAAGTTCATCAATAAAAAAGACAATTGGATAATCATTATTTGAATTATCAGCCACATAATCCCCAAGAGCTGTTTTAAATTCTTCAAAAGATTTCTTTTGGGTAGCATATTCATCTAAATCTTTCCTTAATAAAGTTTCGATTTCAGTTGCACTTATATCAACGACATTTCCATCAATACCCAACTTGTTTTTTAGAATACTTTTTAGCGCTGAGGAAGCAATACTTGTCAATATCTTACCACCATTTGAAATAACTTTATCCAATTTATCTGATCTTGGGAAAAGATCTTTCAGTTCAGACAATAATGCAACAAATGGGTCAGAAATATAATCATTCTCCCATGCATTGAAATATAATGGGTGCCCACCTTCATTTTCCATCATTTGCATGAACATCTTAACAAAAGTGGACTTACCACTACCCCATTCACCATTCAATGCAATCACACATCCAGTGCTTGAATAATGTTTTACCAAAGTACTAAAAGCGTCTGCACAATCCTTTCTACCCAATTTATCATTCTTAAATGGATCATCTTTGGGGACCTCTATTTCTGGCAATCTATTTCTTAACATACACTATGAACTGAAAAAAATTATAGTAACTTCCATTCATTGATCTTAAGCCGATCATCATGATATCGCTTTCTTAACCAATGTTGTATCTCATGTACATACACAAGTTTTTCCTTTTCAATAATTTCCTTGAAGGTTCTCTTTCCGTCAAGGTTTCTCTCAAATGCTTTCATGTAATATGAGTAATCAGTTTGATGAGTAGGAATCTCATCACCTGGAAAAACAAACGATGCCATAATAATCGGATCATAATAAATCCATCTGTCGTCGACCCCATTTACAGGGACAGGTAATAATTCACTCCTTGGAACCTCGACATCAACATCGAAAAGGCTCGCAGTATCATCATGAAGAAATTTGATTTTATAAAGGTTGATATGACCTTCTTGGATGTCAACTGTCTTCTTGTAAAGATCCGGATTTCTTAAGCTTACAAAATCACCATTTATAAAAGGTTCTGGATATTTGATAAAAGAAAACAATTTGCGGTCAGAAACTTTATCTCCTTCAACTAGATGACCTATCAGCAGGGGAGAATTTGGGTCATGAATAGCTCTATTGCGCACTACTATGTTATCCTTAAAATTGGCATAACAATATTTACAGCCATGAGCACAGGTATTATATTCTCCGACATCAATACTTTGAACACAACCACATTCTTTACGTTGATTTGGGTCTTTACTAACGACCATTTTTACTCCTAGCAAATCCTCAATTAAGAAGTTATCAATACATTTGCCATGCTTAATGCCCACAGTTTCTAAAGCAATTTCTTCTGCACATGTCTGAATTGATATATCATATTTTTTGCCAGTCAAAAATATTTCTGTAGCCAATGAAATCATCTCATCATCTGTAAGTTCTCTTACCTGAGTGTTTTTCAAGTTGCCTTGAATTTTTTTATATAAATCGACAAAACTAATCACACATGTGTTAGTGTAACCATTAAGACGTTTGGCAATTTCTTCAAAATAGTGAATATGATAATTAAAATCCAACTTATCGGTATAAAAAATGGGATCATACCTCCAAATAACTCTTTTTGGGCCAATTTTATCGGATAACTTTTTAAATGTATTAATGACACCCTCTTTTAAGGGCACACCTGCTTCTAGCCCCCTATCATATGGATTAATAGTGAATTGAAAGTAATACATATAATCATTCAACTCATCCAATCTATTAAGCATAGGTTGAGGATTCTTGCTCCAGAAGACTATACAATCTATCACATCAGGTGAAAGATTCACTTTACTTACCTGATGAATATTCATTGGATTCCGCACATACAAAAAGCCTTCTTTTATGCGATTAAAAAACCAATCACAATAAAAAGCTGGTATATCAGTTCTTCGAGAAACGGAAAGTATCATAGCAAATGGATTAATATTTGTTTCGAATTACAATAATCAACATTTTTCATGTATGCATTGTTATTGTGATTCATAAACTTCAAATCATTATTAGAATAAAAAAACCAACCTTCATTTCCCCTATAAGGATCATAAGGGAAACACAAATAGAGAACTTTATAATTTACATTATTATTATCAAATAATGAAATTAACAATTTTACCAATTGTACACCAGAGTCAAGTTTATTATAATAACCATAATAATTTATATCATTAAATAAAATGTTACGTACATTATTCTGGATGATAAAATCATAAATGTCATTAACAAATAAACGCTTGCCACGATCGGAATAAAATTTTGCGGCATGAGAGAGCAAATAATTTAGAATCAGTATATTAATTTCATTATTATCGAAACCATGGAAATCTGCGAATAAGTTGGTATTGTGGAAATCTATATCGTGTTGAGTCTGGGCTAAACTTTTTTTGCATAGGGCTTGTACTGGTTCCCAGACATTTAGCAGATCATGCCCTTCATAATATAACTTAGCATTCAAGTTAAGAATTCGGAAAGCTTTAATAATCCCATATATTTCTGAACCAGGCCCACATCCTAAAGATACCACATTTACACGCTCTGGATTTTTAAATTTGTAACGGCATATTGCATTACAAATCTCAGAAGCGAAACGATTAAAGAATCTCAGAACATAAAGATAAGTAATTTTTGTACAACTATAAGAAAATAAAGGCTGTCCAAATTGTATTTGGTGAAGACAGCTGCTACAATCTCCCTCTTTGCAACCTACAGAAGTGCAATAATAATTGATTGGGCACCCTTGACAGTGATCAGAATTTAATTGAAGAAACTCCAAACACTGATGTTGTAAATTTATAAGTTCTACCATAAAAACTTCATTTATTATTTATCACTCAAAATATATTAGGCCCAACCAAGTGGATTCTAAATATAATCTGGGCAACGCCCTTTTATCTACCTCCAAGGATTGGAGGTATTTTTCTCTATGAAGAAGACAAACCTATTCGAAGAATAGGCGCTATTGAGAAGAGACATCAGAAGGGAAAGCTAAGACCATGAACTTTGAACCATTTTTAACCCTTAACCCTTCATGACCCAAATCATTGCTCTTTTTCCAGCAAAGCCTGACCCAATTCCGTTAGATAATAAGCTTGACCTTTTTTCTTCGGCTTATCAGGGTAAAGGAGTTTCATATAACCATTCTTTATAGCAGGGTTCAAATATTTCTTTCGGAAGTTGTCTGATCCTTTCAGGTCCAACATATCCATCATTTCCTTAACGGTTAATGTCTTGTTTCCTACTACTTTTAATAGTTTCAGCACATAAAGATCAAGTCTATTAATGCTTATGGCATCTTTACCTGTATCTTTACCCGTATCTTTACCCGTATCTTTACTTGCTGCTCTACCTGCAGCTTTATAATCCACCGAATAAATCACTGTCATAAACTGACTCACCGAAGACTTGAACACAGGTTTCAGTTCTTCTTTATATCCGTCCAGTGACTTAGTTTCGTTGCAAATACGTTTCAATCCGCTGCCTCGCTTCTCCATATAGTCCAGCTGAGCCATCACATCTGCAAGCACAGGATTTCTTCTAGTCGAAGAAATCTCATCAATCGGAATATCCTGCACCCGCTGACCGCTATACATCCCTCCTGGTGAAGTCACAACAATCCTGTCTTCATAGATATCCAAATGCACCTCTCCGCCCATTACCGTATAATCTCTGTGAATAAAGTGGTTAACCATGGCTTCAAGCACGGCTCTTTCAGCATATTCAGGCTTATTCTTTCTTCCGTCAGGCAGTTTCTCCCAGCCTTTCCGGGTATTAGCCTTCACAAAAGCCATCGCCTCACGAAGCAACAGCAAGATATTTCCCTTAAATTCTGCATCATTTATGGCATCACCCTTCTCCAGTCCTTCCCATCGAGTGCAATACAAACGCGACTGGCTCAGCCAGCAATTATCTGCGAACAATGCACCCGCATTCGTAAGAAAGCCATTGTCGGTCACAAGACCAAACGAAAACAGATACTTCTTATCCCAATCTTGGTTTATACGGTCCTTGAATGTATTCGCCAATATTGCAAAAGAATGATCTTCCATTCTTTTATCCGTGCGTAATGAATCATATGTTCTGTTCGAACCCTTTAATACAAGCCGCACCATTTCCTCTGCCGTGGCAGGCACGCTTTGACTCCCCTTCCGCACAAAAGCCACACGTTGTCCGTCGCCTACATAATAGTATGGACAGTAGTTGCCAGCATACACCTTCAGTTGCAACACATCCATGCCATCAACCCTACAAGGAATCATTTCGAAATCGGGTAGTGGGTCCATACGGTCGTTTAAACTTTCACTGATTTTCTCCCCGACATATTGAATGTCAATAAGCCCTTTGACTTTTCCTTCGTTATCAACACCGAAGAACAACGAACCTCCTAATCCGTTGGCAAAAGCACTCACACTTTTCAACCAACTCTTAGGCTTACTTTCCTCCAGCATCACTTTATAGTCATATGCCGTACACTCAGCTATCAAAGACTCGATATCCATTGTATAATATTTATGATACTATTATTAACGTCGGACCATCATTAACCCTGAACCATGAACCCTTAACCATTCACCAAATCTAACCCTTCAACGGATTGCAGACAGCTTCGCTAGAGTTAGCCACGAATGAGTTGTGGTTAGCTCACCATCCGCCTATATTACGGGGCAAATATAGGAGAAAAAAATGAAAGAACAAAATAAAATGGGGAAAAAATGGTGAAATGAATTTTTTGGGTGGGGAAATACGGATTATTTGCGGCTTTTCGGGTTGGTTTTGAACACGAATCGGGCGAATATGCACGAATTCATTTATTTATCACGAATTTGCGAATTTGAGAATTATTAAAAGAAGATGAAAAATTCTGATCGACCGAGCAGAAGCCTGAAAGGCTGGAGAGAACACAGGCGGGGATGATAATCCCCGTTTATATTGGAGCCAATAAAAGGAGTGCTGAAGGCACGAAAGATCTTTCGCCCTTTCAGGGCTTCCGTGTATTGGGCATCTGATACCGGGGGTGATACCCCCGTCTGTAGTCCTTCGCCCCTTCGGGGCTGGCGGGTCCAACAGCAGCAGATAATCTGGTTAATCTGAGCAATCCGTAGAGGAATAGGGCACACAGAAACCACGGAAAACACAGAAAAAGGGTGGCATCAAACAAATATTTCTGTGAGTTCGGTGAGTTCTGTGTGAGATAAGAAAGGCACACAGAGGACACAGATGGACACAGATTATTGCTAGAGCGTCGGTAGAAGGCTCTAACATGAAAAAGTGGAAAGATTTCCGTATTTTCGGACTTTTTTCATAAAAAAATTTCCGTATTTTCGGACTTTTTCCATAAAAAAATTTGCGTAAGTCAAAGTTTTCTCACATCATCGAAAGACGTTATCTCATCTATACAAAAGATTTGAAAAAGGATAAGGAAACACTTCTGCTTCCCATCTATATGACTCCGTTCATATAGTATGAAGTTTGCACAAAATTATAGGCGTCCCCCAACGTTCGTAGAAGGACATGATTCTACAGGATGATGTCCTCTTCCGTTCGCTGGGGGACATGCGGTGATAGCAAAAAACAACCAGTCTTTTTTTAAGGAATCGCACGAATCTACACACTTCTCTCTCTACAGATTCAACAGATTTATCGGATTTTTTTGTTTGACCAAGCTGATAATCCGTGTAATCCGTTCTGTAGCGCTAATAACGTTTTTATTTCTTGTGAAAATGGCCGCGTCTCTCGCTTCAATAGCGGAGACTTGGTTTTCTTTTTTAACACGAATTGTCACGAATGGTCCACGAATTTTTCATGAATTATTTTTTTTAAGAACACGAATCGCAAGAATCATTTGTTTCATTCTTTGATGAAAATCGCGATGAGTCGAGGTCCGCTTCCTCCACAACAAGCAAGGAGAAAAAGAATGAAGACAATGCTGCCAATCCATCCCATCAAATAGACCATGTGGCCAATGAACATCACCATGAACAGGAAGGTGGCCAATGCACTCACCACATAGAGGACGGCATAAATCACAAAGAAGATTAGTCCCATCACACCCTTATCGCCATCGACAAACATCGCGTAAAGATGTAATGCCAATCCAACGAAGAGAAGCAGAATGATCCACGGCTGGAGGAATGAGAAGAAGAAAAAGGTGAGCAGATAAAGGATTCCACAGCCAAATACTGTAATAGTACCGATATGTTTTGCGGCCGATCTCGCTTCATCCTCTCCTGCTAATCCAAAAAAGATGGATTGGACAAAGAACAGGATGGACAGCATGACCAGCCAGAACACGATAGACATCAACTCATCGTGAACGAAGAATCCGGGACTTCCACTATAGCACAGCATACATTTCAACTCATAATAGCTTAAAAAGGCCAATCCCATCAAAGGGATATATTTGCCCAAACGGAACCTGCCCAGAATCTTGGATAATATCCAGCAAACCAATAATACGATCAGCGGCAAGAAAATCATATACTCGAAATAGCGGGTAGATTTGCTTTGCTCAATATGGATGCCAATGTCAGACAAATCTTCCAGGAATTGTTTCTGAACGACCACAGCGGGATCCTTCTCGTCTCTCGCGGGGTTTCCACCTTTATCGGCCGATGCCAGTGATCTTCCTTTCTCCAAATATCTTGAAGACACATAGAATGTCTCTCCGGCATCATTCTTACAGGTGGCCCATCCATTGATGATTGTATCCACGAGGATGACATCACCTTTCTTAAGTGAACCCATTTTTTCTGCCTTGCCATTAGGCGCTACCCTCATGTTCAGATTCGGCGAATTCACCACATAGGTTTCTGCTGCATAGCCTGCCATGCATAGCAGAAACAGCACGATAATTGTAACGAGTTTTTTCATATTTTTATCCCTTTAATTATTTAGAATCCAATCTTTCCCGATGACTGACGGCTCCAGACAAAGTGGTCCACATCTTCAGCAATGACCTCAGGGGCGGAACTGCCATCGGATGCGATTCTCAGTTGGGCAATCATTGCAATCGTCTGTGACAGATGTTGCATGGTTCGTGCAGAAATGGGCATATTCTTCGATTCTCCGTTCTTCAGATTTCTGACAAATGCTTGCAGTTTTTTCCCGGCATCGGCAGAAATATCCAATTTGAAGTCACGACGCAAAAGATATACCAGGACATCTGACAGCTCTTCGATGGAGAAATCGTCAAATACAATCGAATTATGATAAGAGGCGACACCGCCAGCAGCCAGCGTCTTGGCGATGGATTCGTCGCTGTTGGTGACACGGGCCATCACGAATGCCGTTACCTGCTGGTACTCTGCAATCTTATTCAGAATCCACACACGCAGATTATCGTAGTTCTGGTTCTTGTATTCCGGGGCATCCATATCGAGGAACAGCAGTCCATCGCTGGCTTTCCTTACCGCTTGCTCCAACACCCTGAAGCTGTCGTTGCCCATCAGCTCCTCGGCATTGACACAAACCGTATGACCGAGTTTGAGAATGCCCAGTCCTTGCAGGATCCTTGAAAGGATCTCGGCTACCGTACTCTTGCCCGTTCCCGTACTGCCAATGAACTCCCACCACAGATTGGCAGGTTGAAGGCGCAGCGTACCTTTCTCATGCTGCAGACATGAGACAGTGACATAATCGTGAAGAGCTTTCTTGGCGGTCTGCAAACCCACCAGCTTGTCCAACTGTTCGAGTGACGCATTGAGCAACAGCCGGTCGATGGCATCGGGCTTCAGATAGTGAAGCCTCAGATCAGGGATGTCACAAGCCTCTATCCGTGTCAGTTGCTCGTTACTGATCTGATCGGCCGACAAGACCGACAACCTGTTGCCCAAAGCAGGAATGACCTGTGAGGTGAGCAAACGGGTGATGAAACGACCGTTGCCGAAGTGTTCGTTCTTATGATTATAGGCATCAATCACATAATCGGAGAGCTTCTTCTCGGCTTCAGGGGTCAGTTCATAATGTTCACGCTCGAGCACCTTATGTCCAATATCCATCAGCTGATTGGGTGTATAGTCGGGGAACTCAAAGACGTAGGAGAAGCGGCTCTTCAGACCTGGATTGGAATCCAGCATATCGTACATCTCATTGGTATATCCAGCCAGAATGACCATCAGGTCGGGTTCATCTTGAGCCAAGAAGGACAGAAGGGTCTCGATAACACGCAAGCCATAATCCTTGGTATCATCCGCCTTGACAAAAAGCGTATAAGCCTCATCGATGAACAAGATACCACCTGAAGCCCGCTGAAGGGCATCGAGCGTATTCTGCTCTGCATCACCGATGAAACGACCTACCAACTTGGAGCGTTCGGTCACCACGACATGACCTTTCGAGAGGACGCCAATGCCATGATATATCTCACCAAGATATTTGGCGATAGTGGTCTTACCCGTTCCAGGATTACCCGTAAACACCATGTGCATGGGCGGCATCTTGTTATAAAGCCCCCTATCGGCACGGAGTTTGTTCAGCCTTACCAGCGAGGTATGGGCAAGAATCCGCTTCTTTACATCGTCCAGGCCTACCAAGGCATTGAGCTTGGCTATAGCATCGGTAGGGTCGGGAATCTCCACTTCGGGGATGTCTGCTGCCTCAATCACCAACTGACTGACATTCTCCGGGGTGACCCCCTCTTCCACCACACGACTGATCATGTGTGGCAGGATCATGTTCTCGATGACCTTCTCGATGTATCTCGTATTCGTAAAGCGGTTGCCGCGCATTGAATAGACATACCGCATATATTCATATAGACTGTCACTTGCCTCGGCAGTCAGCACACACTCCCGATACCTCAAGGCCTGCAGTGCATATTTGTAGAGCGAGTCCTCATGCAGATCGTCGAAATGGAAGATATTCGTAAAGACCTCATGAGCCTTTGGACTGCTGTTGACCACCTCGAGCAACTTATTGCGGGGACCTGAAAGTATGATGACGCAATTATACAAATCCTCTGAATTATTACAGATTGCTTCAATACCAGTCATCGTGCCTACGGCTCCCTTTCGTCCAAAGGTGTCGGCATTCTGTATATAAATAAGGGTATTCTTATTGTCATTGATCAGATGCTCGATGTTATTGGCAAATCCGTCGGTCGAATCGAAGAGCTTGATGGCATCGTGCTTCGCAAAGCTTCTCACCACACCCAGTTTCTTCAGTTCCCCATAGATGGCACGGGCAGCCTCCTCCTTTCCCACTCCCTCGTTGCCGGTAATGATATAATGCCGTCCCCGAAGGATTCCATGGATGGTGGGCAAGTCCTGTTGCTTCCGCCCTTCGTTATAGGCGACCACATCGCGCAGATAACGAAGATAGTCCTTGAAGTTCTCGGGCGCATAGTCCAATAGATTGACTTTATCTTGTTCCATAAATATGTGTTCGTTGTTGCAATTAATTTTTCAGTTCATCAATCCGGTGGAGCAATTGCATTGTAGAAGGCATGTCAACCTGTTCAAGATCGACGATACGTTCCTGCAAAGTCCTCTGTTTCAAGAGGTATTCCAATCCCACACAGGTCTCTGCCATCTCGAGACGACCATAGTCCATAGCTGTCCGATAAAGCAAGCGCAAGAAATCGATCAACAACTGGAAATCTTCGACACGACCTTTCTCAAAAACGGATTCATTAAGTATCGAGGCTATCTTCTCGCGATACTCACCAGCGGAATCCATATCATTATTAACCATATCCACCTGAGCATGAGCTGCATAATAGAGGAGGGCCACGTTACGCACCTTGAGCGAGTCGGGCATCATCGTTGTCATCTTCTCGACCACCTCACCTGCGTATTTCAGGAAAAGAAGCGCATTCACGCCATCACCTGCACTCATTGCCGACACACGAGCCTGACGTACCTTATTGATCACAAAACTGCGCATCTTGTCATCGTTATCAGGATCAGCATCAAGCGCCATTGACAAGATGACCGATGCAGTCTGCAGGCTTGCCAGCGCATCGTCGGTCTTTCCCTGCTTGTCGAACAACTCACCCAACTCGTCGAAGATCAATGCCTTGTTCAACAGGTTGGACTCTGAGTCGGGCTTCTGATCCACCTTTTCAAGTATCTGTCTCCCAAGTGCTACAGCCTCATCGACCTTGCCGCTCACCTTCAGTCTCATTATCTGATAATAGGTTGCCACCAGCAAATCGTCGGCATGCAGGGAAACAGGGTTGTTCTCGAACAACTCTTCGAAGAGCACAATAGCCTGCCCGGCACTCTGTTCGGCCTGGTCATATTCATGGAAGAACTGGAACAACAGTCTGCCCGTGCCGTCCAACGCTACTGCATAACGACGGACAATCTCGGGATTGCCTTCACGGAAACGCTGGTAGTTGTTGAAGACGGCATACTCCTGCTGCTTATGATAGTAGAACGCGCTATTGTAGTCACCATACTGCTCATAATATTTGCTGATAACCGAATAGGCCAACGAATAGGCCGTAGTGGTGATAGCCGTATTGTTATGAGCATGTTTCATATCATTGATAGCATCGCGCAGCATGGATATCAGACTCTCGGCAGCCTTGTGATCGCCATGATACAGGTACGCCTCGTTGCAGAACTCGCTGGCACTGCACAGGTTGTAGAAACTGAGCTGCAAGTACAATTCAGATGTTGCATTACCATTCTTATTGATATCCAGTATTGCACGGAAAGTAAGGAGAGCCTCAGCCACCCGCCTTGGCATATCGGCACGACCTAAGTTGTTACGGCAAACGACGTTCCACAACATCGAGAACATGGAAGCCGCAAATACAGCCTCTTCGTCAGGAAGATGTTGCATCTGAGGTGCCAGAAGCATATAATAATCGGCAACAGGATCAAAATTACCGCGTCGCATCTCAAGGATACAATGCAACATGTTGGCCTGGATTTCCTGATAACTGAATGGCACCGCCTCCCCTTTCCTGCGGTTATATGCTTCCAAAGCCTGTTCTGCCTTTTCCGGTGAACGACGCAAATAAAGGAGATAAACAGCCAACGAGATCAAGTCATCGGCATCATATTCATCGTAATCAAAATCATCAATTTCAACGGCATCCCCCTCGAGATAAGACTTCGCATCATCGACAAACAGCTGCAATTGCTTATAGTCATCATGGTCGGGTATGGCTGCGTTCAGAACCGCCGAACCCTCATCGGCCATACTGAGCATCAGACGTCCCATGAAGTCATCACCTGCCTCAAACATAAGACCCGAGCCCTGGAGCAACAGCAAGGACATATTATATTTACTGTTCACCCAGTTATGGGGTTCGTAAACATAGGCCTCACCTTTCCGGATCTGCTCGGCAGTTTCCGTATTGAAGATGCCCACTATCTCAGCAGCTTTCTTCTTATCGCCTGTAAAGCTGAGGAATGTTGCAATATCCTTGGCAAGCACAACCACATTGTCATTCGCAATATCCAGCACTTTCCTGAACCATTCGACGAAGTCTTTACCGTGATCGGCAAGAGCGATGGCGGCATTCACCAAATGGGGCCAAACGAGAGTGGATGTACTGGAAAGGACTGCTTTTAGAACCTCTTCGGTAGGATTGTTGATGGCAATGGCTCCCATCTCCCGGGCAGCAAACTCATCATTCGGATTCGTATAAAGCAGATTGCCCATTCTGGCCGTGATATTCTCATAGAAGTTCCCGAACGGCTCGTCACCCTCATGGTGCACATACTTCACAATCTGACGATAACTCTGATAGGAGAAGTCAATGACGCCTGTCCTGGAATCGATCGTCAACAGATCGCCCAACCATCGTTTCAATGAAGAAAACTCCAACTGGTCCCAATAATCTCCCGCAAATGCCTGGAAATCCTGTTCGCGCAAGCCGAAGTCGGTCGCAGCCAACAGGCGAATAGAAGTCCATAGAAAACCGAAATTCATGAAACGAGCTGCGTCGTGGAGAAATACGATAAACAACTGCTCCGGATAAGGTGCTATCTTACCCATCTCGTCGGTCATCTCCGTCAGATAATTCGCGATGGCGGTATCTCCGTCTCCACGCTTTCGGATGTTCTCATAATCATAGGCCGTCAAACTTGTCAGTTTGCGTACCATCAGCACATCCCATAACGGACAGCCGCAACATGGTTCGTCATGCTCGGAGCGGGCATCCATCAGGTGATTAAGGACACTCTGCGGAAGGCTCTTGCCTTTCGCTTTCATCAATTCCCGAACAATCTGTCCACCCTCATTGGCATTGACAGGAGGCAAGAGAACCTTCTCGACATCCCATTCCGAGAAAAGCTTCATCTTCTCGCTTTCTGCAGTAGCGATCAGCATACAGAAGTTCTGTAATCCTCCAAACATGAACTCATACACATTCTGCATCAGATGAAGATCGTCGATGAGAAGCAGTGGAGGCATCTCAAGGTCCCTGGTAGCATGATAGAACTCCTCGGCCAGTTCACCGAACTCCACATCCTCGTCAAGGCCGTAGCGACGCTGTGGATGGATTCGGGGATCGGCAAGCCATTTCTTCAGCACCATACCGGGAGTGTCGCCATAATGGGTGAAGTGGATGAATACCAACAGATCATCGACCTCGTCAAAGCGTCGGTATGTTTCACAGAGGAAAGCGGTTTTTCCATAGCCATAGCGGGCATAGATCAGTCTGGGCTTCTGGTCTTCATCATATCCTCTCGCAATCTCGTTCAAAAGATTCTTGCGCGAATCGCAGTTCACATAGTGCTCGCCTTCTTTTGCAATCTTCATGAGGTCGGCATCCGCCATGTGCTGGAACTCATTGACAGGATTCTCCACCGCATTACTACCCTCATATAACATAATCTGAGCATGCAGGGTCTTGCAGAGGAACGATCCCAGGTCATCGAGTCCGGTCAGCGATTGACCATCCCATCTGCAATTGTACTCATAGATATTATTGCTACAGCAGGCATCCCGGCAACCATCCTGAATCTTCCGCTTCAATGATGAAAGTTTGCGGTCGGCCTCATCATTCAGGTTGCAGAACTTACGGCGAGCGACATCGTCCATCTGTTCATAGACAGCGGGATTACGGAAACAGAACAGACTACGGCGCAAAGAGTAGGTATCCATCAGGGCACCGAAGAGCATCTCAAGCTCTGTAACACTCTTCTGCTCGCGGGATTCCTTACGGATGTACTTTCTTTCCTCCTCAGTCATCTCATCCAGCATCACCTGCCAACTTTCGACGGATGGTATCCAGCCATAACGGTCGCCCAGCAGACCGATAAAGAATGGACGCGACTGACGGATTTCAGAGATACATTCACGAAGCACAATATTCTCCCGTTCATTCTCGTCAGCGTCCTGGGTATTTACCCCCCAGCGCAAGTCGATAAACTGCAGGGTGATACCCTGTGGCGCCAATAGCTGCTGAAGGGTCGGCGCGACTCTGTTCATGATCAGATCGCGCTCTGCGTCCATGTCCTTGAAGGTACTGCTCAGAAACACCTTGATGTTCTTCCCGTTCTGCATGGCAATATTGTTTCCGCTTATGATCCCCTGCTATTTTATAAGGATGTCATATAGGGTCGTATGTGAGAGAATATGCCCTCCTGCAATTGATCGACATGAATGATCAGATAGAGCAACCCCATGTCATAGAAACGAAGGTCGAAATAGTCGTTGGCATCAGTATCCAACTGCAACAGCTGTACCCACCCCGTTCCAAACTCGTTGTCCACATCTTCCTCGTAGGGCTTGCCTAAAAGTCGGAAACCATCGCCACGCACAGGACCTTCGGAGAAGGTGATGACATGAGGCGGTATCATGTCGTCTTCCTGGAAAGGATTTATGCGTTTCAATTCGTCGGTGGGCACATCGGCATAGATGACCTTGACAGCATATTCGGGCCATTTTCCCAGTCCATAGGGCTGCTTCACGTCATAGCCGAGAAAGTAGTCTA
>JAEEGF011495953.1_pt1 | contig 15989 bp, 4 predicted proteins | sample 9134171 | NCBI WGS metagenome assembly JAEEGF01 (sample SAMN16246542, study PRJNA631951) | gut metagenome | biome: gut microbiome; feature: rumen; material: AP-attached | host: Bos | place: Iran: Karaj | collected 2018-10
AGGCCTCCACATACCGTCATTATGAGGAATGACATCACTCCTTACGGCATAATAATCGCCGGCAGATGCGCCATTGACCGACTGCATGTAAATCGGCATGACGGAAAGACGCACACTCACAGAACTGAACGCGAACAGAAAGTCTGCATCACTCAAAGCAGCCTTGTCGATGTATTGAATCAAGAAAATTGGGAAGTTTAAGTCGATATGCTGGGCATCTGTCTTTAAGTTTGCTTTCAACTCACCGATGGTGGGCAAGTTGTCATTGGCCCTTCTGCGAGTTTGAGCCGGAGCATCTGCTGGAGCAATCTCCGAGTCGTAATAGGCAATCCATTTCACAAACGGGGTGAGACGCGTACTCCAGTATTCGGCATCCTTGGTAAACTCCATCCCCTGTTGCTGTACGTCTTTCTCGTCGAGCAGATAATAGCTGTCACCATGACCATGGGAAGCCCAGAGCACCTTATTCCAATCCGGAAGCATATTGTCCTGACCGTCGGGGAACACGTCCGAACCATCCTTCGACAACAATACCACCAGACCATCGCGTTCTATCTGCATTTCAAGCAACTTACCTGCAAGTTCGCTGAGTTCTTCCAAGTTTTCGGTTTCCCAGTTGTCCAGATCGTAGTTGTCTATGCAGGCAAAGGCGATTTCTGCATCATCTATACTGGCTACCTGATTGGGGAAACGATCCCGAATGGCTGTCTGCATACCGGCTGGCATCATAGAGATGTCACCGATATAGGTTGGTTTCTTACAAGTAGCCCAATAGTCGCTGGCTACATAGGTTGTAACATCCTCTTCTGTAGTAGTTGGAACACTGTTTTCATCGTTGTCGGTACATGCCGTCAACATCACTAAGCCGCTGATAAGGGTTGCGGCCATCACCCATAGCATCATTTTTTTCATAAATTGGTAATTTTGCATGGTAGTAGACTGTTTTTTTCTCCTTTTGAAGGAATACACATAAATATATTGCAAAAATAACAAGAAATTTTGAATTATTTCTATATTTGCAGATATATTTAACATTTTTGATTATCGAATGGATAAAAAAATCTTATCGGTTAGGGTATTGGCTTTCCATATCTTTTGCGTGTTATCTTTGCTGACATCGTGCAGCAAGGATGATACGGAGGACTTCCCGCCTCAGCCTCAGAAGGTTACACGCTGGGAGTGCATCCTCTTTGGCTCGTATCCTGCCAACGAGGTGGTTGGCGGCGGCTTCAGTGCCGTGGACGACTATGCATTGCTGGATGGCGATGTGATAACGGATGCTACGCTCTACAACCAGCTGGAGCAAGCCGTATGGACGGATGACGACACGGAGATTGGCGGCAAGCGCTATCACAGGCTGAATGGGGCAGGGGCTGTTACCTGTTCTACGAACCGCGAACAGCACTACCGATGGGGGGATACCGAGGAATGGCACTACTTTGCATACGCCCCTATAAAATGGCGCATCCTGAAGAAGACGGGCGATAAGGCTGTGTTGCTGGCCGACCGCATGCCCGATACCTGCCCTTTTAACGACAGCTACAACGATACCAGTTGGAGCGAATGCAGCTTGCGTCGATGGCTGAACGGTGCGTTTCTCGGCCGGGCCTTTACGGAACAGGAGAGAGGCGCCATCGAGGAGACGGATGTCAAGAACGCCCCCAACTACTATTTCGGTACCGACTGTGGTCCTGACACCAAGGACCGTGTGTTCGTGCTCTCGGAAAGCGAGACGTTCTCATCGCCACTGGCCGTTGAATATGGCTTCAGCGACAGCGACAGCGGGAACGATCCTGCCCGCCGTTTCCGCTCTACGCTCTATGCCAAGTGCCGTGGGGCATGGTGGTCGCCTGTAGAGGGATATCGTGGCACCTCTTTCTGGTTTATGCGTTCGGTCGGATATACAAAGGCTAACGTGGTCTATGTGGGTGAGTCGGGCGACACCTACAACCGTGGCATCGTAGTTACCTGTAACGATGCTGCCGTATTGCCTGCCATCACCCTCGACCTGTCGAAAGCCGACTATCAGCCTGCCGCCCCCGTTTATTCTACAGATATTATCCAATATTAAGCTATGGAAAGAAAAGCAAGAACATACATCCACCTTATATGGCTACTGATTCTTGGAGCCGTAATGACGTCTTGTAGCAAAGACGACGATGGTGGCAGCATAACAACCCGGTAGCGAGGAACGATATACGGGCGATACCTACCAAGACCTGCACAGCCCTTGGGTGAAGGATCCCAGCCAGAAGACGCATGTTACACGCTGGGAGTGCATCCTCTTTGGCTCGTATCCTGCCAACGAGGTGGTTGGCGGCAGTTTCAGTGCCGTGGACGACTATGCACTGCTGGATGGCGATGTGATAACGGATGCTACGCTCTACAACCAGCTGGAGCAAGCCGTATGGACGGATGACGACACGGAGATTGGCGGCAAGCGCTATCACAGGCTGAATGGGGCAGGGGCCGTTACCTGTTCTACGAACCGCGAACAGCACTACCGATGGGGAGATACCGAGGAATGGCACTACTTTGCATACGCTCCCATCAAATGGCGTATCCTGAAAATCAGCGGTACCAAGGCTGTGTTGCTGGCCGACCGCATGCCCGACACCTGTCCCTTCCACGACAAGGACGAGGATGTGAACTGGAGTGGAAGTCTCCTGCGCCACTGGCTTAATAGCGAATTCCTCGGTCGTGCCTTCTCTGAGGCGGAGCGGAATGCCATCGAAACGACCAATGTGGAGAATGCGCCCAACTCTTCGTACGGCACCAACTGCGGCCCAGACACACAAGACCGCGTATTCATCCTTTCCAACAAGGAAGTGTTTGCCTCTCCTCTGGCGACGGACTATGGTTTCTATGCCGGCAGTGGTATCGACGACCCCGCCCGACGTTTCCGTTCCACGCTCTATGCCAAGTGCCGAGGTGCCTGGTGGTCATCGGTCACGGGTTATCGCGGCAACTCCTTCTGGTTTATGCGTACTAACGGCTATACACCCAGTAGCATCACTTATATCTGCGACTTTGGCTATCTGTATAATCAAGGTACAGCCGTCACCTGTGATGATGCTGCCGTGTTGCCTGCCCTCACCCTAGACCTGACAAAGGCCACGTGGACAGTAGCCACTCCCGTCATGTCTGTTCAGCCGTCGGCGTCGGCGTCGGCGTCGGCCGAAGATTAGGGATTAGAGTTGTAATGGTTAACGGTTAAAGAGTTATAGCCAAAAGCCAAAAGCCAACGGCCAAAAGCCAATTATTTCTTCTGCATAATCACCGCTTTTTTACCCTGGTGGATATAGACGCCTTCCTTGGTGGGTCTCCTATCAAGCTTGAAGCCTTGCAACGTGAACCACTCTGCGTCATCGTTATCCACCGCGTCGCTATCCATGACACGGATACCTGTTGTAATGATATCAAAGACATATGGATTATCCAATGAGCCATAGAATCTGTCGCTGAAGAATCTTAGGCTGTTGTCCAAGACAAACTCCTCACTGTCGACGTATGCCTTGATAATTATCTCCTTGCCGTTGTCCTCTTCCGTAGATCCCATTATTGTGAGGAAGTAGTAGCCGCTGTTGCTACTTACGGCTCCACGACACTCTCCATTGATGAAAGCACCCAGTTCGGCATCTTCTATATTGACACCGTCTTTCTTTACCACCGCTAACACGCTCATGTTGTCGGGGAAGAGACTGTCGTCTTTAGGCGTAAAGTGCTGCGACTCCTGCGGGGCAACCCTATATTGTCTTGCAAATCCGGTCGACGTCCAGGTGTGTTGCGGATAATGGAACTTCTTTGGCTTATCAGCCAAGGAACGATAGATGTATCCTTGTCCTGGAACTATCGTCTTAAGTGTACCTTCCCAATAGCCTTTGCTGCTGAATTCTGCAAAGCTGGTGCGGTTCTTCACGCGATCGCCTGGCATAGGCTCCAGCTCGGCAAATGCTTCGTCCACGGACATCACTGCACTGGAGAGCGGGCCTATCCAGTTGTAGCCGGGCTCGATGGTCTGGGTGGTGTCACTCGTGGCTATCGGCGTGCCGATAATCATGAAATCTGCCTTTTCCAACATTTGCATCTTGTACATCTGACCCGGATTGATGCTCTTCACTTCGCCTATCCATTCGCCATTGCTATTCATGGTAGAGAAGGCAGTCTTGCTCTTGATGTTCTTGAAGCACTCCAAGGGAGTAGTATATAATCCCAACACTGTGTTTATATTATTATTTACGGGCAATGGGTCAATGTAGATTGACATCCAAGACCATCCCTTCTCCAGTGAAACAGGTTGCAGCAATATCGGCATTGTCTCGAAGATAACGGGGTCATTATAGGTGCCATAGTTTACATCCGCCAAGAATTCAACCGAGAACCAAGGATTAATCTCGCCAGGCACGTAGAGAACCATAAAGGGATAAGTTTTGCCCGTAGAGGAATCATATAGTCTGAAATACAGGCTGCGCTCTCGCACACTAATATCTGTTGACGATGTGCCATAGATGACCATATCTATATAATATGCATCGCGCGTTTCCACATATCTCGGAGTGGCTACACCCCGACAGTGATCAAAATCGTCGTAGGCGGCTATCTTCGTGTCAGTAAGCTCGCAAATTTTGCCATCGATCCTAATTTGTCCTGTCAGCGTCATAGTGCAATCATAAAGGCCCGTGTCAACCGTCCAGTCGGGCTCATCACCCATTACAGTCAGCTTCAACTTCAGTACACGACGGATACCCAGACGGTCAGTCAGGTAGATATTTTCGGTGTAATGGCCTATGGGCACATTAGTACCCACTTTGAAGTTGATATACGCACCGTCTCCGGTAATTGTACCTACAGCCGACTCTACGGTCAGCCACGATGGCATGCCCGTTATCTCGTAGCTCTGTGAAGCTCCCCCCTGATTGATGACATAACCTTGCCACTCCAGTGATTCATTCCATTTCTTGGTGAGATTCACTTCATCGTCTTTCCAGCTGAGGCTGGCGAAGTCGGCATGGAATTTCCACATCACAACCTCAGAGTTGTTGGCATGTTCATCCTTGATATAGTTGACAGTGGCCACAAAGTCGTTGTTATCCATCAGTGGCAGCGAAGCGTCCGGAAACGAGAAGTAAATCTCGTCGTCAGAAGCTGTGAATCCGTACTGCGAGTCATCCAGTCGCATCTTGGAGCTGCCGGGCTTGAGGGCCGGTGCATTGTTGCTCTCTGTCAGTTCCACTGTAATACTGACCCTCGAATCCTTCTCGCCGTAGTTCTTGTTCGAGAATTTCGTGGTGACTTTGCCCTGTGGAGTACGTGATATCTCCTCCATGGGGAAATAACCCACCAAACCGGGATAACCATCGTCCATACGTTCGTGCATACGGTCCTTAACCAGCTGACCGTCGAGGGCTGCACCCCAGATGCGCACCTCATCGACATCACCCTTGAAGACATGACCTACTTGTCGGCTTTCGGCATTCTCCCAACCGCCAATCTGCAAGTACTTTCCGCTGATTCCCGGTATGATGCTCTCCGGTATCACCTTGACAGGCTCTCCGTCGACATAGAAGATGGCACTTGTTCCGCGACGTACGTTCAGGGCGAAGTGGTGCCAGTTGTTGTCAAGATAGCTCCTGTCGCTGAGCAATACATCTTCCTTGACGGTGGTTGTTACGGTCTTGTCTTGACTGACTTCCTGATCGATCACCTGCAACTTGATCTTCCCGGCATCGTAACCCACCTTAAGCCCGTTCATTACCGAGAAGAGGGTTGCCTGCTGTGCGTTGTCCTCCTCACTGCCCCGGAACCACATCTCGATAGCGTAGTTGTCTGTCTCAGACGGGTTGAAGGTGGCAATGTCAATCGGCATGTGGTGGTCTTCATCAAGATGAGCAGCCAGGTTCTCGTTATTGATATACCAGCTTTCGCTCTCCATGTGCATGTGGCGCGAACGAGCCACATCGGTCACCTGCGTGCCGTGTCCTTCGTCCATGCGCCAGTAACCCACCAGTCCAGGTGTATAGGCAGCCCTTGCCTTGTTGCGAGTCTCATATAGCTCGTATGCCGTGATGTCGGAATTCCATATCGACACGTTACTGATCATGCCCTGCATGCCGTTGCCGCCTACTGCAAATTTGCCGTGACTGTTGAGATCATTCACCTTCTGTTCTTTGCAGATGTAGTTGACCTGTGCGTCACCGTCCGTCACATAGAGCATTGTCATCAGGTTGTCATCGCTGGAATTGACTTTGTGCTTATAGCTCATCGAGATGTATATCCACTTATCTTTCGGCAGTCGGGTTCCGGTTTTCGTGATTTCGCTCTCTGCACCTATACGGGCATATAATTCTCCGTCGTCGCGGGTCGATAGCGACAGCATGTTGTTGTCTGTGCCCATGCTGATGATTGTGCCGTCGCTCTGACGATAGAACCACATGTCAAAGGCGTAATTGTTATTGGACATCTCATAGAGAGCGTCGGTCTCTATGCGATTGCCGTTCAGCTGTACTGCTACGTCTGGGTATTTACCTTCTCCGAACACGACGTTGTTCATGCCGCCTTCGATACGGAAGTTGTCGCTCTTGCTCAGGGCATTCTCATTGAGCGACTCGTTGAATCGCAGGTGCATGTTGTTATGGTCGGAGTAGGTCAGTATGCCGTTCTCGTGACTCACCATGCCAAGAATCTTCGGACCGTGGGTGTCCTGTGTCACTTCGATGATATTGCTCTCGTAGGTCACCTCCTCGGTACCGTACATGCCGAACGTCTGAGCCTGCAGTTCGTAGCGCCCGTCGCCCAGGAACGCCACTTTTTCCTTGATGGTGCTTCCCTCAGGCATTGGCAGATAGCCCTGCTGCTGCAGGTCGGCGACATCGCTCCATTGCTTGATGACCGTCCATGTGTCCGTACCCTTTCTGCGGTAGCGCAGGCGTAGGCCTTTCAGCCCTTCGTCCTGACGGTTCAGCCCTGACATCGTAGCCGTAATGCCTCCATCATCGTCAATAAATGCTTTGTTTACAACTGTATGGTCAACGCTCAGATCAACGCGTGCCGACGACGGTACGAAGTGTACGCGTAGCCTCACCGGATCACTTGTCACGGTGAAGTCCTTCGATGACATCAGTACCAGTCGGATGTCATTATAGTCGATGATGCTGGGGTCTCCCTGTGACACGATAAGCGTCTTCTCTATCGTTTCATTTGCAGCTAATTTGAAGGAGCGCCCATCACTACCGTTGCTTAATGGTGTGCCATCCATCGTCAGGATGGCTCCATTGGGATTACTACTATCTATCATTCGCAGCACGTAGAAGCATATGTCGTTCGTTTCACTGTCGTTGGTCAACTGGAGTGTAAATTTGGCTTCGCCGCCAGTAGGCACATCGGTCAGTTCGGCAGCTCCAACGACCTTCAGACTGGGCTTCTCCACACGCATCGTAGCCTCATTCAGTTTCTCGCTCTCACTGCCTGTCTTGATATAGGCAGTACGTGTTTCGCCCTCGTAGGGGTTCGCTGTCCGCCCTGAACGTGTACGGAAAATGGGACCCCATCCCTGTGGTGACTTATAGACATCCACCGACAGCGCTGTGCGTGTGTCTGCATCACTCATGGACCACGAAACAGTTTGCGTGTTGGTGTTAACCGTTGCCGAGTCTGTGGTTTCGGAGTCTCTGTACTCGGTTTTTACAATTCCGACAATACCGGCGCTATTTATCAATTGTCCAAATTTGGATTCAGTGTTGAGACCGTGTATCGTGGTATGCCGTGCTCCATTATCTGACTTTACGGTTCCGTGTACTTCAGTCTGCCCATAAGACGTGCCACCGCTGATGGAGTAGTTGCCTATCAGATAACTATTGTCTGCGAAGGCTTTCAATTTGTCATTCTCGTTGCTGGCCAAGGTCGATTCCCAGCAGCTAATCTGATTGGCGGCATTCTCTATCTCGTCGTCACAAAGCTCATCCATGCCGTTCACCATGCGATAGCTGTTCCAGCCTTTGCGCTCATTATTCAAACTGGCGAACATGTCGTCGCCGTTTCTCAGACCGTATTCCTTATCCTCAGGGTTGTAGCTGGTGTAATACCTTACCTCGCCCGGCACTCGCTTTACTTGCGGATTGTTCTCATCCCAGTGATTGCCATCGACATGAATAAGCTTGCTTGCAATCAATTTCTTCCAGTTAGGGATCAAGATGTCTTCGATATGCTGTTGTGTATAGATGAAGGAGGTACCAAACGACTCACCCATCGCAATACCGTCTTTCTCCTCCAGTTTGTAGGAACCGTCATTCTGCTGGAACAATCCCAACATGCGTGCCTTGCTGAAGGTGAGGTTTGTGGCGTGGCCTACGTATGTGTCGCCATTCTCCGGATGAAACTCACCATACTTATTGCTATACGGCATCTCTTTGGGCGTCGTTGTTTTTTCGCTTAGCGTATAGCTTCGATTGTCGGTCATGTACTTTTCATCGCTCGTTCCCTCCAGATCGGTTACTGTTGTTTCGGTAACTAACTTCCATTTGGAATTGGTGATGAGAATAGCTCCTAAGCCCGCACCAGTTCCTATTTCGAATGTGGGGGTGAGACTGACGTATGCACCAACATTTGAACTGTTGCTTTCCACCTTGACTATCGATTTGTTGTGGGCTGTAATCGTGGTATTCTCAAACGATGCCACGGAAGTGGAGCCAGGCGGACGACGCAGGATATAGTCCACCTTGTCGGGACCTTGAGTCATGAAGTTGGAACCCGTCGGCAGACTGCCCAGCAGGATGAGGTCGAGGGCGTCCGTATTCGATCCCGGCGCCTTCCATGTGGTGGTGCGCCTGTCAACAGTCACGCTGACACTCATATTACGCAGGTGACCATTGCCCATGTTGGGCCATCCGCCTATGAAGCTATAATTGACATGACCCGCGGAGTCGGGGATGATGTGGATAAAGAACGATTCCACCGCCATGCCGGCTTCCTCCTCCTTGCCGTCGACATGAGTCTTTTCAGCCGTTACCGACGAAAGCACACTGGCATCGTTGTTGATGCTGACAATGGCATCGCGCGGTATTTCCCTGAACGTTGCCTTCGTGTCGAGGTTCCTGTAGATTTCAGCCACATTGATGTCGAAGCTGTAGATCTTGTTCTGCACGAAGACGGGATAGCCGAACAGGTATGAATAGCCCGTCTCGGTGTAGTTGATTACCTGCAGCGAGTCGCGCTCGTTCTGCAGCGTGTTCACCTCGACCTTCATGTCGCCGAAGGCTCCGTTTTTAGTATCTTTCTGCTTGACGGTGAGCTCCGGGGTGGCGCGATACTGGCGAATCATCTTGGCGCTGTAGGTGTATAGCCTATGCACATCGCCTACGACCAGCGAGTCACTTCTCATGTTCTCCTTGACGGCATTCGTCGCGTCAATGACAGGCAGGTTTTGCTTAAATATGGGCAAGTCGTCGTAGTCAGTGCCGCCATTGAACTTGATGCTTTCCACCTTGTATTTCAGCGGAGGCAGCATGGCCGAGAATTCACCCGTCTTCTCGTCGGTGGTGATATAGACAAAGTGCGTCTCGTCGTGGCTGCCGCCAGCACGGTAGCTCACACTCTTGATGCTGTCGCTGGCACTTTCCACAAGGATATTGGCGGTTCCGAAATGTCCGTCGCCATGTTCATCCACGATATAGTTAAACGAACACTGGCTCTCTTTGCCGAGGCTCAGCTTAATGGTGGCCTTGCCCAGGCGGTTCTGACTGCAGTTGAAGCCCAGCGGAGCGTCCTGATCAGAGAAGCCGCCGTTAATGCGTCCTGTGACGTTCACCAGTGTAGAGTCGACAAAGTTGACGGTCTCTGCATGTTTGAAATCGTACTTGCTGCCGTCTTCCGGGAACGAGGTGAAACGATGTCCGTTCAGATAGCATTCTATCAGGTGTTCACCGATAGGCACACGAATCTCGTATTCACCGTTGGCATCGCTGCGCACACCTTCTTTCGACTGCAGCAGGGTGCCGTCAATCATAAACTGTACGCTGTCAACGGGGATGTTGGTGTTCAGGTAGGTGATTTTACCCCTTACCGGGAACGACGACACATCGGTGAAGTCGTAGCTGTTGAGTGTCAGGTTGCCGTTGCCGATGAAGCCGTTGCGCGAGAGGGGATTAAACTCATGGATGCCCTTCGTCGGCACCAGGGTATAGGTAGAACCGCTGCCCACAAAGGGGATGCCGCGAATGATGAACTCGCCGTTGGCATTGGTGACGGCATAGCGTGCCAGCTGTTTGTCGGTAGGAATAATCGCCGACGACTGGATGTTAGCACCCACGGTGGCGTGACGACCGTTGGGCAGGTCGTTGGCATAGGAAGCGTCGAAGACACAACGGTCCTGTCCTTCGTCCATAGGCCAGTAGAGCAGCAGACCCTGTTCACGACCGTTCAGGATGCGGTCGGCGCAGGCCGCCTGTTCTTTCTGCGAAAGCTCGTGGTTCCACACACGCACCTCGGTGAAGTTGCCCTTGAAGATCTGAGTGGCAAAGCCACGGGCTCCTCCGACAGAGAAAGCAGCAAGTTTCGCCAGTGCGGCAGCTTCAATCGTCTTCGTCTCGCCGTCGTTCACCCGGACACTCAGGGCGTTGCCGTTCTTGCTGACGGTAATCAGCGAGTAGATGTCCTGCGGAAGGCTCAGTCCCGTGGCCACCCGTGGCCCTGTGTTCCCCTGGACATCTCCATCCGACGGGGGTGTCTGTGAAATCTTCAGTTCATAACCGTCGGTCGTTGCACCGCCAATGGTCAGCAGTCCCTCGCCCGGGATGGAACAGATAACGGCGCCTTCGTTCATGCCGCCATCAGGGCGTACGAACAGCTGTACGGTGTAGTTCTTGCCCGAACCGAACACCTTGCCGAGTGCTGCATCGGAGGCTTCCCACGCGATACCCGTCGACAGTCCGTCCACACGCTGCGCATAGCCCCTTACGGTGTTGTCGTCGCCAGTATCTGACGGGTGCAGGTTCATGCGCACCTCTTCTACGGAAGAGCCGTTGCTAAGGGTGACACGCCCTGAGACGACGCCGCGTGCCTGACAGAAGCCAACGTCGCTGAGCGTGTTCTGCAGCACGCCGCTGCTATAGGTCTCCACCTTGTATTCGTAGTAATAGCCCGGCTGCACGGTGTTGTCCTCGTAGGTGTATTGTTCCGCGGTGCCGTTGGTGGTGTTGATGTTCATGAAGTCGTCGTCGCTGTTCACATAGCGGCGCGAGATGACGTATGTCGTGTTGTTCGTGCCCACGTGCTTGGCAGTCCACGTCAGTCGTACGGTGGCGTTGTGCGTGCCCTTGGTGGCTTCGAAGGTCTTCACGCGTGAGCCCTCCAGCAGACCGGCAGAGACGGGTGCGCTTTCGAACTGATACTGGTCGTCAGCCAGCGACAGGCGCACCTTGTACTGGTAGCGTGTGGCACGATCCGGCAGTGTCTCGTCGTAGATAGACAGCATCGTGCCGGCATTCGGTTGCGATTCACCATTGACGCTACCGAAAACAGTCCAATCGCTGTTCTCGGAAGTCTTGCGCAGCACCTTGAATTCGACGGTGGAGGCACTGGTGGGTACGCGTGAATATTCCCACAGGAGCTTCACTTTGTCGGTAACGGAAGTGTCCTGTCGCAGCATATAGATGCTCATTGAAGGCACTGCAGCCACCATGTCCGACTCACCGTAGCCCAACCTGTTGAGCAAGGATTCCGCGGGACTGTTGAGCTGGCTGGTGCTGATACCCTTATTCATCCAATCTTTAGGCACGTTGAGCACCATGTACTTATAGTTCTTGCCCAACTGCACGTTGTTGTCCTTAAAGCTCAGCGACGAGCTGCTGACGGCATTGTCCAGCGAGCCGCGCTTGGTCCAGGAAGCACTCGACATAGCCTGGCCGTGGGCGTCGGTCTCCATGCGATAGACATAGGGGATGCAGACGAGGCCGTCGTCCTCTGCCAGCGTCGACCACATCAGGTCGGCGGCCTGGTCAAACTGCCTGTACTCCAGGGCGATGTCTCTTGGTGCGGGCACCGTCCTGAGAACGTTGTTTTTGGCGTATTCATTGGAAACACTGTAGTACTCGTTTCCGCCACCGTCTCTCACCCCTTGGCGCACCACCACGCACAGGTCAGTCCTCTTGGGGTTGCCTGCCTCCTCGGGAATCGCGATGTCGGCCACTTTCTCCTGGTTCTTGTCGCATTCGATGGTGTCGGACTTGATCACAGGACTGCCGTCTTGCTTGAAGTAGGTGACGTCCACATAGTAGGTGCAGAAACGCTTACGCGCATCACCCAGCTTGGAGGGTATGTCGTCGGGGAGTCGGGGAACCTTGAACTTGATGTTGTCCGGTCCGTTACGCTCCGCCGTATATTTGCTGCCGTCGACATTCGTCAATCCCAGTGAAGCATTGATGGTCATGCCGTTTTTCAGTACCTTGGTATAGTCTTTGCCGTTTGAGTGTCTGAACTGGTAATAGATTTTCCAGCCTGATCCTACCAGCTCGGCAGGGTAATAGTAGTTGATCTTGGTCGTCATATAGTGGTGGTCGCCACCCCACTTAGTGAGCCAGAAGGTGCTCATCGAGGTACCAATCTCCTGTTCGCCTACCATGCTGTTGGTAAACCAAGCCTTGGCGTTCGGCTCGCAGAGATAGGCTTTCACCTGTGCTGTCTGCGTCTCGTCATCGCCATCATTGATATACTCCAAATACAGCAGCTTGATGGTCGTGAGACCATTGGAGGCATAGATAAAACCACCCTTCGAGTAGGTATTCGTGCGGTCGAGGTCGGCAATGAATGCCTCCAGATGCAGATGGTCATCTTCCATCACCGCGTTGTATTTACTCTCGTTGAGTACCCAGTCGTCGGCCTGCATCTGCAGGGCGGGTATCGTCAGCATCATCACTAACAGCCAACCCCTCAGTTGGGTCAGCATACTATTCTTTCTGTCGTTTCTCTGCTTCATATCGATTTTCTGTATATTCAATGTTTACTTCATGCATTCAGTGCGAAGGTCTTCGAGTGCTTTATGATCAGCCGGATAATCTTTTACGATAGGAGCGATGGTCATTCTGGCAACCTTACCTATTCTCTGCTCAAGAATTTTGTATTCTTCGTATTGAGAGAGGATTAATTCCTTATTATCCTCCGTCAAAGGAAGATCTTTCACCAGACCTGATTCCCGAAGCATAACCCTGCTCTTAGCAGCTACCGACAACTCAACATGCAATTGCACATAACAGATAATGTCGAAAAAGTTCTCAGGAGGAAATTTCTCTTTAATAGACTCTAAGAAGATGCCTGTTTGGGTGTTGCCCAGCTGACCGCTCTTGATGGAGTCAAGCAAAGCGAACTGTTGGTCTAGATTCTTGTCAATCCAGCGATGGATCATATCTACATCGAAATAATAAGTCCACACCAGAAGACCGCCCAAGGTGCCGAATACGAAAATGAACTGCACCAGCGGCACGAACTGGAAGTTATTGTGGAACACGTGCAGCACTGGTGCTTCCAATAACAGAAATACAGCCATTCCGATATCGCTCTTTTTGATGCCTAGTCGAAAACGGGAACGTTCAATCATACAAACTGCCAGCATAAGTCCAGCAGCGACGATGGCACTGCAACCCATGTGGACAAGGGCCACCTCCAAACCTCGGAACAGTACGGTTCCAAGGCTCATTCCATCGCCCAACAGTAGGTAGAAGATGTTCTCCAGGATGGAGAACCCACCACCTATGGCAGCTCCGCAGATGACACTGTCGATGAAGAACACGATCTTCTTACGGGTGGCTAACCAAAGGAGTGGGATAGCCTTCACGATCTCTTCCATCACCGGATTGAGGTAATCCGACTGGTCTTCGGTGAGGATTCGCCCTGTCTGTTGGAACAGTCCGAAGCATACCAATGCCGCCACCATACCAAGCAGCACCTGCAAGAGGAGGTTCCTGATGCTGATGAGTGAGAAGTTGTCGATCTTATAGACTGCAAAGATGTAGATGACAACAGGGAGTAGGGCAGCGACAAATAACATTACAACAATTTTAGTGAGATCATAAATTCATTGTTTCCACGTCGTCCACCGTCGAATCCTGCTGGTGCAAACAGATGTCCGTAACCTATAGACAATGTAGTCTTGAGATAATTCAGGAACACCAGTTCGGTTGACAACTGAATACCTGTACTGTAGTACATCTTGTGGGATGTGTTGGGATTCCAGGCGGAGAGACCTGTTCCGAAGAGCGAGCATTGGATCCACGTCGGATAGCAGAACAGCGCACCGAAGTTATTGAGTCGGAGTGGGCGTAGGTTGAGCTCTGCCGTCGCCTTGGCAAAGGAGTGCGCCGGTATGGCATCAATGGCGGCACCAGGCATCGCCAAGGTAGTACGATACTGGAAGGCATCCCTATTGTCAACATAGTTGTTGCGGAAACCGCCGAAATAGGTAGTGCCAAACACCGACTCTCCATCTCCGAAGTTGTGGCCTGCTGCCGTACGGAGCCAGAACGAGGTGTTTCTGTCTACAGGCACCAGTGTGCCGAAGTTACCTGTAGCCTCTACAGAGGGATAGAACCGCCCGCCTGCCAGATAGCCGTAGCCTTCAACGCCTAACTCGTAGCCCTGCTCTTTCATCACACCACCCAGTGAGGTGCGGGTCTTTGACCACTTCCCGTAAACAGAAGCAGTCTGCATCGACCTGACATCTTTAACCTCAATCTCCTGATACAGGGGCAGTGCATCCATGTCGCCAAAGGCAGCCACTGAGAAGCCCCATGATTTGTTATACGGTGTGACCAACGTGTTGGTATAGTCGTAGGCCAACTGCACCACATAACCCTTACGGCTTCTTCGCATCGGACCGAAAAGGTCGTAGAAGTCCATATGGTTCCAGGCAGCCTTGAGACTCCAAAAGTAGTATTTCCAATCGAAGTCAATGTGGAATTTGTTCTTCCAGTCGTTGTTACTCCAAGGGGAGAGGCCGACTGACAGATTCATGCTGTTCAGTCCCACGGGGTCGTTCACGTTAAAGCGATAGCCTAACACGGGGGTCATCTTGTTCCAGGCTTTGGTGTCGGTGAAGCCGCTGATGATAGGGTAGGCTCCTGCGAACCTCATCTCTTTAAAGACATTGTAGGATTTGATGTTGTTATATACATCGCCAAAGTTCTTTCTGGGCAGCGAGTCTCTGAGCAGACCAACCTGTTCCAACGCCTCCTTGTTGTTCTCGTATGCCAGCTGGCCGTAGAGCGTCACGGCATTGGCATCTTTCACCACCTTACGGGAAAGTAGGACGGGTTGCAGTCCGTCGCGCTTGAACTGGAGCGCCAGCAGCTGGCCTGGCGTAATCTCCAATGGTGCAAAGAGGCCGATGTCGGTATTGGTTAGCATCTCCATCTCGCGTGTCTCTATGTTGATCTGCCAGAGGTTGGAGACCCCCGTATAGTAAGAGCTGCCAATCAGGTACTTGTCGTCGAGTGAGAAGCGGAACTGTCCTAAGTTGCTGTCTTCCCAGGTGATCAGTTTCACGGGCTTGAAGATGGCCTTGGCCAGCTCTTCTGTATTGAACAGCAAAAGTGTGTGCTCGCCGTTGTCGCCTTGGCTGGTGAACGACAGCCATTTGCCGTCGTGACTGATATCTGCGTCAAACACGCTCACACCAAACGGGAAGGCATAGATCACTTCCGGATTCTCCAAATCGCGGTCTAGGCGTACAATCGTCTGTGTGCCGCGGTTGGAGAACAGACCGTAGAGACAGTCGTGGGTATTGTCATACACGATACTGTTGATGCGCTGGTACTTCTTTTTCTTCACCACCTTCTTCTGCTGGATGTCATAGATTTCCAAGCCACGCATCTTAGCATTGTTCGTTGTATAGATGAGGCGCTGGCCCTTACGGTCGAGGGCTACGAAAGCAGGATCATATAGCTGTATGCCGCAGATGTCGTTCAGCCTCTTCTGCTCGCCTGTCTGCAGGTCGATCTCCGTCA
>JAEEGF011865305.1_pt1 | contig 15988 bp, 13 predicted proteins | sample 9134171 | NCBI WGS metagenome assembly JAEEGF01 (sample SAMN16246542, study PRJNA631951) | gut metagenome | biome: gut microbiome; feature: rumen; material: AP-attached | host: Bos | place: Iran: Karaj | collected 2018-10
ACTATCAGTTTGTGTACATAGATCATGAGATTAATACACCGGTCAATCAACTTTGTGCGAAACTTAAGGAACTGTATGAATTTGCGGATGAGACAGGTGATGTACTTGTAATCTATCTTTCAACAGGTAATCCTTCTGAGGAGTACCATTTACTTTCATTAAAAAACCTAAATGATGTAACGGGTAAAGAACTTGATACAGAAAAGGCTTTCAATAATATTATAGGAGCCTTGCAGAATACCAATTATCATGCAGTAAACCCTAAGGCTGATGTAAACAATATTATTAATCTCTTTGATACTTATAGTTACCAGGACGAGACAGGGGCACTTACGTATAAAAATGTGAAATTACACTTTTATGTGGGAAGCCGTTTCTGGCAGCATGGCTATAATTATTCTGTGCTGTCATACCTTTATTCACTGCTTGACGTTGAAAATATGCCCAAAGGAGTTTTTTCCTACAATATAATGATTTCACGTTCAGACAAGCCTGCTTATCCCGAGGGTAAACCATTTGGAGATATCAATCTGCAGGGCATTAACGAGAAAGTTAACTTTATGCTTTATTAAATGACCAAAATACAATGATATGAAAAAAATATTTATTATTTTCCTGACATTACTTTCTATGAAGTGTGGCGCACAAACAACTTTGCCGGGGCAATGTCAGGTTGGACTTCCTAAGATTATTAATTCGGAATTAATACGGAAGAAAAATGTTGATCAGTTAATGAAAATGTCTGATTGGGGCCAATCAGACAAAACTGTTCATTATTGGAATGTATATAGTGATCGAGAGGACAACGTTACTTACAATAAACCAGATAAATCCTCGGGACGTTTTGCAAGCCTCAATTTCAATGAAGCGTTGCGTATTGCTAAAATTGAAAATGGATTTGCTTTGGTTTACAAAGAAGAGAAGACAAATAGCGTCTATCCTAAGATTAATAAAGGTGTGAGTCGTGGATGGGTACCGATGTCACATTTATTGTTATGGAATTCCTGTCCTACAAATGATATTGGTATATACCAGAAAGCCTTGCCTGTAATTAATGTTGATGCATATCAGAAGAGTAAGGATTCTAAAATCGGCTCAATTTTCAAGAACCCCATTGCTTTAAGCGGTAAAGCGCGCCTGATGACTGGTATGGACTTCTACTTTGTTATGAAAGAAGATAAAGAAAGTGGTCTCGTTCTTTTGTCACGCCAATGCAATCTGAATGGTGAAACATCACAAGTGCTTTATGGGTGGGTGAGCAAGTCTTCATTCGTTCCCTGGAATCAGCGTTCATGCCTTGAACCCAATTGGAATCGTGAGGTGGCAGAAAAGTTTGCGGCTCTTCCTGATGATAAGAGAAATGTACCTGTTTTCCGTAAGACAAACCTTACCGATATGGCTTGCACAATGCCGCTTGGACGTACCAACAACCTTGGAAAGAGAGTTTGGATGTACAGAATGTATCCTGACGAGATGCGTTATCCCTTGCTGGACAATGATGGGAAGAAGGATGTTACTTATAAGGTTACTGCGTTTGCCCGCCCTGACGGTAAAGGTCATGTTGCCAGAATCCGCAAAGATAATGATGATACAAAGATTAAGCTTGTAGAAGAAAAAATGAAAGATATCCGTGTGATTAATCTTATATTCGTAATCGACGGGACCAATTCCATGAAAGACTTCTATAACCCTGTACAGAAGATTATTCAGGAAGCAAACAGCTATTTTAGCAAACAAGAAGGTAATGTTGTAAAATGCGGTGCTGTTATATATCGTGACTACCCGGATAAAGCCTATTGTACGGAGTATGTGGCTATGACTTCACCCACGGATCCTGTTCTTACTACATTCCTGAAAAACGGAGGAAAATATGGTGTCCGAAGTGTTGCCATTCCTGAGACAGAAGCACTCTACAAGGGACTTGAGTTAGCTTTAGATGCCGAGAAGATGCATTTCTCGCCTAAGAATAGCAATATGATGTTTGTTATAGGTGACTGTGGTAATGATCCAGAGGATAAAAACTGCCTTTCAGAAGCAGAACTGGTTAAGAAATGTGTGTCTACCCGTATGCAGATTTCTGCTTTTCAGGTATTCAATGGAACTTCACAGGCGTACAAGCTGTTCCGTCGCCAGTTAAACAGAATTATCAGCGAAAGTTTGAATGGACAATATAGGACTGAAGAGGTAAATACTAAGAGTAAAAGTGGTGAGCAACTTGTGACAAAATGGCGTGATCTGGAAGACGGATATGAGTTTTACACCAACCTGCCTGATGAACAGAAATTCTACATTGGTAATACGCGCAATGCGCCTAATGGTGAAAAGATGAATGTGGCCAAACTATATGATATTGTCAAGGACAGTTACATCCAGTTTAATACGGCTATATCAGCCAGAAAGGCGGCCTTGATGCACTCTGATGAATGGATGCAGTACGAAGATGAGACCGTGACAGAACGTACCGCCGCAGCAACTGTCAACCTAAATTTCCTAAAGGATGTTTTTGGCGAAGACGGGCTTCGAAGACTGAAAGAGGAGAATATGCTAACAGCCTTTGAAGGCTATACCAAGCAGAAAGATGATGAATTAGGAGAGAACTATTGGCAACCCGTTATATATATTAGTGAGGATGAGTTCAAAGATCTTATGAGTCACTTAAGAATGGTTATAGAAGAGGTAAGAAATAACAATGGAGATAGCGACAACCGCGAACCATATGTTAATGCAATGAAAGCTCTTGTACGAACGATGATTCCAGATGTAACAGAAGCCCAGATGAAAAATATGGGTAATCAGGAAATTATGAAGATGGTTGCAGGACTTAATGTAAGTTCTGATGCCCTTCGCGGATACTCGCTTGAGGAAATCGGTGATAAGCAGGTGGTGGATGCTCAGACTTTCCGCGGTATTATATCTGAATTTGAACAGAAATACGGTACACTTGAAACAATGAATACTTCTGAGTACGAGTTTTCTATTGTACGAAACAATAAACGCTGGTTCTGGATTCCAGTTTCAAATCTGCCTTAATCAGAAATAAATAATAATAATGGAGAAACTATTTGAAATACAAAACTTGCGCTGCTCCTACGATAAAAAATATCGTGAGGGGCAGTCAAGGGTTGTGCTTGAAATAAAGCATTTTGCTATCCCACGGGGTAAAAAAATCTTTATCGTGGGTGAATCGGGTATAGGTAAGAGTACCATACTGGAAACGCTGGGTATGATGAATAATACCATTGTACCTGGTGATAATACCCGTTTTGTTTTCTTTGACGACAATGCCAAGGAGACGAACCTGAAGGATATGTGGAAGAAGAGTGATAAGGTGCTGAGTGACTTCCGCCTTAAGAACTACAGCTTTATCTTCCAGAGTACTAACCTGATGAAGAACTTTACTGCATTTGAGAATATAGCCTTTACCAGGATGTTGCAGGGATACACGCGCTTTTCATGCTTCCAGCGAACAAAGAAGGTGCTTGAAGACCTGGGACTGGAACACGTGGAACCTACGCGTATGGCGCAGGAGCTGTCGGGAGGCCAGCAGCAGCGCCTGGCTTTTGCGCGAGCTATTTTGCCGGACTTTACGGTACTCTTCGGTGACGAGCCTACAGGTAACCTGGATGCTGAAAATGCAGTACGTGTGATGGAAATTCTTGATAAAAAAATGAAAGAACATGATGGGGCCAGTGCGATTATTGTCAGCCATGATATGCACCTGGCTGTAACCTTTGCTGATGTGGTGGTTAAAATACGTAAATGTATCCGCCCCAAGGCGCATGAGGATGATGAGGATATTGCATTCGGCGTTATAGAGGATGACTGTGTATATATGCCTAAGGATGCCGACAAGAATGAGTGGACAAACGGCAGGGATAGCTTTGCATCTGCTGAATTTGAAACATTCTTGCGAAAGAAGTAAAGGAGGATAAGCAATGAAACAATATTTAAAACTATTAATGACTCGCGAGGGCAAAGAGGTCCTTGGTAAGAAAGGTTCAAATCTATGGATTTTGACTCTTGTACTGGTGGCAACTTTTGCAAGCATTGCCTTTAGCGAGGGTAGCATGATATACTTGCGCGATAAGATGGAAGACCCATTTACAAACTGGGTGAATATAGCAAAATCTACAGATGCCGAACGCTTTTCCAAGTTCTGTTCAGACCTTAATAATCCAGAGTATAAAAAACACTTTGGTTATAACAGCGTTCAGATGGACCAAACAACAAACTGGAATATGCAGGGCGTTGATGAGGATCACCAGCATTTTCTTAGTCTACGAAGTTTCGGCCAACTGCATGGTTCATTAATAAAAGCTGTTTTAGACGAAAAGAATGTAGTTTCTGGAGCTGCGCTTGATACATCATTGTTAGATGACAATTCCCTTGGTGTTATTATTACATTGGATGCTATGAAGCGTCTTGGATACACTGAAAAGAATATCCCGTCATTTATTCACCGTTTGATTCATGTGATGGACGAGGAAGATAAGGGGAAAGCAGAGTCGGTGGGCATAAAAATGTCAGAGACGGGGTTCTTTACTGTTCCGCTGCCTGTAATAGCCGTAGTGCGTCGTCTGCCAAGCAATAAGGATATGGTATCAGCAAATTACCTGGTCTATCAATTGGAGAATAATTTCTCAACGTATCCTTTCGACCTCTTGGGGCATGAGGAATATCGGCACCAGCTTCATTATTATGTGAGTGACGAGGTTGGCCGTGATGCCTTTGAAGAGGTAGTGAAAAAGGCTTTGCCAGATAGCCTTAAAGACAATTTGCAGATACTTGATGACAATGAAACTGTGAATATGCGCCCGTGGAGAGCTGGTTCTTTACTGAGAATCGCAATCGGTGATGAGATGATGGATGAGTCTGTGTTTCGTGCTGTTGCGGAGAAGATTAGTCCTGAATTTGATTGCGAACAGGTTCGTCGTATTCATAAATATGATGTGATAGACTGCCCGTCATCAAAAGGCAGTTATATATCCATTGAATTCAAAGAGTTGTCACATATTCGTGAATTTGAACAGTTTGCAAAAGACTATACTGTTGAACTTGATATGGCACAGGTGGCAAGTAAAGAAAACTTTAATGCTGTTACCGTTATGGCTGCTATCCTTTCTGCTGCTATGGTGATATTCTCTATTGTATGTATTATCATGTTCCTTGTTAATATGCTGCAGAGCTATTTCCAGAAGGTGCAACGCAACCTGGGTACATTCAAGGCTTTCGGTATGAATACCCGTGAACTGACACAGGTTTACATTATCATTCTTATTACCATTGTCCTGGCCGCTGTGGTTATGGCGCTGATGCTTACATGGCTGATTCAAGGTGTCCTGCCGTTGGCTGGAATTGAGAAGGATGGGTTTAACTACCTCTCTGTCTGGAACACCACAACATACGTTGCTACAGCTGTTATTCTGATTTCCACGATACTGACGGTTATCGTGGTAATGACCCGTATGCTGAGCCAGACACCCGGTGATTTGATTTATGACAGAAATTAACATTTAACTTTATATATCATGAAAAGAATAGTGTTTATTGCCGTTATTATTATGATGTCTATAACCTCTTTTGCCCAGAAGAAAGCAAAAATTCATACTGTAAAGAGGGGGGAGACAATAGAAAGCGTTGCAAATAAGTATGGGGTTGATATCACTGATATTATCCTTGCAAATCCTCAGGCAGATGGTAATTATTGTTATCCGGGAATGAGATTACTAATCCCTGGTGATAGGTATAACATGGAGAATCCAACAATGCCGGTTAGACTTGGTAATCCGGATTCCCGCCAAGGAAAAGGGGCTCTTGTTGGAGAGGTCTCATTTCAATATCTGTTGTTTGGCGGCGGAACAAGCGATTATTTTAAAGGATTCAGAGGGGGATTGTCTACAAATTTTGGTTATCGTTATTATATGCATCATAATGTATTCCTGGAAGGCTCTTTCGGCTATAGATGGTACATGTTTGAAACAATTGACAGACTTACAACAACTGTACATAACTTAACTATGCCGATACATTTAGGTGCGTGTTTAGATGTTACTGAGAAGTTTAATCTGCGCCCATTCTTCGGTCCACGTGTGGATTTTCCTGTTGCCACAAGGATTAGTTATGGAGGGGATTCTTATAGCGGTGATACGAGTATTGGCGTAACATTGGAGTTCGGATTGGATTTCAATTTCTCTGATATCGGAGTCAGGGCTAAGTATGGCTTAGGAGTCGGTGATTACAAGAATGTGAATTATGTCAGCATCGGAATGACAATGGGTATTTAGTCTGTAGAAATAATGACAATTTTGTAAGATGAAAAGTGTCTTTTTATATGTAATGATGTTGCTTCCAATCTTTGTACTGGGAAGTTGCACGGAGGGTGATGTTATAGAAACTTTTGCTAAAGAGGTAAATAAAGAATGCCCGATAGCACTGAGCTCTGTTAACAATATTACTGCTGTGGAATTTGAAAACAAAACTTTGACATATAGAATTACAATGGATGAGGAGTTTACCAATATAACTGCCTTGTCAAAGCATATTTCAACACTGAGACTCAATGCTTTAGCTATGATAACTGGGTCAGATGGCAATGTCAGGAAATTGTATGAAGCTGCTGCTGGAGAGGGGGTAAGTGTCAGATTTGTATATATAGGTAGCCTTACCGGTCAGGAAACATCAGTGTTGTTGTCATCTTATCAGATTGAGAGAGCACTGAATGAAAAAAAGGAAACTGGAATAAGCGCATTAGAGGCTGAAATTAAATTCGCCAATATAAGTTTGCCTATTGATACGGGGGATGGCTTGATTGTTCGCAAGGTAGGACTATATGACAATACTGTATATTATGTATATGATGTCAACGAGGATTTAATCTCTATGAGTGAACTGAAGAAGAATGCCTCAGAGTGTAAGAGGGGTCTTATTCGGGATTTTAAAGAGTCTTCGGTAGAGGAAAAAAAAATGTTTGAAATGATGTTCGAGGAGGGGTGTTCGCTTGCCTGTAAATACAAGGGTACAACTACGGGAAAGGAAGTTACCATAATAATTGATAACAACGAAATTGCAGAAATTCTACGGTAAAACACAGGACACTATATTAAAATTTAATATCATGGAAAGGGTGATTACAATTGGTAGGGATATTAACTGTGACATAGTCCTGAGTGAGGCGTGTATCTATGCCAGTCAGAAGCATGCGACTATGTATATGGATGGCGAACAAATAATGTATAGGGATAATAGTACCAATGGAACATTTATAAATAATATATCTGTTCATAATAGAACTGTCCCTGTTGAATTTGGAGATGTCATTATGCTTGCCGGAAACTATCAGCTTGATTGGAGTAAAATAGAAGAATACTTCCCTAGAAGACAGAACTATGATAGGTATAGTCAGGAAGAAGTGCCGACGCCTCAAATACCGCAGATGCCCGAAAACTTATCTGATGATTGTTCTGCTATAAGGGCCGGAGGGGAGCCGTTTTCTGATCCAAAATGGAGTGCTGCTATCGGAACGTTAATTGCGGCAATATGGACCTATACCTTATCAGGATTTGCTGATAGCATAAACGACATTGTCCTGATGGTGACCGGTTCTACGGGCCTGTTGTCATTATTGAAGGGGAATGACAACCCTGTGGGAGTTGCTGATATGTTGGGAGAAATTTTGCCATTGCTAGTCCTATATGGTTATTATCTGTTCTTCAGTTCTCTTTCTAAGTTCAGTAAGCTACAGCGTTCTGAGGCAGATGCCCTGAGTGTAATGAAAATCAGAAAAGGATATTTGTTGCTTATCTTGGCTATAATGCTGGACTATATCCCGTTTGTGGGATTTATTGCTTCCTTTATTACAATTATTGTAGCGTACGTAAAAATGTTGTCAGGCTATAATGAGCTTCGTAATTCTGAAACATTTCCGGCTTCGGCTCGCCAGGGGGCTGCAACCTTGCGTTCATGTACCATCTGGATTATTGTAGGTGCAGTAGTGAATATTATTCCTATATTGGGGCCAATAGCTAAGGGTATCATTAGTGTCGTGACTTTCTTTAGCATTTTGTCTGCATGGGGCATTATACGCAAATCTGGCCCTCAGCTGACGGTGATGGAAATTGCCGCCCTTGAAGCGGAACAGCGCAGAGAGTGGAAAAATACCTTGGGGAATGCTATGATGGCACTCCTATGTGTTCCCGTTGTGTCTGCAGCTCTGTTCTTTAAGTTAGGTGCAGGTGAGCGTACGTATACACTTGCAGCGAATATGTTGTTTGGACTGATAGGCTTTATTCCGTTACTTGTTGCTATTATGCTATTGCGAACAAAGGTCCTGAATTGGAATGCTAAGCGTGGACTACTTATATACACAATATCTCCATTTATTATTATGATTCCTTCATTAGTATTTGTTCTGATAGATAGTGGGAATACGAATACTATTCTGATTATAGTTCTGATTCTGTCAACTATAGTCTCTTGTTGTGGTTACTATTTTTTTATGTGGAATACGCTGTTTGATCTTCGTATAAAGATATTACTGACAGTTAATTTTCTGTTAAGTATTCTGGCGGCAAATTTAGGTTATTATTTATCTTTGTCTCAGTATGTTTTACAAGCTTATTCACTTGGCTGCAATTTAATAACTGCTATAATCCTGTTTTTCTTCTTGAAAGAATGGAAAGAAACAGTACCTGATGATGCCATAGAGCGTCAATATTTGCAGAAGGGGTAGTTAATCTTGTTGATGACGGAATTCTGTACCTAATACAAAAAAATAAGATTATGTCCAGTATCAGAATTAAGAAAAAGAATCCTTTGTATGATGGCATACTGTGTTTGACACTATAGGCCAGATATTGTGTAACTGCTTAGTTAATGAAGAGCAATATGGTTAGACTACAATCTATAGAAAATCGGGATGTGTTCTACGAATATGACCCTGAAACCTCTCTCGTCGATATAGATTTCTATGGGAAGTGTTATAGGGGTGTATGCCTGCATGATAAACATGTCTTGATCCATGAGATAAAAGTAGATGATGATATTCCCCAATATCTTATGTGTCATGTTCTATATGTTCCTCTTACAAGAATTGATGGGTCGCAGGTTATCTCCATTATTGATAAGATTCCCGTATACAAAAAAGATGTGAATCCAAAATCTCAGTTCTTTCCCTCTGACACAAATCAATCCATGTTGCGTTTATATCTGATAGAAGAGGACTTTTCTGGCATTTCTTTGGCAGATGTAATTCGACGGAGGATTCCTGATAGAGATATTTTGAAATCGACTGCCTTCATTGAACTGAAAGAACTCTGTTACACTAATCGAGTTGCTTTTGCAAAGAGGGTAACAAGTGATATCCTCAAATGTGTAGGATATATGCATAAGTTTGGGATTTGTGCACGTATTGTAGATCCTCATCGTGTCATTATAGCTAATGACGGTAATGTGAAATTTAGAGAATTACACAGTTTCGTCGATATGTTGACGAATAGTTTCAAGGGCTCAATCGTCCCATATTTCCACATTCGATACTTCCCATTAAGTTATTGCTCACCAGAAATATTCATGCGGGATCATCATTGCAATATTGATCCAAGGTCGGATATTTATTCAATAGGCTTGCTCCTATTTTTCATTTTAACAGGACACAATCCTTATGTTGGGGGAATAATGGAAATAATAGACCAACAGATAAAAGGAACTCTCTCACTAAAAGAAATCGAAGATATTCATTTGAAGAGAGTTATAAGAAAGGCAACAGAAAAAGACCCCAAGAAACGTTACCAAACAGCGGATGAATTTATCGAAGTTTTGGATAATGTGGATGAACCAAGTGTCTCCTGGTTCCAAAGGTTTTTCTCGTCGCTAATTGAAGTCTTTCACATCAGTAAGAAAATAAGGGCATGCATAATGCTTTTCGCTGTAATGTTCGTTTCGTTTTGTTCGCAAATTAAAGGCCAAAACATGTTGCGAATCCATGGCAAAGATGGTGCTATCTATGAGATGCCCACAGAAAATGTTGATAGCATAACTTTTTGTGATGCGGATTCGTTGAGTGTGGTGGAAGCGGAACTTACAGGCAGTTGGTTGTGGGGTAGTGCGGAACAGGGCTATTATGAGCTGTTGACTTTCAATGAAGATAAAACATATACTGGGTATGATAACTATTTCACCTACGGCCTTGAAACAACGACATACGGGTTCTACTCGCAATATGGTGCAATGCTGACACTTTGGTCAAACGGCTTTGGTTATAATCGTCGCTTCAACTGGTACATTACAGGACTTATGGCGAATGCCTTTGAAGTAATGACCAAGATGGGGCCGTTCACGTATTACAGGATCCTTCCTGAGATTATTCATGTTCGTGTGGGCAGTTATGTGGAATGTGGAGTGGGGGAGGAGTTGCTCTTTGCTGATGGTGTAAAGGTTAGCATTGAGGGAAATAAACTGCATGGTATCAGCGAGGGCGCAACTTACGTAATAAAGTACAACGCTACTCTCAACATTACCTATGCCTATAAGGTTATGGTGGACTAATACCAAAAACGGTTGGCATCTTTCAATCATGCTATGCAAGACCTGTCAGACTTCTTTGGTTCCTTCCGTTTGGCGTAATCTGATTAAGAAGTTAAGGAACTTCAAGGCCTGATTTTAACAGAGATAATGCCCGCAATTATTGTTGCGTGGCATTTTTTTTGTTTCACTGACTAAATCTTTAATGAAGAATAACCCATTCTCCCCGTTTCTTTTAGTGTGCCGGAGGAAACGTTTGATGCAGAAACCGGATAATTTTTTGCTACGATTAATACCAGCAGGTGTTACCATTAATAGTAGCAACGGTTAGTATTAATTCAGGAAGATGAACGCCATTTTTCCAGTCATTCTATAAATGCCAACATTTTTCCTATATACAATATTGTCTTCCATATTGGAATCAGCGGATGTTTTTTTACTGCCAAGTTAGGCCGTAAAAATTACCACGTTAGGCAGTAAGTTTTTTCTGGCTGTACAGCAAAAATTGGGTCCTTTTCAATTTTCTTTACGTCATGATTCTTTACTTTCTATTGCTTCGCTGCAATTTTTTTTCAAAAAGACCTCACCATATCACCCAACGGGCTTTCAGAACCGATGGTTATCGGGCGGATGCCGGGTTAGGTGTTGCTCAAACACCTAACCCAACACCTAACCCGTCTTGGGGCAAGGAGCGAGGGATTAGGAGCGATGAATAATGTGGTGAGATTAAAAAAGTAGAAGAAATTGCCTATTCATTTTGTGGAATGAAAATTTTTTTCGTATCTTTGCACTCCTTTTTCGGAGATAACATCAAAGGGAAGCACACGAGTCTTTATTTTATTGTATTAACCTAACAAATTTATGAACTGTATGAAAGATTCATTAGTGATTAATGGCGAGGCCACAAATGCGCCTCTGGAAGGAATGCTTGAAGCTGAGCAGTTCCTGAGTGAGAATTATCTTTTCCGTAGAAACATCCTCAACGGAAAGATTGAGTTTACAACCCTGTCGGCTGAGGGCGAGCCGCAGAAGCCTTATCGTCCGCTGACCCAGGCTGCCCTGAACAGTATCATTATCCGGGCCAAGCGCGAGGATGTGGCCGAAGGGAAGCCCAAGGCTGACATTGTGGAGTATATCCACTCAGAGGAAGTGGCTGAGTACAATCCCATTGAGGAGTTCCTGACGAGCCTGCCCAAATGGGACGGAGAGAATCATGTGGCCAATCTTTTCGGCCGTCTTCCTGGTGTAAGCAGCGAACAGCTCTCGTTCCTGAGTATCTGGCTCCGCTCTGCCGTAGCCCATTGGCTGCAGATGGATACGCTGCATGGCAACGAGTGTGTTCCTACGCTTATTGGCGGTCAGGGATGCGGTAAGACTACTTTCCTAAGGAGAATGCTGCCCCAGCATCTGCGCCAGTATTATCTGGATCATCTGAACCTGAGCAACAAGTTTGACAAGGAGATGGCGCTGACCAACAACCTGCTGGTGAACCTGGATGAGCTGGATGCTGTCCGTCCCAGCCAACAGGCAGCTCTGAAGCAGACGCTCTCCAAGAGCAAAGTGAACGGCAGGCCCATCTACGGCTGCGCCCAGGAGGATAAGGCCAGGTTTGCCTCGTTTGTGGCTACGACGAACAATCCGCATCCGCTGACGGATGCTACGGGAAGCCGCCGCTATATCTGCATCCAGATTCCGCAGGGACAGTATATAGATAATGTAGGGGAAATCAACTATGAGCAGCTGTATGCCCAGGTGCTGTACGAACTGCGGGAGCAGAAGGCCCCTTACTGGTTCAATAATGAGGAGGTAGCCCGTATTCAGGAGCTGAACATGGAGTTTATGGAGCAGAAGGATATCGCTGACCTGATTAGCATTTGCTTCCGCAAGCCTGAGGAAGGGGAGGAAGTGAAATCGATGAATGCAAAATCGCTGCTGCAGGTAATCTGTACAGAGTATCCGTCACTTCCTGTAAATCATAGTACAAAGGTACATTTAGGATTGGCAATGAAGGAACTCGGTTTCGAATACATCACTCATGGCAATATGGCTTACTATAAAGCCGTTCCGCTTAAGAAAGTGGCCTGACGGGTTAGGTGTTGGGTTAGGTGTTAGAGCAACACCTAACCCTCCATCTGCCCGATAACCATCGGCTCTGAGCGCCAGTTGGGTGATATGGTGACATGTTTTTGCACAACGTTAAAAAATGACAGAAGTTACCCTTAGGTAAATTACCCTAGGGTAACTTTTTTATAAGATGGTCTTTTTGTAGCCTAATCAATCATTTTTAGCCTATTATTATCTTATTTTATCTCTGTTTTTAACAAAATCGCTATTATTTTTAATTTTCTTAGCAAAAATTTACATTCGTATTCAATAATTTAATATATTTGCCTTTGACTCTTGATGGTTTAGACCCTTTTTGCACCGAAAATGTATTTTCAAGGCAGAAATTCTAACCTATTCTCACGTTGCGTCAAAGAAAGATCCATAGCGATGGAAGCAATCTGACTGAAGCGTGCCATGGGAGAGAAATCAGAGTTTGTGACTTCCGGTCCTCATCGTGTGGAACGGTCAACAAGTACGGACTCCAGGCTTTTTTGTATGTCATATAATACCTAATTTATATTAAACTAATATCGAAGACAATACCTCATTTATAATGCTGGTTTCTTGCTGACATTATTCGTGAACTAACGTTTTATTCATATGGATTCTCATTATCGATTGAATTATTCAGGACTCTCTGACAAGGAAATTGTTGAGAAGATTTTGGCCTCGCCTCACAATGAGGAGGCTGCTGCTTTCCTGCTTTACAATCGATATAGCCCTCTTCTCCATAAAATATATAATGACATCACTAATGATTATCGATGGTTTGATGATTGCGTCAATGAATTGTATATGCATTTAAGATGCAAAGACGGCTCCTGGAATACGTTGGTAAGTTTTACATGGAGATGCAAATTTGTTGCTTGGTTTAAACTTGTTGCAAAAAACAAATTTTTGGATGTCTTACCCAAACTGATAGAAAACGGAGGCTACAATATATCTTTAGACAACTGCGATCCAGAGAAACCGAAAGTGCAGATAGCTGATAGAAACGAGAGTTATGAACGTCGGCAGCGTAAGGTTTTACTTTTGGAAGCAATAGGTATGTTGAAGGATGATGATCAGCGTTTCGTCGTTTTAAAACGTTTGGAAGGGTACAATAGTAAAGAGATAGCGGTCCTTCTCCAAAAGAAATGGCTGAAGCATGGTATTAAGAGATACAACAATAAAAAAGAACTTATTGTCCCTGATGCCGCCTATGTTGATGTCCGTACTCAGCGTGCCAAAGAGAAACTGAGAATTATCCTCGTTGAACTAATATAAATAACTGTACATGGAAATTACGAATGAACTATTAGCTGCATATACAGAAGGAAACGTTTCTGATTTAGAACGTAATTCCGTACGTCAGTATCTTGCGGATAATCCTGAGCAGTTGGGAACCGTAATGATGATTATGGACGAGGATTACGGTTTAGACTTAGAAGACGAAACTGAAGTTGAGGATGCTACACCTGCAAGTGACGAAGGTACTTTCTCTGACATTTGCTATAGTGCGGCGGCCTTTGCGCCAATAATGCCGGTAAAGGGTATTATTGAAAGTCCGGGTCATGCAGACTTCGGAAGTTTCGGTCAACATTTGAACGAATTGTTAGACGAAATTGATTTATGACGATAGATATAGGGTAGAAAATCATTCCTAATAATATGGAAGTCCTAAATAGAGCATATAACGAATTGCGAGGCTTTGTCAATGAGTTCGCTAACTCAACGACGGGCAGCGATACAGATTCCCGAAAGATGAAGAATAGGGAAGCCTGGTATGCTGAATGGGAGGATAATTATTTGGGTGACTTCCTAAATAACTATCTAACAAAATCCATTCTTAGAAAGATTGCGGATTCCTATTATGGAAAGCAATTAGATAATCTTCTCGAAGAAGCTACAGAATTGACGGCAGAATCCTATCCTATGCTTTACGGGGTCTATTCAGAATGTAATAATGTCCTTGGAATGTGTAATCCGCCACTAGCTTACGTTACAGGTAAGTTAAAGGGCATTAACGCACTCAGTCTTGAAGTAAAAGGCAAACAACTCATTCTTATTAGCCCCATGGCTGCCACATGCTTACCACCGGAAGAACAATTGTTCCTGCTAGGACATGAAATTAGTCATCATCAGCAGGGTAATCTGGTATGTCATACTGTAAATGGTTTAGTGGATGATTTCAATAGAGTTTCTGAAATATTCGGACCTATCGTACTTGATACCATAGAGGTTCCTCTTAAACGCTGGTGTCGGTGCTCTGAGTTCAATGCAGACCGTGCAGGATATCTTTGTTGCAAAAAAGAAGACGTTATAAGGAATCTGTTCTTGAGATTAGGTATGAAGGAAAAAGCATCGGCATATGCTGATTATAGGGAAGTTGGTGAATCTCATCCAATGCTTCATACCCGATGGAGTGTTCTAAAAAAATATATTTCTCACGTTAATAGTATTCGAAATTATGATATATAATAAGCAGATTCTGACAGGATTAGAACATAGTCAGTATGAACATCCTTTTGATAAGATGGCCTTGGAAAAGTTGGAGTCCATTCCGTATTTAACAAAGTTCTTTAAATGGATTACAACTAATACTGTTGAGAAAATCTATACTGTCCAATATACCGGCAGTAATTTAAAGGTATCTAAAGACAACTATCCCAAGATATATCAGTACTTAGAAGATGCCTGCCGGATTTTAGACTTGAACGAAGTGCCTGATTTATATATAGAATGGGGATATGATATTAATGCATGTACTGTGGGAGCTGAGAACCCGATTATTATATTAAATTCAGGATTGATGGACCTTTGTACCGATGATGAAATTATGTTCATCGTCGGGCATGAAGTAGGACACATCAAGTCAAACCACATGTTATATCATATGATGGCTCAAGTCATCAACAATTTTATTGATGCCACACCTGGAGGAACTTTATTGGCCGGTGGTCTTCAATATGCCCTCTTTTATTGGAGTCGTATGTCGGAGTTCACTGCTGATCGTGCAGGATTGATGTGTTGTCAGGATCCGGAGGCAATGGCACGTGCTTTTATTAAAATGGCTGGACTTCCTATAAAGGAGTTTGATAACATCCGTACTGAGACGTTTCTCAAGCAAGCCCGTGACTTCAAAATGCTTGACTACGATGGTATGAATAAGGTTATAAAATTTCTTTCTATTGCAGATGATACGCATCCTTGGACAGTCATGCGTTCCGCAGAGTTGTTAAGATGGATTGAAAGTGGGGAGTATGATAGATTTATATCTAAACGATATCTTTATTAAAGATGTAGCGATAAGAGAATCTGAAAAGTGAAATGATATGTCTTATATATACTTCCGCTTTTAAAAAATTGTTTAACAATTAGCAAT
>JAEEGF010597917.1_pt1 | contig 15985 bp, 13 predicted proteins | sample 9134171 | NCBI WGS metagenome assembly JAEEGF01 (sample SAMN16246542, study PRJNA631951) | gut metagenome | biome: gut microbiome; feature: rumen; material: AP-attached | host: Bos | place: Iran: Karaj | collected 2018-10
ATGCTAATGCAAGAGGACCACTTCCTGAATGGCCTGATATTTCAGATGCTATTTCACTTGCATTCAACAAAGTCATCACCGGCGACAGTACACCTGAAGATGCGGCCGCAGAGGCACAGGCCACAATTGACAGTATTATTGGAAACTAATCTGATATAATTAATACAATAATGAGGAGGCAGAGCAGATTACTGCGCTGCCTCTTTTTAAAAGGGAAAAGGAGAAAAGTGCTTCATGAGTAAAAGAAACATCCGTGTTACGGATCCTGTGTGGAAGAATTATAAGGAACTGGTGAGAAAAGAAATGATACCTTACCAGTGGGCTGTACTTAACGACAGCATAGATATCGCCATAGAGAGAGAAAGAAATGACGATTCGATCCCAAATGAAAAAAGTCACGCAATTGAGAATCTGAAGATTGCTGCAGGACTCAAAAAAGGAGAGCATTATGGCTGGGTATTCCAGGACAGTGATGTCTATAAATGGCTGGAAGCAGTGGCATATTCTCTTTTGGACACATGGGACGACAGTCTTAAGGCTCTGGCAGACGAAGTCGTGGAACTGATATCAAAGGCTCAGGAGCCTGACGGTTATATCAATACATTCTTTACGATTACAGGTCCGGAAAGAAGATATATGCGCCTTGCCGAGAGTCATGAGCTTTATTGCATGGGACATCTTCTTGAAGCGTTGGTAGCTTACAATATGGCTGCAGGCAGCAGCCTTGCAATGGAGATCGCTGCTAAGCTTGCCGATCACCTATGTGATACTTTTGGACCTGAAGAGGGCAAATATCATTTTGCGGATGGCCATGAAGAGATTGAGATAGGCTTAATGAAACTGTATCACCTCAAAGGCGACAACAGATACAGAGACCTTGCTGAGTATTTTCTGAAAGTCAGGGCAGATTCTCCAAAAGAGTGGAAAAGACTTAAGGCTGAAGATAAAGGTGGCGACATTCTTGGAGGCATATCTTCGGAGCCCTCTAAATACAACCAGACTCATCTACCGGTAGAGAAGCAGGACACGGCCGAGGGTCATGCGGTAAGAGTGGTCTATATGTGCAGCGCAATGGCAGATGTGGCCGAGGCTTCAGGCAATAAAGAATTTGCGGCAGCATGCAGGAAAATATGGAGAAATATTGTAGATAAGCGTATGTATATAACAGGCGGAATAGGATCTACTGTTCTTGGGGAGTCATTTACGCTTGATTATGATCTTCCCAATGACACTATGTACTGCGAAACATGTGCATCTATAGGCCTTATATTTTTTGCGAAGCAGATGCTAAAACTTGACAGGAACGGCGAATATGCCGACGTTATGGAAAGAGCTCTCTATAATACTGCTCTTTCGGGAATGGCATTGGACGGCAAACACTTTTTCTATGTCAATCCCCTTGAGGTCGTTCCAGCGAAAGGAAAACTTGATCCGACAAAGAGCCATGTAAAAAGTGTAAGACCGGAGTGGCTTGGCTGTGCATGCTGTCCTCCCAATCTTGCAAGGCTTATTACTTCTGTTGAGGATTACATCTATTCGGTATTTGATGACGCGATATTTGTTAATCTTTTTATTGCCTCTGAATTTGAGCCGAGCGAGAATGGCAAAAAAGTCTTCATAAAGCAGAAAACAGATTACCCAAGAAGCGGAAAGGTACTTTTTGAGATAGACAATAAAGAGGAAAAAGAAACTACAATTGCAATTCGTTTTCCCGGATGGACAGATGATGCAAAGATGAGCTTAGACGGTACAGCATACAAGCCAACACTAAAGGATGGATATATGTATGTACCGGTGTCTTCAGGAGAGCACACCATAGACTTTGAGATAGAGATCAAGCCAAAGAGATGGTATGCAAATCTTGACGTATCCGAGGATATTCATAAAGTAGCTGTAGCAAGAGGTCCGCAGGTATATTGTGTAGAGGAAAAAGATAACGGCAGTGGGCTTCACAGGCTTCTGCTCAATAAGGAGTCAAGGCTTGTGGATCATTATGAAGAAGATCTCCTCGGAGGAGTATGTGTAGTTGAGGGTGACGGAGAAAGATGCACAGACTCTTCAGACTCTGAGAGTATCGGAGGATTATATACAGACCGAAAAGAGTATAAAAAAGAAACTGTGAAGATCCGCTTCATTCCTTACAATACCTGGGGTAATCGCGGAGAAAACGAGATGAGGGTATGGCTGTCGGAAGAGTAGAGGATTGAAAGAGGTGCGATATGATAAACAGAGAAGGTAACAGACTGTTTTACAGCTATGATTCCGAGACTGTCGTAATAGAACCATGGGGAGATGACGCTTTCAGAATAAGAGCAACAAAGAGTCCATCTTTTCCGGAAGAAGCATGGGCGCTTACCGAAAAGCTGTCCTGCAGTGGGGAAGTGACTGTATGTCCCGAAGAGGGTATGATCCAAAACGGAAGGGCAAAGGCAGTAATAAGCAAAGCCGGCAAGATCAGGATATACAGAGATGACACGCTTGTCATTGAAGAATATTGGAGAAACAGAAGAGATGTATTGGACCCCAAGTGCAGTGCCATAGAGGTAGAAGGCAGGGAATTTCGTCCAAATGTGGCAGGTGATTATCATCTGACATTCAGAATGGAGTCCCTGGATGAAAATGAAAAGATCTACGGCATGGGACAATATCAGCAACGCTATCTTAACCTTAAGGGTACGGATCTGGAACTTGCACAGAGGAATTCCCAGGCCTCTGTTCCTTTCATGATCTCTTCTTTGGGCTATGGTCTTTTGTGGAATAATCCGGCTGTAGGCAGGGTTGTGTTTGGTAAGAATATCACAAGTTTTGAAGCTTTTTCAACAAAACTGTTGGATCTTTGGATCGTAGTGGGAGACAATCCGGCAGAACTGCTTACTTCCTATGCATCTGCCACGGGTACAGTTCCGATGATGCCTGAATACGGAATGGGATTCTGGCAGTGCAAACTAAGATATCAGACACAGGATGAGCTTCTGACGGTTGCAAGAAAATATAAGGAGCTTGGAATTCCTCTGGATGTGATAGTCGTTGACTTCTTCCATTGGCCATCCCAGGGAGAGTGGAAATTTGATCCGGTGTACTGGCCGGATCCGAAGGCTATGATAAAGGAACTTAAAGAAATGGGGACCGAGCTTATGGTCTCAGTGTGGCCTACAGTATCAAGAGAGAGTGAAAACTTTGATGAAATGCTGGAAAAAGGCTATCTTATAAGAACTGAAAGAGGATTCAGGGCAGGCCTGAATTTCGAAGGAGCTACGATACACATCGATACCACCAATCCAGACGCGAGAAAATATCTTTGGGATAAGATAAAAAAGAACTATTACGAATATGGTATCAGACTGTTCTGGCTTGATGAGGCAGAACCGGAATACACGGCCTACGATTTTGACAATTACAGATATTATATGGGAACTGATCTTGAGATCGGTAACATATATCCGCTCGAATATGCCAGGGCCTTTTATGAAGGAATGACATCGGAGGGACAGGAAAAAACAGTCAATCTCTTAAGATGTGCATGGGCCGGAAGCCAAAAGTACGGAGCTCTTGTATGGTCCGGAGATATAGCGTCAAGCTTTGACAGCATGAGAAATCAGTTGTCAGCGGGACTTAATATGGGCCTTGCCGGTATACCGTGGTGGACCACCGATATAGGAGGCTTTCACGGAGGCAATCCGGATGATCCTGAGTTCAGGGAACTGTTTGCCAGATGGTTCGAATGGGGATGCTATTGTCCTGTTATGAGACTTCACGGTGACAGAGAACCGAGACAGCCTCAGTTCGGAACAACAGGAGGGGCCACTTGCAGATCCGGCGCTGCAAACGAGATATGGAGCTATGGTGATGAGGTATTTGAGATATGCAGGAAGTATATCGATATCAGAGAAAAGTTAAGACCTTATACTGAGAAGATAATGGAGGAAGCTCATGCCAAAGGGACTCCGGTAATGAGGACCTTGTTCTATATGTTCCCGAATGATCCAAACTGCTGGGAGATCGATGATGAATATTTCTATGGACCGGATATATTGGTTGCTCCGATACTTGAGGCCGGAATGAGAGAAAGAAAAGTATACCTTCCGGAAGGCGCTGACTGGATATATGAACTTGACGGCAAAAAATACAGCGGAGGTCAGGACGTGACAGTTAGTGCCCCGCTTGACTGTATTCCGACTTTTCACAGAGTATAGAAAAGAAACGTAGCGTGTGAATACAAGAGAAGAAGCTTTAACATATGCCCTTTCCCGGATAAGTATACTGCCTTAGTGATCAAGATTGACAGAGTCCTCAAGATATGATACATTGACGAATGTGTTGAGGAATTGAACAACATGAAATAAAAAGAAAGAGCACATTACGTGTAAGGTGGAGAAATGCAAATTAGATAGTTTGATTTAAGTTAACACGTTGAATTATAAGTCCTGCTGATAGTGGGCTATTGTGTACGCTTAGATTAGATTATCGCATCCGTTTTGTCTCTACTTTATCCTTATGATATATGTAGCTTATTTTGCGGGTCTATTTTGCGTATGCAGGATAGGCCTTTTTGTTTTATTTGGCAGGCGAAGGAGGTACACATGTCACTAATAAATGTAAATAATCTTACCTTCGCGTATGAAGGAAGCTTTGATAATATTTTTGAAAACACATCTTTTATGATTGATACAAATTGGAAGTTGGGCTTTATCGGAAGAAATGGTAAAGGGAAAACAACATTCCTGAATCTACTGATGGGAAAGTATGAGTATAAGGGAACTATCAGTACTACAGCTGTATTTGATTACTTTCCATATGTAACATCACCCGGAGACATGACGAAAAACGCATATGAGCTTATGGAAAACTGGAAGCCCGGAGTGGAGGATTGGAAGGTTATGTGTGAACTTCCAAAACTGGCGCTTGATGCAGAACTTTTATATCGCCCTTTTAATACTTTAAGCTTTGGAGAGCGTACGAAGATTATGCTGGCCGTTTTGTTTTCCGGTGAAAACGATTTTCTATTGATTGATGAACCTACAAATCATTTGGATAAAGAAGCCAGAGAAATAGTAAAAAACTATCTTAAAACTAAGAAGGGCTTTATGCTGGTGTCCCATGACAGAGATGTGCTTGATGCCTGCATTGACCATGTGCTGGTTCTAAATCGTGCTTCCATCGAAGTTCAGGCAGGCAATTTCAGTTCCTGGTGGGAGAATAAAGAAAAAGCAGATATCAATGCACGTGCTGAGAATGAAAAACACCTTAAGGAAATTGGAAAACTCGAGGCAGCAGCTGACAGGGCGGGTAGATGGGCAGAAAAAAGTGAGAATAGTAAGATTGGATTTGACCCAAGTAAAGAGCATGACAGGTCTATAAGTACCAGATCTTTTATAGGCGCCAAAACCAAGAAAATGCAAAAGCGAGTGAAAGCTTACGAAGGAAGGATTAACAGGGAAATCGAGGAAAAAGAAGGTCTTCTTAATGATATTGAAGAAGTGACCGACCTAAAACTTAAGCCGCTAAAATATCACAAGGAACGTTTGATACTCGGAAGGGATTATTCGCTTAAGTATAGGGATGCAGATGCGAAAGTATTTGATGGGCTGACATTTGAGATTAACTGTGGTGACCGTGTGCTTATCGATGGTGAAAATGGATCCGGCAAATCAAGTCTTATTAAGGCAATTCTGGATATGAATTGCAAAGCGGCTAAAGAGACTCTGCATTATGAATGGGAAGGGACCCTTGAAGTTCCGGATAATCTTATTATTTCTTATATTAATCAGGACACATTTCACTTAAAAGGATTTCTAAAGGATTATTGCGAATCAAAAGGTCTTGATTACACGCTTCTTTTGTCATTACTTCGTCAATTGGATTTTGAGAGAGTTCAGTTCACCAAACCGATGGAACAGTATTCTGAGGGGCAGAAGAAAAAAGTCTTGATAGCTTCAAGTTTACTTACACCTGCACATCTGTATATTTGGGATGAACCTCTTAATTACATAGATGTATTTACGAGAATGCAGATAGAGAAGCTTATAGAGACCTACGAACCAACTATGCTTTTGGTGGAGCATGATGTAAGATTTAAGGAGAAGATTGCCACAAAAACAATAAGCCTGTAAATACTAATGCATGCGGAAAACCGCGTAAGAAGGTCGTTTATTAAAAGTCAAACATTCATTGAAAAAATTTTCAATAAAATGCTTGACTTTTATTTTTTTATATATTATATTGAATACACATTCAATGAACAATAATTCAATGTAAGAAAGGGAATCAAAAATGAACGGAAAAGAAAAGGTAGTTATTATAGGCGGTGGAGTAGCAGGTTTAACTGCAGGAATATATGCTCTTAAGCAGGGCTTTGAGGTAGAGATATATGAGAAAAACGCGACACCCGGCGGAGAGTGTACAGGCTGGAACAGAAAAGGATATCACATAGACAACTGTATTCACTGGCTTACAGGAACCAAGAAGGGAACTCAGATGTATGACCTCTGGAAAGAGGTTGGTGCTTTATCCGATGATACGGAATATGCCAAGATAGATGCTTTTTATATCTCAACTCATGAGGGAAAAAGCGTGACACTCTGGAACGACCTCAAAAGAACAGAGAAAGAACTGATTGAGGCATCACCGGAAGACGAGGAAGAGATAAAGAAATTTATTCAGTATGTGGAATACTCAAAGCAATGTCTTTTCCCCGCTGCAAAGCCAAATGAAATGTGGGGAGTAAAAGATTATATGGCAATGGGCAAAGATATGGCAGACATGCCGAAAGTTATGAAAGAATTCGGCAAGATATCCATTAGCGAATATGCCATGAGATTCAAGTCTCCTCTTCTTCGCAAGATGATATGCGATTACTTACCGGGAGAATACACTGCATATTCCCTCTTGGTGTCATATGCAACCATGGCTGACGGCAACGGTAACATCCCCATGGGGGCTTCTCTGCAGATGTCATTAAGAATGGAAAAGAGATTTAAGGAACTTGGTGGTAAAATATATTATAACGTAGGAGCCGATGAGATCATTCTTTCCAGAAAAAGGGCAGAAGCAATCAGACTTGAAGACGGCAGAGTAATCAGTGCGGATTATGTTATTCCTGCTGTAGATATGAGTCTTCTCTTTAACAAGCTTATACCGAATAAGTATATGCCCAAGGAATACAAAGCCGCATACAGTAACGCAAAAGATTATCCTGCAATAAGCGGTTTTCAGATTGCTTACAGTGTAAGTATGGATTATGATCGAGGTGAGACAGTATTTGTTGATATCGATCCAATTAAGGTTGGCAACAGAACTTTTGACAGAATGTATGTTAAGGCATACGGTTACGATCCCATATTTATTAAGGACGGAAGACAGGTTATCCAGACAGATATCTCACAGACAGATATCGATTTTGAGTTCTGGAAGGGCCTCAGTGAAGAGGAATACAGAGCAGAAAAAGAAAAACTCATCGCAGCTATAACTGAAAGAATAGTTAAGAATTTTCCTGAGCTTGAGCGAGATCTGGAATTCCTTGACTGCTGGACACCTCTTACATATGAAAGATACTGCAACGCATATCACGGAAGCTATATGAGCTTTGTATCTACACCGGCGGCTAAGCGAATCAACTTTAAGGGACGATTAAAGGGAATTAAGAACATCTATCCGGCAGGCCAGTGGACAGGTTCCACAGGTGGACTTCCTGTGGCAGCAGCCAGCGGCAAGTTTGCGGTTCAGAGATTGTTAAAGGATCAGAGAAGGGATATAAACATATGACAAGAAAGGAACAGAAAGAAGAAAGACGTAAGGCGATACTTATGACAGCTCTCAGACTCTTTGTTGAGCGAGGCTATTATGATACCAAGATTACGGATATAGCCGAAAGCGTACCCATGAGTACGGGTCTTATGTTCCATTATTTTGAGTCCAAGGAAGAATTGCTTTTTGAACTTGTTAAGATGGGTGCGGAAGGAACCAGATCCTTTAGTATGACAGAAGATGTTCCTCCCGAGATTTTTCTTAAGGAATTCCTGAAGAAACTTTTTTCCTTCGCAAAAGATCAGCCCTGGGTATTTAATATGTTTGTGCTGATGGGTCAGGCAAGGAGAGGCGGACTGTCGGAGGAGGCAAAAAAGATCGCCGATTCCATAGATTCCATAGGCTCCACCGCCAAAATGATAAAAAAAGGTCAGGACAGCGGCATTTTCCGTGACGGGGATGCAAATCTTTTGTCCAGATGCTTCTGGGCATCCGTTCAGGGTATAATGGAAGAGATGGCACTGAATAAAGAGATGAAAGCGCCGGATCCGGAATGGATTGTTGCAATGTTACTCAAAAAATAGTGAAAAAATAAAAAATCACCTTAGGTCATGTATTGCTTGTGACGCTACGTAATAAGCTAATCTTGGCGATAAGGAGGTGAAAGGCTATGTCAAAATACACTACAGGTGAAGTCGCAAAGATCTGCGATATAACCGTCCGAACAGTTCAATATTATGATAATCGAGGCATCCTCGTTCCTTCGGAACTTACCGAAGGCGGCAGAAGATTGTATTCGGAAGATGATGTTAAAAGAATGAAGATCATATGCTTCCTTAGAGATCTGGGATTGTCCATCGATACAATCGGTCAGCTTTTAGAAGAGGAAGACCCGGGAAGCGTTATCGAACTTCTTCTTAAAAGACAGGAGAACGATCTGAAAAATGAGATCAGCGACCGTGAAGAAAAACTGAAGAAAGTATTGGAGCTGAGAGACGGACTCCGCAGTCTTAATGACTTCTCTGTTGAATCCATAGCTGACATAGCGTACATCATGACAAACAAAGAAGAACTCAGAAAAACACGTATCACAATGATATTAACTGCAATACCCCTTGCTATTTTGCAGTGGACTGCCATCATCTTATGGGTAACAAAGGGATTTTGGCCGCTTTTCCTGATATGGGCAATAGTAGCATTACCATATGCTATAGTAGTCTCACGCTGGTATTTCAAGAAAGTGGACTACATATGTCCCAAGTGCCATAAGGTGTTTAAGCCGACATTTAAGCAGATGTTTTGGGCAAACCATACGCCGAACACCAGAAAACTTACCTGTCCTCACTGTGGTCATAGAGGTTTTTGTGTTGAGGTAGCTGCTACGTCGAATCCGGCAGAGCAGGAATAAGTGAAAGAAATAGGAGAAAATCGTGTCTGACAATATCAAGGACGAGATCAAAAAGGAATTATCGGAAAAACAGGATCTGAAATATCGCGACATGCAGATCAAGATCATACCTTCGGTAGATGCCGATTCCATAATCGGTGTAAGAACACCGGAGCTAAGAAGCATGGCAAAGCGCTTAAGCAAAAAAGAGGACATTCAGACTTTTTTGGATGATCTTCCTCACAGATACTTCGATGAGAATCAGCTTCACGCATTTATTATATCCGAAATAAAGGATTATGAGACCTGCGTAAAGGAAGTGGAACGTTTTCTTCCTTATGTAGATAACTGGGCAACATGTGATCAGATGTCACCAAAGGTATTTAAGAAGCATAAGGAAGATCTGTTGAAAAAGATTAAAACTTGGATGTCATCGTCTGAACCATACAGTATAAGATTCGGAATAGAGATGCTGATGAGTCATTATCTGGATGAGGATTTTGATATCGCTTATCCCGATATGGTTGCGACAGTCAGATCCGATGAATACTATGTCAATATGATGATTGCATGGTATTTTGCAACGGCTTTGGCCAAGCAGTACGACAAGATTCTTCCTTATATAAAAGAAAAGAGACTTGATGTCTGGACACATAATAAGGCTATACAAAAAGCTGTGGAAAGCTATCGTATCAGTTCGGAGCAAAAAGAATATCTAAAAAATTTAAGGATAAAAAAACAAAATAAGGGTCAGGATAATAATTTCAGATAAATCCGGACATGATTAGACAAGGCTGATAATGGCTTATAAGCTCAGACTATAAGGGGTCTGAGCTTATTTTTTGCCTTTTTACTGATAAGCAATGCTTATCACGGGCGATAAAATCCCTGTAATTTTCAAACCGGGCAAAGACATATAACATAAAGCTATAGAAAACACGAAAGGAGAAAAAGCTATGGAATCTATACTTGCTTTTGGCGATTCAAACACATGGGGATTGGTTCCCGGATCCAAAAACTATAAAAGATATACATGGGATAAAAGATGGACAGGGATCCTGCAGAGCAACTGTAAGAACAGCAGAATCATAGAAGAAGGTCTCTGTGGAAGAACAACCATTTTTGAAGATGAGCTTCGCCCCGGCAGAAGAGGCATAGCGACACTTCCTCTCATACTTGAGAGCCAGCAGCCCATATCGGCAGCGATATTAATGCTTGGAACAAATGATTGTAAGACCCTTTACGGGGCCTCAGCATACACAATAGGAAAAGGAATAGAGCTTTGTATAAACGAGCTTAAGAAATACATACCGGCGGAGAAGATACTTTTGGTATCACCCATTCATCTGGGAGATAACGTCTGGAGACCTGACAAGGATCCGGAATTCCGACCGGAATCGGTAACAGTAAGCCACGAGTTGAAAGAAGTATACAGCGAGATAGCAAAACAAAACGGAACAGGATTTCTTGCAGCATCGGATTTTGCAGATCCCGATGAATCAGATAACGAACATCTTAATGAAGAAGGACATTCAGCTTTTGCTGCAGCGGTATACAAAAAATTGAAAGAAATGAAAGTGGCCTGAGCAAAAGAAAGAAGGTTAAAAAAATGAGTCTTAATATTAATTCTTTATTGATACACGGAGGAACGGACGGAGACGAAACAACCGGAGCCGTAAATGTTCCCATATACCAGACATCAACCTACAAACAGGATGGTCTGGGAGAGACAAGAGGCTGGGAATATTCCAGAACAGGCAATCCTACTAGAGATGCACTGGAAAAACTGATAGCGGATCTTGAAGAAGGAAAATACGGATTTGCTTTTGCTTCCGGACTTGCAGCAATCAACACAGTACTTTCACTTTTTAAAGCGGGAGACAGATTACTGGTTTCGGACAACATATACGGTGGAACATTCAGGATATTAGATAACGTATTTAAGAATTTCGGAATCGAGTATTCCATCGTGGATACATCAGATCTTAAAGCTGTGGAAGCGGCAATAGACGATGATGTTAAGGCAGTATATGTTGAGAGCCCTGCCAATCCGCTTTTAACAATTACAGATATTAAAGCGGTTGCGGAAGTGGCTCACAAAGCAGGAAAACTTCTTATTGTAGATAACACATTCTTAACACCCTACCTTCAGAGACCTTTATCTCTCGGAGCAGACATAGTTGTACACAGCGGTACAAAATACCTTGGCGGACATAGTGATACAGTATCGGGTCTGGCTGTTGTAAAAGACAAAGAACTGGCCGATCGCCTCTATTACCTCCAGAACGCCATAGGCGGTGTGCTTGCTCCATGGGACAGTTTTTTGGTAATAAGAGGAATCAAGACACTGGGCGTAAGAATGGACAGACATGTTCAGAACGCTGAAAAGATAGCTAACTGGCTGAACGAAAGCAAATATGTCAGCAAAGTATATTATCCGGGACTTAAATCAGATCCCGGTTACGAAGTTCAGAAAAAGCAAGCAGACGGCCCCGGAGCAATGATTTCATTTGTTCTTGATGAAAAATATGATTATAAGAAATTCTTCAAGAGTCTTAAACTGATTACTTTAGCGGAAAGCCTTGGCGGAGTTGAATCTCTTGTATGCCATCCGGCCAGCATGACACATGCGGCAATACCTAAGGAAATCAGAGAAGAAGTGGGAATCGTGGATGAATTGATCAGATTCTCGGTTGGAATTGAAGATGCAGATGATCTTATAAAAGATCTTGAACAGGCTATTAAAGCCTCAGCAAAGGAGGCGATTTAATCATGGATGTACATATGAGTATCCAGGATATGATTGGAAAAACACCGATTTTGAAGCTCAACCATTTGGGAGTTAAAGACAGCGTGGGGCTCTACGCAAAGCTTGAGCTGATGAATCCTGCAGGAAGTGTTAAGGACCGCGTGGGAGTGTACATGTTAAAGGATGCCGAAGAAAGAGGTCTCCTGAAACCCGGCGGAACGATTGTAGAAGCTACGGCAGGTAATACGGGAATCGGAATTGCAATAGCAGCTCTTAATAAGGGTTACAGAGTAATATTTACGGTTCCTGAGAAATTCTCCATTGAAAAACAGAAAATAATGAAAGCCCTTGGGGCTGAACTGATCCATACAAGCAGGGAAGAAGGAATGCTTGGAGCTGAGAAGAAAGCACAGGAAATATTGGATCAGATACCCGGTTCAATATCATTAAGGCAATTTCGTAATCCTGCCAATCCATTGGCACACTACGAAACAACAGGTCCCGAGATATACAAACAGATGGACGGAAAGATCGACTATCTGGTGGCGGGCGCAGGAAGCGGCGGAACATTTTCAGGCATCATGAAGCATCTTAAAGAAGCTGATGAAAGAATACAGGGAGTACTCGCAGATCCTGTCGGTTCTGTGATAGGAGGCGGCGAACATGCTGACTACGACATCGAAGGAATCGGAAATGATTTCATAGCTGATACCATGGACATTTCATTCGTGGACAAGGTAATCAAAGTTACGGACAAGGATGCTTTTGATGCTTCAAGACTCCTTGCGGCAAAGGAAGGGATTCTTGCCGGATCCTCTTCCGGAGCTGCTTTGGCAGCAAGCCTCAGACTTGCAGATGAGATAGATGAAGGCAATATAGTGGTTGTCTTCCCGGACAGAGGAGACAGATACCTGAGCAAAGGACTATTCGATATATGATGTCAGGCTTATATAAACCTGAAGACAGCGGAGGATTGACATGACTGAAGTATTCAGATTGGATTATGTATCAAAAAAATATAAGAACGACGGTAAAGAGTTCCTTGCTCTTAAAGATGTAAGTCTCTCCATAGAAGAAGGAGAAGTATTCGGAATAATCGGAATGAGTGGAGCAGGAAAATCTACACTTGTTCGAACACTTAACCGACTGGAAGAAGTAACTGACGGAACCGTCAGTTTCTACGGACAGAATCTTACCGGACTTAAAGCCAAAGAAATAAGAAAAGTAAGAAGACAGATTGCAATGATATTCCAGAGCTTCAATCTTTTGGGTCAGAGAAGCGTATTAAGCAATGTAATGCAGCCTTTGAGGATTGCAAAAGTTCCCAGAGCCGAGAGAAAGGAAAAGGCTTTGGAAATGTTGAAAGTAGTAGGACTTGAGGATAAGAAACATGAGTTTCCTGCAAGACTTTCGGGAGGTCAAAGACAAAGAGTGGCAATAGCCAGAGCTCTTGCATCGGACCCTAAGGTTCTTCTCTGTGATGAAGCAACCAGTGCTTTGGATCCAAAGATGACAGGAGAGATCCTGGATCTTCTGAAGGATATCAATACTACAAGAAAGCTTACCATCGTAATCATTACTCACGAGATGTCGGTAGTGGAAAAGATATGCGATAAGGTAGCAATCATAGATGACGGTAACCTGGCTGAGGTGGGAGAAGTAAAAGATATATTTACCAATCCAAAGTCGGAAGCAGCCAAAAAGCTGGTATTTCCTACCAATCCCTTTGATCCTTCAAGTAAGGACAGCAGACTCATTCGTCTGGTATTTGACGGACTTGCAGCCAGCAAACCCATCATATCCGAACTTGTTGAGAAGACAAGCAAGAAGGTCAATATCTTATGTGCCAACACCAAGAGTGTGGGTGGCATAGGATATGGACAGATGGTAGTGGAGCTTCCAAAAGATAAGGAAGATCAAGACTTGATCATCGACTTCTTCAAAAAGGGAGGACTTAATATACAGGAGGTGGAGAAGGCATGAGCGACTATATTATAGAAGCAATAAAAAGCGGAATATTTGAAACCCTTCAGATGACAGTGTCTGCATCCATACTTGCTTATATAGCAGGCCTTCCACTTGGGATTTTACTGTATGCAACATCAAAAGGAAGGATTCTTTCCAACAGACCGGTGAATTTTATTCTTGGTCTTGCGGTTAATATATGCAGGTCACTTCCCTTCTTGATACTGCTGGTTCTCTTGATTCCTTTTACAAGATTTGTAACGGGATCATCAATAGGAACCACAGCATCGGTTGTACCTCTGACAGTGGGTGCCATACCGATTGTGGCAAGAATGGTTGAGTCATCTCTCAGTGAAGTGTCACCCGGCATCATCGAGGCCGCAACGGCAATGGGGGCCTCCCCCATATACATAATCATTCACTTTATATTACCGGAGGCAACTCCATCGCTCTTATTCGGAGCAGCTATCAACATAGCAACAGTTCTTGGTTATTCGGCAATGGCCGGAGTAATCGGAGGTGGCGGACTGGGAGCAATAGCACTTCAGTACGGATATTACAGATACCAGAAAGATGTACTCTGGACCACGGTTACCATCCTGATCATTATGGTAATGTTCATTCAGGAGAGCGGTAATTTTATAGCCAAGAAGGCGAGAAAATAATATGAGATAAAGACCTGAAGCATATCCGGAATGCTTAAGAGTCTTATCTATAGAGGAACAAAAAACAAAGAAATCATTTAGATACAGTAGGAGGAATATATTATGAAAAATCAGATTAAGAAAATTGTAGCAGCAGCATTAACATTAAGCCTTACATTTGCTTTAACAGCATGCGGAAGCAGCGCAGCTGTTGAAAGCACAGATCTTGCAGCACCACAGGAAGCAGAAACAGTACAGACAGCAGATGCACCGGAACCCGTTGTTATCAAGGTAGGCGCCAACATTACTCCTCATTCGGAGATCCTTCAGCAGGCAAAGCCTATCCTTGAGGAAAAAGGAATCACACTTGAGATAGTTGAACTTGAAGATTCAATCACACCCAACACAGGTGTAATCGAAGGAAGCCTTGATGCTAACTACTTCCAGCATGTACCTTATCTTGAGCAGTTCAATCTTGAGAACGGTTCAGACCTTGTATCTATCGGAGCAATCCACTATGAGCCTTTCGGAATCTATGCAGGCAAGACAACAGACCTTGCAGAACTTCCTGACGGAGCACTTGTAGCAGTTCCAAACAACGTAACAAACGAAGCAAGAGCACTTCTTCTTCTGGCACAGGAAGGTATCATCACACTCAGTGAGGACGCAGGTATCAACGCAACAGTAGAAGATATCACAGAGAATCCTAAGAACATCCAGTTCAAGGAGCTTGCTCCCGAGCAGCTTGTAGCAGCACTTCCTGATGTTGACGTTGCTGTCATAAACGGTAACTACGCAATTGAAGGTGGTCTTCATGTAAGCGGTGCGCTTGCTGTAGAAGCTAACGATGGACTTGCAGCAACAACATACGGCAACATTGTTGCAACATCACCTGACAAGGCAAATGATCCCGCTCTTCTTACACTTGTAGAAGTACTTCAGAGTGAAGAGATCAGCAAGTTTATTAATGATACATATGACGGTGCTGTAGTTCCTTTGAACTAAGAGACAGTCATTTAGAGATTGGAGAATAATTATGATCGGATTTGAGTACTACAATCCTGCGAAAATTGTATTTGGGGAAGACAGCGAAAAAAAATTAAAAGGTCTTCTTGAAGGCTACGGAGTAAAATCCTTACTTCTGGTATACAGTGGGGACTTCATAAAAACATTAGGCATTCATTCAGTAATAAAAGAAGCTGTGTCCGAACTGGGAATATCATTTTCAGAGAACGGGAATGTGGTACCCAATCCGAGCATAGAGCTTGTACGTGAATTGGTTGAACAGGGGAAGAAAGATAAAGTTGATTTTGTTCTTGCGGTAGGCGGAGGAAGCTCTATAGATACGGCTAAGGCAGTTGCACTGGGAATTCCATATGACGGAGATGTGTGGGACTTTTTCGAAAAGGGAGTATCTCCCCAAGAAGTAATTCCTAACGGAGTAATTACAACCACAGCATCAAGAGGTTCGGAGACTTCAAATGGGGCCATTCTCTC
>JAEEGF011078331.1_pt1 | contig 15984 bp, 8 predicted proteins | sample 9134171 | NCBI WGS metagenome assembly JAEEGF01 (sample SAMN16246542, study PRJNA631951) | gut metagenome | biome: gut microbiome; feature: rumen; material: AP-attached | host: Bos | place: Iran: Karaj | collected 2018-10
CGTTTGCATAGCCGTAGCCGTGGCTTTCCTGGTTGGCCTCGTCCATGACGTAGATGCCCCACCGGTCGCATAGCTCATAGAGATACTCGCGGTCGGGATAATGAGACGTGCGCAGGAAGTTGATGTTGGCCTGTTTCATCAGTCGGATGTCCTGTTCGTAGGTGGCGTCATCGACATATCGGCCAGTCCGCGGATGGTGGTCGTGGCGGTTCACGCCTCGCAGCTTCACGTTGCGGCCATTGATCTTGAAGACCTCACCGACACACTCCACACGCTTGACGCCGAGGTGGTAGTCAAAGTGTTCCACAAGGGTTCCTTTGTCGTCGATGAGTTCTATGCTGAAGGGGTAGAGGTTGGGCTTCTCTGCCGACCAGAGGCGAGGCTTGTCGAGGAGGTATGTGAGCTGGAGGCGTGTCGTGTCGCCTGCAACAAGTCTTTTCAGTGTGCCTTCAATTGTCTTGCCGTCGAGCTTCAGGACGGCCTTCAGGTCCTTTGCCGCTTGTCTGCCGGTGTTGCAGAGGGCGACGTCGGCCGTTACGCTGGCCTGCGAGAAGTCCTGGCTGGGCACGGCTGTCACACGATAGTCGGCGATGTGCACCAACGGACGAACCCAAAGCTGTACGCTGCGAAAGATGCCCGAAAGCCGCCACATGTCCTGGTCTTCGAGGTAGCTTCCGTCGCTCCATCTATACACCTCCACGGCCAGTCGGTTGCGGCCTTCATGCAGAAAACCGGTCACGTCGAACTCGGCCGGCGACATGGAGTTCTGGCTGTAGCCCACTTTCCGGCCGTTCAACCATACGTACATGGCAGAGTGAACACCGCCGAAATGAAGAATCAGATTCTTGGCAAGCATCTCCTTCGACACGTCGAAGGTGGTCACGTATGAGCCGACGGGGTTCCTGTTTTCGTAGGCAGTCCAGTCCTTGGGCGGCTCGGTGGTCACGCTTGGCCGGTTTCTCACAAACGGATAGTTGATGTTGATGTAGATGGGGGTTCCATAACCCTGCGTCTGCCAGTTGCCGGGCACGGTGATGTAGTCCCATTGGCTCACGTCGTAGTCTTCGCGGTAGAAGTCTGCAGGTCTCTCTTCCGGGCGACGGCTCCAGTGGAATCGCCAGCGGCCGTCGAGCGAAACAATTTCCTTGCATTCTTTCTCCTTCGACGGCAGTTGCAGCGTGGCGTGATAGGGCAGTTTGTTGATAGCCAGCACCGAGGGGTTCTCCCAGTCGTGTGGCTGCGTCTGTGCCGAAATGCCGAGGAAGCCAAGTACAGGCAGCCCGACAGCAATCAAAAGTCTTTTCAATGATAACATCATCGTGGTAATAGGTCTATAATACAAGTTTCGCATGTTTCATCTGGAAGTGAGAGGTAAGAGATGAGTGGCAAGAGGTAAGAGGTGAGGGGTAAGAGAATACTTCTTCCGCTTCCTTTTCTCGCCTCTCTGCAGAACCCCTCCCTTGGGGAGGGGCAGGGCAGGGTTCACTACTCACCTCTAAAAACTGCAGGCAAAGATAGCCATGTCAGTCTTTTCCAAAGGCCTTCCAGTGGGCCGCGCTGATGGTTTCTGAACCAATAGCGGCAGAATGCATACTGGACGATGACCATCGCCAGACCAATCAACACCGCGTAAGTGGTCCCCACCTTATAATAATATGCGAGACCGTAGCCGCAGAAGATGAAACTGCCGATGACAGACTGAAGCAGGTAGTTCGTGAGACTCATGCGGCCAAAGATGCCGAGCGGGCGGAGCACACGGCGCACAGCGGTGAAAGCATACCACGCAGATACTACGGCCGAGACCGTCATCAACAGGATGAACAGATTGTAAACTGGGCCGAGCCACATGGATAACTCTCCGAAATCCACGAGGCTCATGACAATGACTGCAATAGAAGATGCGAGAAGGACGAGGTGCCAGATGCGAAGGTTTCTTCCCTCGTCGTAGAACAGTCGATGCCGACCCAGCTGCATGCCGAGGATGAAGAGGCAGAGCAGCTGCGTCAGTCGGCCGCTGAAGACATTGAATCGCAGATTGAGCTCAAAGCCATAGCGGAGGTTGTTTGCCGCATTTTCCCAGAATGTTCCGTCCTCATGCAGGGCGATGGTATGGTTGTAGATTTCAAAGAGGCGGGAGTGGTCGATTGCAGTTCCCGTCAGCAGACAGAACAGTTCCACCGGCTGGATGGCCAGCAGGGCGATGATGCACCATACCGCTTTCGACGGCAAGTAGCTGATGGGGATGAGCAGCAGGCCATATACGGCATAGAGCATCAGGATGTCGCCGTCGTAGAAAGCCACGTTGATGAGGCCGAAACAGAAAAGCAGGCACATGCGCCAGGCAAAGCGAACGGAGAACGAACGGTGCTTCTGCTGCTGGTTGTCGTTCATGATGAAGAAACTGAGTCCAAAGAGCATGGCAAAGACGCCGTACATCTTGCCCGACAGTAGCCAGGCCATCACCTCGCCAACTGTCTGGTCGCAAGGCAGCGTATGGAGAATAGGGTCCTTGGTAAAGATGTCGAAGTGCTCCACGGAGTGGTAAAGGATGATGCCTGCCACGGCGATACCTCTCAAGGCATCGGCCACATCAATGCGGGTGTTGGGCAGGTTACGGGTCGTGTATGTCATGGTTGTCTTTTCCAATTATTCACTGATTACCTCCACGTCGCTGTATCCCATGCGACTGCCTTGTGCAAGTCGTAGGGCCTCAACACGTATTACCTTGGCTCGGGTGGGCTTGCAGCGGACGGTCTGCCAGATGGGATTGTTGACAATGTTTGAGAATTCACCCTCGCCAATCGTCTCCCAGTGGCTCCAGTCGGTGGTGGCTGAGATACGGTAGTGTGTGACGATGCCGTCGTGCGACTCCTGTGGCGGCAGATAGCGGAAGGCGGTGACGGTCTGCTCCTGTGGCAGGTCGACAAACATCATCTTGTCAGCACCGAAGAAGATGTGGTAGTCCGACGAGTGCTTTTCTCCGGCATCGGGCGTGTCGGAACTGATGTCGGGTGCCAGATACACGCCAAATCTCTTGATGACCGGCTCTGCCTTTGCCTCGGTGACAGTGAAGCGGAGCTTTGTGGCCTTCACCGTGGGGAAGCAGATGATGCGGCGGTGTCCGATGGTGGTCAGGCCATCGCCCTGCTCCGACAATGCATCCTTTAGCGGTAGCCATTCGCCATCGACGAAGGCCTGCAGCGTGAACCTCTTCACGCGTTGTCCCTGGGCAATGTCCTCCTCAACAAGGAAACGGTTGAAAGAAGCGCCCTCTTTGATGTCGATGATATATGAGAGCGCGTTTGCCGGCGTGTTGACAGGATGCGTCTCTTTGATCAGGTTTTCCCTGAAGACCTCGTCAATCATTCTCTTGAAGGCGATGCCGCGCAGGCTGTCGGTGGGATGAATGCGTCCGTTGGGAGCGATGGGGAAGTTCAGCAAAAGACACGAGTTGCGGCCCACGCTCTTGTAGTAGGTGTCCATCAGTTTTGACAGACTTTTCACGTTTTCATTCTCTGTTTCGTGGTAGAACCAGCCGGGACGAATGCTCGTGTTTGTCTCGGCAGCTACCCATGAGTCGCCGTTCTCCAGTCCGTGGCGCAGCATGTCGCTTGTCACGTCGTCGTCTTTGTTGAGCAAGCTCCAGTTGGTTTCGCCCACGCTGCCCGCCTCGTTGCCTACCCATCGCAGGTCGCCTCGGTCGCTTCCGTCGTTCCAGATGAGGCACTTTGGCTGCAGTTCCCGTATCATGCGGTAGGTCTCCGGCCATTCGTAGTAGGTCTTTCGGTCTATTCTGCGCATCTCGTTGGCCCCGCCATACCAGCCGTCGCCGCCATTGGCTCCGTCGAACCACACCTCGAAAATGTCGCCATAGTTGGTGAGCAGTTCGCGCAGTTGGTTGCGGAAATACGTGATGTATGCGGGCCTTCCGTACTCAGGATGGTTGCGGTCCCATGGCGAGAGATAGACGGCAAACTGCAGTCCTTCCTCGCGACAGGCGTCGGCCAACTCGCGCACCACATCGCCTTTCCCGTTCTTCCAGGGCGCGTTCTTCACCGAGTAGTCCGTATATTTCGACGGCCATAGGCAGAAACCGCAGTGGTGCTTGGCGGTGAGAATGATGCCTCGCATTCCCGCCTGTTTGCAGGCTCTGGCCCATTGTCGGCAGTCGAGGTCGGCAGGGTTGAACAGCTGAGGTGATTCGTTTCCGAATCCCCATTCCTGATCGGTATAGGTGTTCAGGGAGTAATGGATGAACGCATACATCTCCATGTCCTGCCAGCGCCGCTGGTTAGGCGTCGGCTTTGGGAGGGCTTTCGGCTGTTCTTGTGCCGACATTCCGATGCCGCCAAGGAGCAGCAGGGGGAACGTCAGTGCAAGAACCTTCCATTGTTTTTTCATTCTACATGCGTTTTGATTACAAGGTCTCCAATGGGGACCGATGGCCAATGCCGCAGCGCAGTCGGTCTAAAGAACGGGAAGCAGATACTCCCAGATCAGGTCGATGTAGGGCTGGTAGAGCGTGGATGCCGTGGTGAGCACCAGAACCGCGTCGCGGTCGGGGAACACCATGATGTACTGACCGGCATAGCCGTCGGCTCTGTAGGCGTTGTGCCGGCATATCCACATCTGATAGCCGTAGCCCTGCACCCACTCGTTGTTGTCCTTCGAGAGACCGGCCTTCTCCAGATCCTCGAAACGAGTGCCCGAGGGGGCTGACGGCACCTGATAGCTCGACATCTGGCTCAGCCATTCTGCGGGAACAATCTGCTTGCCGTTCCAGACGCCTTTCTGCAGAAACAGCTGCCCCATCTTGGCCATGTCCTCGGTCTTCAGGTACAGTCCCCAGCCGCCGCAGTTGATGCCTTGCGGACTCTCGTCCCACTGTGGTCGTGCGATGTGCAGGGGCTGGAACAGCCGGGAGTCGAGATAATTGATGAGCTTTTCGCCCGTCACCTTCTGAACGATAGCCGACAGCATGTATGTTCCGAAGGAATTATAGAGATAGTATTCGCCGGGCTTGTGCTTCACAGGCCATGAAAGGAACGTCTGTACCCAGTCCGTTGAGTCGTTGTCTGCCCTCTTGGGTTCTTCGTCGTGTCCGCAGGTCATGGTGAGCAAATCGCGCACCGTCATCGCCTTCAGGTTCTCTCTTTGAGCGCGCTCTTCGTCAGAGAGGTTGCCCTGCTCGGCAGGAAGCTTGTCGGGGAAGAAGCTCACTACCGAATCAGTGAGCTGAAGCTTTCCCTCGCTGATGGCCAGACCGACGGCCGTGGCAGTGAATGTCTTGCTCACCGAGTGCATCACATGGGGCATCTCCGCCGACTGTCCGTTGAACCATTTTTCGAAGACCACCTCGCCATGTTTCAGTATCATGATGCTGTGCAGGGTGATGGAGTCGGGAGCCACCGGACGCGTCTGCGTGGCATGTACAAACGAATCGACGGCCGCTGTCACTTCGGCGGGCGTTTCCGTTCGCGGCAGGTCAATCACTTCTTTGTCTTCTTTGCAGCCCGACACAACTATCGAAGTGAGCGCAATCAGGAACAATAGTTTCTTCATAAGTTCTGAGTTTTGTTGATAATAAGTTTACGGGTTTGCTGCAAAGGTAGCAAATAATCGCGAACAACGAAACAATCTGGCTGTTTTTTATGAACTTTTCAGAAGTGCAGGATTTTGTCCATTGTGGCTCCAAGGCATTCGGTGGCATTCGGAAACGTACACTTTTTAACAAATGGGTTTTTCATCGAAGGAAAAAGCCAGAACAGGAAAAATCAGCGTGTAAAAGTTCTTTTCTCGCAGGAATAGAACTGCTTTTCAGAAATAATCGTTACATTTGCATTTGTTTATATTGTTTTAGCAGTTTAGCGGATCAGATGAAGAAAACCACCTTGTTAGCACTGGTGGCGTCCATGACAGTTGCCACCATGAGCCGCGGACAGGAACTCCGGCTCAACGACCTTGACTATTTCGAGCGCCAAGGCGTCAACGTTCTTGTGTTCAGCAACAGTTTCAACGGAGGGTTCAACGACGAGAAGAACTCGGGCATCGAGATTATTCACCACGGCGTGCGTACCATTCAGGGGGGCGCCGTGCGGTTGAACAACACGCCCGAACAGTGGGACCTCGTGCCGAAAATGACCAGTCGCAAGGTAGACAAGGCGACGAACAGCATAGAGGTAGGCCTGCGCTATGACGACTACGATTTCGACAGCCGCATCGTCGTCACCGCCCAGGGACGTGGCGTGGAGATAGCGGTATGGCTCGACAAACCCGTTCCCGCCGCATTGGCAGGCAAGGCCGGACTCAACCTCGAGTTCCTGCCTTCGCAATACTGGCTGAAGACATTCTCCATGGACGGACGCCTGAACCGCTTCCCGCGCTATGCCACCAGCGCCACGGTGACACGTCCCAACAGCGAGAAGCCCCGACAGTTCAAGGGCTTCAAGACCTACGACGACCGAGGCACCGACCGCTTCGTCGACCCGCTGCCCATGGAGAGCGGCCACCGCATCATCATGGCGGCCGACGATGCTGAGCGCATGATCAGCATCAGCAGCGCCGACGCCGAGCTGCAGCTCTTCGACGGGCGCATGCTGGCGCAAAACGGATGGTACGTCCTCCGCAGTCTGCTTCCCGCCGGCAAGACCGGCAAGGTGGTGAGCTGGACCGTTGAACCTCACGCCATCGACGGGTGGGTGCGACAGCCCAACATCGGCTTTTCGCAGGTGGGATATGTGCCCGACCAGCCCAAGGTGGCCGTCATTGAGCTCGACAAAAACGACCCGGCACAGGCCACGGCATCGCTCGTCCGCATCATGGACGACGGCACCGAGCGCGAGGCTTTCCGTGGCAACATCCAGACGTGGGGGCCATATTTTAAATACAATTATGTGAAGTTTGACTTCTCCGAAGTGGCGCAACCGGGCATCTATTATATCCGCTATGGCAACACCAAAACCAACAATTTCCTGATAGATGAACACGTCTACGACCGCATCACCGACGCCACTACCGACGTGTGGGTTCCCATCCACATGAACCACATGTATGTCAACGAGGGCTACCGCACCTGGCACGGCGAGCCCTTCAAGGAGGGCTATCTGCAGGCTCCCGAGAGCGACCACTTCGACCTTCACGCACAGGGAGCGTCCACCGATACGCGCTTCAAGCCCTTCGAACTCATTCCCGGGCTCAACGTCGGAGGCTTCTTCGACGCCGGCGACTTCGACATAGAGACGGGGTCGAACATCAACGTCGTGCAGAACTTCGTGCGTACATGGGAGCTGTTCCACCCCGAACGCGACGAGACATTCGTCAGCCAGCAGCAGCGATACGTCGACCTGCACCGACCCGACGGCGTGCCCGACATCCTGCAGTTCATCGAGCACGGCACACTGAACCTCGTGGCGCAGGCCGAACAGATAGGACACATGGCGTCGACGCTCTCCAACTCCGTCCTCGACAACTACCACCACCTCGGCGACGCAGCCTCCATCACCGACGGACTGCATTACGACCCGAGCCTGAAGCCCTATGAGGTTTCGGCCGACGGAAAGCGCAGCGGCACGCCCGACGACATGTGGGCCTTCACCACGCGCAACCCGCAGCTCGACTTCCGAGCCGCCACCATGTTTGCCGCCGCCAGCCGAGCTCTCGAAGGCTACAACGACCAACTGGCGCAGCGCGCACTCACACAGTCGAAACGACTCCTCAGCGAGGCCACCGAGCTGATGAGCAAACGGCAGGAAAGAACCGCCGATGCCGACGAGTTCAGCTGGCTCGACGGCACCACCACAAGCGACAACTCCAGCGAGCAGAGCAAGAGACAGGCCAGAAGCCGGCGCAACCGCAGCCTGCTGGGCGACATGGGCGCCAACCTGCAGCTCTATGGCGCCACCCACGAGAAGAAATACCTCGACAACTTCGAGAAGCAAATCTGGGACGCCCTCGAGCTGAATGTCGCCGCAAACATGCAGACCGCTCTCGATGCCATTCCGCATGAGAACGCTGCCTACCTGAAGAAACTGCGTCCCTACGTGGAGCAGTACAAGGCCTACATAGAAGGCTTTGACAGCAATAATCCCTACGGTGTGCCCATCGGTCTGGGCAACTGGGCGGGCGTGAATGCCGTGCTCAACTTCGGCATTACCGTCTGCTTTGCCAACCTCTACTTCCCCGACATCATCGCCAAGGAGCACATCTACCGCACGGCCAACTGGCTCTACGGCTGCCATCCCTACCACAACTACTCGTTCGTGGCTGTCGTAGGTGCCGCCCGCCCGAAGGCTGTCTTCTACGGCAACAACCGCGCCGACTTCTCGTTCATTCCCGGCAACGTGGCGCCCGGCCTGCTGTTCCGCAAGCCCGACCACTTCGAGAACTTCGACGACTGGCCCTTCCTTTGGGGACAGAACGAGGGAACCATTGCCGGCAACACCCAGTACATCATCTTCGGTTCTGCCTTCAAGAACCAGCTGAAAGGATCGCCTGCGCAGGGGAATTGAATGCCACGCACGAACACGGACGGCCTCTGACTCCTCCGTTTTCGCAGGGGATAAGGGACAAAAATGGTTTCTTATGCCTGTGGCGCTACACGAATGTGCTTGAATACACATGAATGTATCGTGAACATTTATGAACTTAACAGTCAGAAGTTCAGGAGTTCAGGAGTTGCAGGAGTTACAGACGTTAGTTTTATTAGCTCCATTTTAAGAATCGCTCTAAAAGTATCGTCTGTAACTCCTGTAACTCCTGAACTCCTGAACTCCACAACGACCAATACTAGGAACCATGATTCATTCATGTGTATTCATGCATATTCGTGTAGCGCCGCAGGCGAATACAATCATCAACTAAACCGTTTTCCCGTAGGATTCATGTGCCTACGCCAGCTCGAAACCACCGCTTTCAGAGAGCAAAAGCGGTGGTTTGAGGAGGCAAAAGCGGCAGAATGGTGAAACAAATCCAATGGAATCGTTCAGCAAATCCATTGAAATCGTTGAACGAAATCAATGGAATCGTTGAACGAAATCAATGGATTTGTCTGTTGAAACTGTCGGTTTGGGTCGCCGAGATTGTCAGTTTCAATGGCCGAAACAGCCGGTTTATTCGCCGTAGGTTCCCAGAAAGCGCAGCTCAGCTTCGAGCATTGAGAGGCGCGGCATGTCGAAACCGACCTCGCGGGCTATGGCGATGGGGCGCGTGTAGAGGTAGTTGATTTCCATGGGACGGTGGAAATCGTAGTCGAGCTTCATCGACGGTGAGTAGGGCGTCATGTGGTCTGTCATGTCGATCATCTTGTCGGCGAAGGCCTCGTCGAGGTTCTTCACGCCCAGATGTTGTGCCGCTCCTATCACCTCCATCATCTGTTCGCGGATGAGTTGTCGCGTGGCGGGGTTCTTCAGCAGGAGGTCTGTGCGGGTGTTCAGTGCGACGGTCATGCCGTTGAAGGGCATGTTCCACACGGCCTTCTTCCATCGTGCCTCGTGGTAGTCTACGAGTCCGGCCTTCACGCCTGCATGGTTGAAGTCGTCGAGAAGCTGCTGCATGCGCTGCTCGTCGCGGCATGAGTAGTTGCCAAAGTTTATCTGTCCGTAGCACTGATGGCTGACGCGCCCCGGCTCTGTCTTGGCAGAGCAGATGAAGGCCAGTCCGGCGGCCAGCTGCACCTGTGGGAACATGGCCTGCACATCGTCTTCCACGCCGATGCCGTTTTGTATGAGCACCACCAGCGTCTCCGCCTTGAGCAGCGGCGGAAGGAGCGTCTGGAGCAGATGGTTGTTGATGGACTTGAGGCAAACCAGCACGACGTCGCAGGCAGGCATGTCGGCCGTGCGCTCATATACGCTAGGATGGTCCAGGTGGAACGAGCCGTCGCACGAGTCCACCTGCAAGCCGTGTTCTTTCACATAAGCGTAATCGCGGTGCAGGAGGAAGTGTACGTCCTGCCCGCTCTGGGCCAGACGGCTGCCGTAGTAGCCGCCAATGGCACCGGTTCCAATGATACCGTATTTCATGTCTTTCTAATTCTCTGCCTGCAAAAGTACAACATTTTTCTCACACACCGCACCCTAAGACAACGAATTGTTATTTTTAAAGACAACGAATTATATTTTCTCGACAACGAAATATTTTTATTTCGACAACGAATTTGACGAATGACACGAAATAAACTAACGTCTGAACTAAGAAAAATCCGTTGAATCCGAGCAATCCGTGTTCATAAAAAGACACGTAAAATCTTTGTTTTATTGAACACGGATTGTTCGGATTCAACGGATTTCGGTTCACACAGGGCAAGGACAATTCGTGTTATTCGTCAAATTCGTTGTTTGTTTTATCGAACACGGATTGTTCGGATTCGCGGATTTGTTTTGTTCAGGCATAAAAGAAATTCGTGTTATTCGTCAAATTCGTTGTCAAAATAAAAATAATCCGTTGTTGAAATAAGAATAACCCGTTGTCGGAATAACAGTTCGCCGTGGGGAAAAAACAAGCGGACCATCAGTGATTCGTGGTCGCTGATGGTCCGCTGTATCGTTGTCGGCTCTACCCTACTGCGTAGTTTTCGTAGTGAAGAACTCGGTGTGTCTTAGCGCTTTCCGTGGAAGTTGCCACCGCCTTGTCCCTGGCGCGTTGACGAACCCTGGCGCGTGGTTGTGGTCGTTGTGGTGGTAGAAGAGCCCTTGCCTTTGCCCGAAGCGTTCTGCCGCCAGTTGCCATTTCCTTGTCCGGCCGGAGCCGTAGTGCCATGGTGGGTCGTGGTGCGTGTCGTAGTGGTGGTGGTGGTAGTGCTGCGCGTGGGTCCGTGATGGCCTGTAGCCGGATGGCCAGCGCCGCTGTTCTGCCGCCAGTTGGTGCCTCCCATCGGCGTGGGCTGCGTGTAGTGACGGTTAGCGTAGTAGCTCGTTCCCGTGCGCATGTTGCCACCGCGGTAGCTGCCGTACACCGAGGGCTGAGCGTAGTAGTAGTGAGAGCGGTTGGTGTAGCGTGTGTAGACGCGGAAGCGCCACGACGTTCCACTCCATTCCATCGGACGATAGAAGTAGTTGGCTCTCATGAAGAGGTCGTACTGATAGGCGGTGAGCACATAGCGAAGGTCGCGGTTGCGCATCTGCCAGCTGATGCCGTAGAGGTCGCTCTGTGTGTTGACACTCATCAGATAGTCCAGATTGATTTCATACACATCAGCATACTGCTGGGCGCTGAGGCCAAGCTCGTAGGCCATTTTATCACTCAGATAGAGGGCTTCTTGACGAGCCTGTGTGTATGACATGGCGGAGGCCTGGATGACTATCGTCATCATCATGACCATGATTGCGAACATCTTTTTCATATCCTTAAAGTTTTAAAGGTGATACATTATTTTCTTTTTCTCGATGCAAAGATAGGAAGATTTTCCCGTCCACGCAAATGATTTTGCCTATTTTGAAAGGGGAAAATCCTATTGTTGGCAGGAAATTCACCGCAAGGGCGGCATTCTCGTTTTTTTTCCTTACCTTTGCACCATCGTTCAACCGGCCACAGAGGCTGCTCAGAAATGCAGAAATCCTGGGCTTTTACCGTGCGAATGAAGAATACGAACAATAGAGATATGGACTGCTTTCACCCTCTCACCACCGCCACGCCACCACCTGCGGCCATGCTGTCGCCCTTTGGCTACGAGCCTCATGCGCTGTGTCGCGAGGCTGCCCATGAGGTGATGGACTACGTGATGCGCCACCCGCAGCTGCTCGAAGATGCGCAACGGGGCAAGATGATGGGCGTGCTGGTGGGCGAACAAAAGGGAAGGCTGGGATTTCTGGCGGCCTACTCCGGACTGCTGGCCGGCAGAAACGACTGGCCGTGGTTCGTTCCTCCGGTGTTCGACGCGCAACAGCCCGACGGCCATTTCAAACAGGAGGAACGCGCCATCTCGCAGATCAACCGCGACATAACGGCACTGGAGCAGTCGGAGGAAATGGCTCTTGCCCGACAGCAACTGCAGACCGTCAGGCAGGAGACGGAGGAAATGGTGGAAATGATGAAGAGTCGGACCGCTGAGGCCAAGGCGATGCGCGACATGATACGCATGCAGCGCAACATCGATGCGCAGGAACACGCCGCACTGGTGCGCGAAAGCCAGTTCATGAAAGCCGAACTGCACCGCACGAAGAAACACGCCGAGGAGCGCCTGAACGCCGCCATGGCTCGCGTCGGGCAGCTGGAAGATCGGCTGAAGGCGATGAAGGAGGAGCGGCGACAACGCTCTGATGCCCTGCAGCGGTGGCTCTTCAGTCACTATATATTAAAGAACGCGCGAGGCGAGGAGCGCAACCTGCTCGAGATATTCCCGCAGACCACGCTGCCACCGTCGGGAAGTGGCGACTGCTGCGCGCCCAAACTGCTGCAGCACGCCTACACGATTGGCCTGCGGCCGTTGTGTCTGGCGGAGTTCTGGTGGGGCGAATCGCCGCGCGGCGAGGTGCGCCATCACCTGCATTTCTATCCACCCTGCCGCAGCAAGTGCGTACCCATACTGGGCTGGATGATGCAGGGCCTCGACGTGGAGCAGACAACTCTGCGGACGCCCGACGACACGGCGCTGGAGGTGGTCTACGAAGACGACTGGCTGGCCGTGGTCGTCAAGCCCGCGGGAATGCTCAGCATACCGGGCAAGATTGACCGGCCGTCGGTGGAGGAGACGATGCGACAGCGATGGCACGACGACGTGAACCCGCTCATCGTGCACCGTCTCGACATGGAGACGTCGGGACTGATGGTGGTGGCGCGCACCAAATGGGCGCACGCCGAACTGCAACGGCAGTTTCTGGAAAGGACGGTGAGCAAGGAGTATGTCGCCGTGGTGGAGGGCATCGTCAGCGGCAGCGGCATCGTCAGTCTGCCACTTCGCCCCGACCTCGACGACCGTCCGCGCCAGCTGGTGGACCATCAAAACGGGCGCGAGGCAGTCACCCACTACGACTCACTTTCCACCGACGGTTGCCGCTCGCGTCTCTTGCTCACGCCAAAGACGGGCCGCACCCATCAGTTGCGCGTGCATTGTGCCCACCGCGAAGGACTGTCGGCACCCATCGTCGGCGACGAGCTCTACGGATCAATGCAGCCTGTCGGTCCGGATGTTGCATCAGACAGCCGCCCCGGAAGACTCCTCCTGCACGCCGCAACACTCCGCTTCATCCACCCGAAGACAAAAAAGGAAATGACCTTCAGAAGCGAACCGCCGTTCTGAACGACGCGCCTTCTGAAGGTCATTTCCTTGTTTTTCCACAGCGAATGAAACGAATGTCACGACTCGCTTTCATGACTTTCCCGCCTGTGAAAAGCCTGTAACCTGTTTTCTATCACGAATTTGCGAATGAGAGAATGATTGCCAACCCCAAACTCTCCAATTCTCCAATTCGTGATAAAAAGGTCATAATCCTTTCTCTATCACGAATTAGAGAATAAGAGAATGATTGCCAGGCCCAAATTCTTCAATTCTTAAATTCGAGATAAAAAGGTCGTAATCATTTCTTTATCACGAATTAGAGAATGAGAGAATGATGGCCAAACCCAAATTCTTCAATTCTCAAATTCGTGATAAAAAGGCCGTAATCATTTCTTTATCACGAATTTGAGAATGAGAGAATGATAGCCAACCCAAGAATCTTCAATTCTCAAATTCGTGATAAAAAGCGGTAAAGCGGGATTGTCTTGTCCTGCGCGATCAGAACTTCACGCTGACAGCCTCGCCCTGATAGCTCACCTGCTTCTGCTGTCCGTCGGGCATCACGACCAGGAACCGGCGGTTGGCGAGCATGCCGGGATAGCTTCCGCTGCGCTTTCCTATCGTGAGCGTGCGGCTGTTCTGGTCCCACTGGAAGGTGATGGTGGCGTAGACGCCCTGCTCGTAGCGGTAGTTGTCGCCTTCGTCCTCATAGAGCGTGAACGATGCGTTGGCACCGGGATAGACACGTATCTCCAGTTCGTCCCACGCTTTCTCACCCACATACTGCATCTCGGGGCCAAGCGGCACGATGCTGCCTGCACGCACGAACAGCGGAGCGCGGTCGAACTGCGTCTGCAGACTGACCGTCTGTCCGCCCTTGTAGAGCTGATTGGTCCAGAAATCGTACCAACTGGCGCCCTTCGGAAGGTATTTTGTGGTCTGGCGCGGCTGCGTGAAATCCACCGCAGAAGCGTCTTCCTCGCTGCCGCTGCCCTTTGTCTTCCGGTCCCAACCGCTCATGGCATCTTCGTGAAGAACCTCTTCCTTGGTGTACTGCGCCTCCACAATGGGCGCAGCAAGGAAACTGCGGCCGAACATGAACTCGTCGGTCATGTCCCACACACGCGTGTCCTGGGCGAAGTCGCTGAACAAAGGCCGCAGGTAGCTTTCGTTGTTGCTGGTCACCTGCCACGCCGTGCTGTAGAGGTAAGGCAGCAGACGGTAGCGCAGACGGATGGTCTTCTCGATGGCATCGTAGACCGGTTCGCCCTTCTGTCCGAACTGGTAGATCTCGCGCGGTGCGTCGGCACCATGGCTGCGGAACACGGGACAGAACAGCCCATACTGCATCCATCGCACGTAGAGTTCCTGGAACTGCACGTTGCGCGGTGCCGAAGCCGGTCCGCGGGTGTTGTAGGCGTTGCAGAAGAATCCGCCGATATCGGTGTTGAAATTGGGGTTTCCGGTGAGCGAATAGCTCAGTCCGGCGGGAACCTGTTTGCGCAGCATGTCCCACGACGACACCACATCGCCGCTCCACATGTTGGAACCGTAGTGCTGCTGTCCTGCGAATGCCGAGCGCGTCATGATGAAGACGCGCTTCTCGGCTTTCGGGTCTTGTCCGCCGGCGATGGCCTTTGCGGCGGTCTGTCGCTGGCTTTCATACACGCCTTTCACCGTGGCCAGCGGGAACGCATTGCGGTATCCGCGCCATGTTCCCAGTTTCTTCACGAGGTTGCCCTGACCGTCGAGCACGGTGCCTACGGAGTGGTCGTAGTCGCTTTCCCGAGTTAACCATTGACGGAAAAGCATATACGGAAGGGTCTGCTTCGAATGGAGAAGCCATAGAGATCAAGGTGAGCGAAGGCGGCGGAAACAGAGAAGGCATGCCTGAGCCTCCTGATGGGGATATGCAGCCACCGCAGAGAGGGGACATAATGGCTCCAGGGAAGGGAGAAATGCCGACGCCTCCGGATGGACAGCCCCCTGAAAAGCCGGATGGTGAGCCGCCGCAAAATCCAGACGGTGTGGGAGGTCCGGGAGGCGGAAACCCACCGGATAAACCGAATTAAATCCCCAAAAGATATCTGTCCAGTTAAAGCCTGGGCAGATATTTTTGTGTATGTGTAAGGCAGTTCCGCAGGAGGCTGCCGTTTTTTTGCCTTTTATTGTGAAGAAGTATAAGAAGTGTTGCGGGAAGTGGAGGCAGGTAAAGCACAATTCCATAGTATCAGGCAGGCGAGGAAGGGAAAAAGGTGTGACAATGCTTCTTTAGCTTCGGAAAGGTGAAAAAGTTTAGGGTTTATTTGACAAAAGCAAATCATCTTATGACACACAGTTGGGGACAACGGGTGGTCAGATTCTATGACTTGGACGGTAACTTAATCGAAGTAGGTACCCCTGTGTAGTCCGTGTACATACGTAACGGATTTGATTAAAGAGATATGGATGAGCAATATATCATTAAAAGTCGCGACAGAAGAAGATATACAGACCATCCGGGAGATGCAGATTAATGCTTTTTCAGACCTCTTGGATAAGTATCAGGACTATTCCATATCAATTCGCACGGGGGTGCGGAGCCATGTCCCTTTTCTCCCTATTCGGACATCAATGTGCGGGACACTTCCTTGAGAGAGGCCATGAATTCACGCTTGTTCCGTAAGCTTTCCATCTGCTGCGTATGTAGAAATAAAAGGCGCGAATCCAAGCAGAAGAACAGTAGTCAATATGAACGCAGTCGTACCCTTTATTCTTTTTTTAACAGTCGG